>Ga0075425_100000029_pt1 | contig 145311 bp, 100 predicted proteins | sample SoiMethybrSBSTD4_FD_75300 | JGI IMG/M metagenome (GOLD analysis project Ga0075425, IMG submission 75300) | Bulk soil microbial communities from a Populus tree surrounding site in Tennessee, USA - Soil MetaG P. TD hybrid SBSTD4 | ecosystem: Environmental > Terrestrial > Soil > Tree plantation...
AAGAAGGAAGGCCCGACGTGGATGGAGGCGGTGGAGCAGGAAGAGCAGGTCGAGGAGCAGGAAGAGCAGCGCCTGGTCGGGGCAGGCGCGCGCCGGATCGTCCCGGTGTAGTCCCGTCGCGCCGTCGTCCCCGACGGCCGGATCGGCGGCGTCCCGCCGCCGGGCGGGCGTGGTGCGAGATGGTGCATAGCGGTGTAAACTACTGCCATGCCGGCCTCGCAGAAGACCGTACGCCAAAGTGTCAGCCTCCCATCGACGGTGGCCCGCCGCGTTCATGCTCTGGCGAAACGCAGACGAACCAGTGCCAACCGAGTCATCATTGAGCTCATCGAGACCGGCCTTGAGGCGAGAGACGCGGAGAAACGGACGTTTTTCGATCTTGCCGACCGGTTGACCCGAGCCTCCGATCCGGCCGAGCAAGAACGCCTCAAAGAAGAGTTGGCTCGCCTGACCTTCGGTGACGAGTAGTGCCGAAGATTCAGTGGACGAACTTGCCGTCTGCGCTGCGCGACCACCTCTTCGACCGCCTGCGCGAACGCAAGATCACTCTGAAGACCTCTACCAGCTCAAACTGTGGAGGGAGTCGGAACCGGAAGCACCTGACGGAGCGTGGTTCAAAGACTTCGGCACTTTCAAAATCTGTGGCGAAGGAAAATACCCCAAGACTTTTCTTCTTCGCGATCAGGCGGCGAAGGGGCAGAAGCTATAAAACATTGCGCCTGGCAATCCTGCAGCGAGCTTCGAAAGCGCTTCGACTCCGCCGGCCGAGGTCCCTACGACGACGATCCTCTCGGGCAACGACCGTCAACTAGCAAGAGATGCGCCGCGGGCGGCGCTACAATCCGGTCCAAATGCCAGCGAAGCGAACAAAAAAGCCGAATCGGGCGGCGCGCGATACTGCACCGAAAGAGGCGGTCCCCGTCGCCGTTCCGCAGGAGACCGCGTTGCAGCATTACGCGCGCTCCATCTTCCCCATCGTCGGCATCGGCGCCTCGGCCGGCGGCATCGAGGCGCTCTCCACGCTGCTCGGCCATCTTCCCGAGCGACCCGGCCTGGCCATCGTGGTCGTCCAGCATCAGGAACCGCACCGCGTCAGCGGCATCCCCCTGGTCCTTTCGCGGGTCACGTCGCTGCCGGTGGCGGAGGCGCGCGACGACGACGAGGTGCAGGCCGACCACGTCTACATCGCGCCGCCGCAGGCCGATCTGACGATCACAGACGGCGTCCTGCATCTCGGCATGCCCGACATCCGCGCCGCCCTGCCGATCGACCTCTTCTTCGAATCGCTGGCTGAGGATCAGGGAAGCCGCGCCGTCGGCGTCGTCCTCTCCGGCGCGGCCTCGGACGGAGCGCGCGGCAGCAAGGCCATCAAGGCGGAAGGAGGGATCACCTTCGCCCAGGACGAGTCGGCCCGCTTCGACAGCATGCCCCGCGCGGCCATCGGCGCCGGCTCCATCGACTTCGTCCTTCCGCCCGAGAAGATCGCCAAGGAGCTCGTGCGCATCGCCCATCATTCCTACGTGGCCGGCGGCGCGGACGGCGCGGAGGGGCGCATTTCCGCCGCCGATCTGGCCAAGGTCTTCGCCCTCCTGCAGGCCGCCCACGACGTCGACTTCACGCACTACAAGCCGGCCACGCTGGAGCGCCGCGTCCGCCGGCGCATGCTGCTCGCCCATGCCGAAACCGTCAATCAGTACCTCGATTTCGCCCGCCAGAACCCGAACGAGATCGAGCACCTCTACTCCGACATCCTGATCCGCGTCACCGGCTTCTTCCGCGACCCCGAGGTCTTCGAGACGCTTCAGAAAGACATCATCCCGGAACTGATGCGCAGCCGCGAGGGCGACGTGCCGCTGCGGGTCTGGGTCCCGGGCTGCGCCACCGGAGAAGAGGTGTACTCCCTGGCCATCGCCTTCATGGAGGTGGCCGGCGAATGCCCGGTGCAGATCTTCGGAACGGACATCAGCGACGCCGCCATCGAGCGCGCCCGGGCCGGCATCTATCCTGACAGCGCCGTGAGCGGCGTGGCCCCGGAGCGGCTGCGGCGATTCTTCACCCGCCTCGACGGCGGCGTGCGCGTGTCCCAGCAGGTGCGCGACTGCTGCATCTTCGCCCGGCAGGACCTGACCAAGGATCCGCCGTTCTCGAAGCTGGACATGATCTCCTGCCGCAACGTGCTGATCTACCTCGGCGCGGTCTTGCAGCGGCGCATCGTGTCGATTTTCCACTACGCCCTGCGCAACGACGGCATCCTCCTCCTCGGCAGCTCCGAGGCCATGACCAGCTACGGCGATCTCTTCGCCATGGCCGACCGGAAGAACAAGATCTACCGCAAGCGGCCGGCGCTCAATCATCGTCTGGCCATCGACTACTCTCCCCACGTGCTGCGCACGCCGCGCCCGCCGCTGCACGCCCCGGAAATCGAAGGCATCACCGCCGCCAGCGTCCTTCGCGAGGCCGACCGCGTCCTCCTGGCCCGCTTCTCTCCTCCCGGCGTGGTCATCAACGACAACCTGGAGATCGTGCAGTTCCGCGGCCGCACCAGCCCCTACCTCGAGCCTGCTCCCGGCACGGCCACGTTCAATCTGCTGAAGATGGCTCGCGAAGGCCTTCTTGCGGAGATCCGTACAGCCGTCCATGCCGCCAAGCAGAAGGAATTGCCGGTCCGGCGCGGCGGCGTGCGCGTGAAGACCAACGACCACAGCGTCATCGTCGACCTCGAGGTCATCCCCTTCACCGCCGGCAACGACCACTACTACGCGGTGATCTTCGAGCCGACGCCGCTGCCGGTGAGGACGAAGGGCTCGAAGGCCAAGGTCAAAGCCACGGCCGAGGACAGGCAGAGCGTGGTCCGCATGCGGCGCGAGCTCGACGCCACGCGCGAGTATCTGCAGTCGATCATCGAAGAGCAGGAAGCCATGAACGAGGAACTGCGCTCGGCGAACGAGGAGATCCAGTCCAACAACGAGGAGTTGCAAAGCACGAACGAGGAGCTGGAGACCGCCAAGGAAGAGCTGCAGTCCTCCAACGAGGAGCTGACCACGCTCAACGAGGAGCTGGAGAACCGCAACGACGAGCTGGGCCTGGTCAACAGCGACTTGAACAACCTGCTCACCTCCATCGAGATCGGCGTGATCATGCTCGACGGCGGCATGCGCATCCGCCGCGCCAATCCCGCCGCCCAGCGCGCCTTCAAACTCGTCCCGACCGACGTCGGCCGCTCCATCAACGACATGAAGACCACGCTGAAGCTGGACGGCCTGGAGACGATGATCGCCTCGGTCGTCGACAACCTGGAAGTGCGGGAAACGACCGTGCAGGACCGCAACGGCCGCTGGTATTCGCTGCGCATCCGCCCCTACAAGACGATGGACAACAAGATCGACGGTGCGGTCCTGCTGTTGATCGACGTCGATCAGTTGCGGCGGATGGCGCCGCTGCCGGCTTAGTCGCGGGTTGAAACCCGCGCCACACATGTGGGGTGGATTTCAATCCGCCTCATGGCTTCCGCCCGACGCGAATCCGCACGGCGTCGATTTCCTGGCGGAGGAAGTCCACCTGCGCCAGCAGCTCCTCCACCTGGAGGCTGATGCTGTGGACGTCCGCGCTTTTCTGCACGCGTGAGGTGCGGAGATCCTCGGTCAGGCGGCGCCAGAGCTGCGTGCGCTCCCGCGACTTCATCGCGGAAATGCGCGCGACCAGGGCGGCCTCGCCGTCATCGCTGTTGGCGTCGTCGACGAGCAACTCCGCGGGCGTCGCGTTCAGCACGCGCGCCAGCGTCAGGAACAGGTCCACTCCGATCGCTTGTTTGTCGCGCTCTACACGCGAAAGCGTGGCGGCGCTCACATGCGCTTCACCGGCAACATCGGCGAGTGACAACTGGCGTGCGACCCGGGCCTGGCGCAACCGTTCTCCGACCATGATTCCCATAGTACAGCAAGGATAGAGCCTACCCCCCCCCTTGCACAAGACGTAACAAACTAGCACGAGATTTGCACTTGGCGGTAACCGGCCGCCGACCTACAGTTCTCCCGGCGCTCTGCTTTCAGCGGCCGTGCTCTTTGGCACAGTGGCGTGGACGGACCTCCCGCCGCCGTGCGTTGCATCCGGCCGGCGGCCGTGCTCGCGGGCGAACCATCCGATGACAAGGGTGATAGAGCCGCTCGCCCGCGGGCGGGCGCCGGCCTTTCGCTTCAGGCGTCCACGCTACGCGCGGCCTCCGCGCAGAGCAGCAACTGAGCGCGCAGATCGTCGATCTCCAGCGGCTTGCGGCGCACGCACCAGACGCGGTTCAACTCGGCGCGCTTGCGATAGTGCGATTCGCTCGCCGCCGTCAGGACGATCACGCGCGGCACGAGATGCGGCGCGTTCCTCTCCAGATGACCGAGGACGGTGAAGCCGTCGACGTTGGGCATGACCAGGTCGAGAAGAATGACGTCCGGGTCGGCGCCATCGTCAAGAGCCTTCAGCGCGGCCCCGCCGTCCCTGGCGGCCTGGCTGTGGAAGCCGTCACGCTCGACGACGGCGACAAGCAGGGAACGAATGCCGTCATCGTCCTCGACGATTAAAACCGTTCGGCGTTGGGTCATGGGACCTGTGCGTTGGACGATTCATCCTACGCCGTTTTGCGCCCGGCGCAATACCGTTAGACTCTCCGCCGTCCGATGCCACCCTCCACGCGCACCGAGCTCATCGGCGGAACGGCCACGTTCCTGGCCATGGCCTACATCATCGTCGTGAATCCGGCCATCCTCCGCGCGGCCGGGCTCCCCACCGGCGCCAGCACCGTGGCCACGATCGTCGTGGCCGCTTTCGGCTCGTTCCTGATGGGCGTATGGGCGAAGCGCCCCATTGCCGTCGCGCCGTACATGGGCGAGAACGCCTTTATCGCCTTCGGTCTGGCCGCGCTGGGGGTGACATGGCAGCAGCGCCTCGGCGCGGTGTTCGTCAGCGGCGTGATCTTCCTGATCATCACGTTCCTCGGCCTGCGGGCCTGGCTGGCCAACTCGATCTCGCCGAGCCTCAAGTACAGCTTCGCCGCCGGCATCGGCCTCTTCCTCGCCTTCATCGGCCTGAACGAGACCGGCATCGTCGCCGCCGGGACGGGCGTGCCGGTGAAGATCGGCAACCTGCACAGCGCCGAGGTCCTGCTGGCGATCGGAGGGTTCATCGTCATCGTCGTGTTGCTCCAGCGGCGCGTGCGCGGCGCGATCCTGATCGGCATCGCCGCGACCGCGATCGCCGGCGCGTTTCTTGGCCTCGGCCACGCGCCGCGCGGCATCTTCGCCATGCCGTTCGTAGGCGACTACAGCCTCGCCCCGATCGCGTTGAAGCTCGACATCACCGGCGTGCTGCGCCTGTCGTTCCTGCCGATTCTTCTGACGCTGTTTCTGATGAGCTTTCTCGACACGGTGGGGACGCTCATCGGCGTCGGCGCGGCGGGCGGGATGCTCGACGAGCGCGGCAACTTCCCACGGATCGAGCGGCCGATGACCGTCGACGCCGTCGCCTGCATCGTCTCCGGCCTCGTCGGCACGTCGACGAGCGGCGCCTACATCGAGTCGGCCGTCGGCATCCGCGAAGGGGCGCGCACCGGCCTGGCCGCGATCACGACGGCGGCGTGGTTCGCGCTGGCGCTCTTCTTCATCCCGCTCGTCGAGCCGCTGCAGCAGCTGCGCTTCGCCTACGGCCCGGCGCTCGTCGCCGTCGGCGTGCTGATGCTCGACTCCGTCCGCCACATCGACTTCGCCGACCTCACCGAGCTCGCCCCCGCCTTCGCCACGATCGCCATGATGGTCTTCACCTACAACATCGCCAACGGCCTCACCGCCGGGCTGGTGCTCCATCCGCTGATGAAGCTCCTGACGGGCCGCCTGCGCGAGATCAACGCCGGCTCGGCGGTACTCGCGCTGCTCTGCCTCGTCTACTACGCGTTCGGGTTGCCGCATTGAAACGCGCGCTCGTGCAACTGCTGTTGGTCGGCGCGGCCCTGCTCGGAGCGCGGCGCGCGGTCCGGCCGGCGCCGTCGTTCGCCGTCGCGCCGACCGCCGCGCGCAACGAGGCTCCGCTCTTCACGAGCGAGTTTCTGCCGGTGACGAAGACGAATTTCGTCCACGCCGCGACGCTCGCGGAGTTGCCGAATCACGACCTTCTGGCCGCCTGGTACGGAGGGTTCGATGAGATCGACCCCGACGTCAACATCTTCGTCGCCCGGCTCGACCACGGCACGGGACGCTGGTCGCCGCCGCGGCCGATCGAGAACGGCCCGGGCGTGCACGTGAAGAGTGTCGGAAATCCCGTGCTCTTCGCCGATCGCAACGGCGTCCGCCTCTTCTACGTGGCCGTGATCCTCGGCGGCTGGTCGGGGAGCACGATCTTCGAGGCCCGCTCGCCCGACGGCGAGCATTGGTCGCCGTCGCGCCGCATCGTGACGTCGCCGTTCTTCAACCTCGGCATGCTCGTGCGCAGCCCGGCCGTGGCCTACGACGACGGCACGATCGCTCTGCCGATCTATCACGAGCTGCGGAACAAGTGGCCGGCGCTGGCACGCGTCGACGAAGGCGGACGCGTCGTCGACGTCGTACGGATGGCCGGAAATCCGCTGATCCAGCCGTGGGTCGTGCCGCAGTCGGCGCGCGAGGCGGTGGCGTTCTTCCGCTGGTCGGCGCGGACGCCGGGCGTGGTCACGTTCGCCAGGACGGGCGACGCCGGCGGGCACTGGTCCGAGGTCGAGTCGACGGGCCTCGTGCACCGCGACTCCGCGGTCGCCGCCGCGCTCCTCCCCGACCGATCGATCGTGGCCGTCTACAACGACACTCCCGGCGACCGGCGCAAGCTGGCCCTGGTGCGCCTGCCGTCGTTGAAGTCGTTCCAACTCGAGAACGATCCGCGGCCAGCGTTCGACGGCCCGATCCGCCGCGAGTACTCGTACCCGTATCTCCTCACCACCGCCGACGGCCGCTACCACGTCGTCTACACCTGGCAGCGGACTCGGATCCGCCACGTGACGTTCAACGCGGCCTGGGCGGGGGCGGCGCTTCGATGATGCGATTCCTCATCCTCCTCGGCACGCCGAGCATCACCCTCCTGGCGCTGATCGCCGGGCATCGCCTCTTCTCGCGCCGCGAGCGCGCCGCGCTGCTCTGGTTCGCGGCGGCGACGTCGCTCGTGCTCTACGGCGGCACGCTCGGCTACCTCCCGTTCGACGTCTACCGCCTCGGCTTCTCGCCGTGGGCGCCGGTGATCCTGGCGACGCTGGCCATCGCCGCGGCGCCGCGCTCGCTGCCGCTCGCGCTCACGGCGCTGGCCGCGCTCGTGGCCTACGACATCCCTCTTTTCCGATCGGTGAATTTGTTCGACTACGTGGTCGATCCGATCGTGGGGATCGTCGCGATCGTTTGGACCGCCTACACCGCCTTCCGCACCGCCATCAACTTCTCCGCAAACATTCCCGCGTCGTAGCCGTCGAGCACGGCGTTCTAACCGGGGGTAGGAAAAAAGCCGCAGCCGACACTCCTATTAGAAAGGGCATTCACCATGCGGGAACATCGGCTTGGCCTCGCGCTTTCGGGCGGAGGATTTCGCGCTTCGCTTTTTCACCTCGGGGTATTGAGACGCCTCGCCGAATTGGGTCTATTACGTCGAGTAACTCATATTTCGACGGTTTCGGGCGGATCGATCGTCGCCGCGCTCTATTACCTCCACTTCAAGGGTGCGTTCGAGGCCTCGGGCGGAGAGCTGGACAATGCAGCTTACGTCAGCATCGTCGGCCTCGTCGAAAAGGAATTCATCGCCGGCGTTAAGCGGGATCTGCGCAATCGTCTTCTGGTCAACCCATTCGCACAATTGGCGGACCTGGTCGCAGGCAATGGATTCGGCCAGCAGATGGCGCGGCTCTACACGAAGTTCTTCTATCGCTCTGCGATCGAGAGGGTTTTCTGGAGAACACCGGAGCAGGTGCGGAAGAGATATCTCTCACTGGGTGTGCCGCTCCATCAGTTGATCGTCCGGCTGCCCGGACAGCCCGCGGAACGTTTCATCAATCGCAGCAGCGGCTATCCGAATACGGCGGAGCCCGAGATCCAGATCGTTGACTTCAATGATCGTGAGGATCTGGCAAACATTCCGAGTCTGGTCATCAACTCCACATGCCTGAATACGGGTGGACCCTTCTATTTCACATTCAATGAAATCGGCGGTCCGGAATGCGGCTTCGTCCGCACGGACGAAGTGTTCATGCTCCTGCAGTACAAATTGCTGCTGGAGAGCCTCGGCGACGAGCCGGTCGAGAAGTCCTTTCTCCATCAAGCGTTCAATGTCGCGCTGCAGTGGGGCAAAGTCATGTCGGATTCGCAGCCGGAGCTGCCGCAGACGGCCTTCCAACGCACGACGCAGGATCAACCGGCAGAGGAGTGTTTTCCGCCCCGCACGTTCGAACATCTCTGTTTTTATCAGGCGGCACGCGCCCGCATGGCCCTCGGTGAGGATTTCACGGGCGATTCGTGGGTCCCGCCGGAGTTCGAGTTCGGAACCGAGGATTTCGCGATCGAGGGTCTGAAACAGGCGCAATACTGGCCGACGGTCCGCCATCTGCTGACGGCCGACTTCGGCGTGCTGCGGCAGGCGAAGATGGCGGCATGGATTCTTCTGGACCGCATCGGCTGGCCCGAGAACGACGAGGCACGTCGCGGCGGATTCACGCGGGAGCAATACGAGGCCGGGCTGATGCGGACACTGCGCCAGATCGACCCGCGGCTGGCACATGACTTTACGCAAAAAGGCGAATTGTCCGAGGGATTGGAGAAGCTGATCGTCGACTTGTATTACTTCTGTTCGGCAACGGTTTTGAATCGCCGCGCATACGAAGCTTTGAACCAGATCACCCTCTCTCACGCGGTCGCCGCTTCGGCCAACTTCCCTCCCATGTTCACTCCGTTCAAGATCAACGACCTGTTCGAGAGCAGACACTTGAACGCGGTTCTTCTCACCGATGGCGGCGTACACGACAATCAAGGCATCGAGTGGCTGCTCGACGTCGGATGCACGGACATCATCGCGAGCGACGCCGGGGGACTGGTGAGCGTAGAACGGAATCCTGCCGAGGCCCGTCTGCCAATGATGGATCGAATCATCGATGTGCTGATGGGAGGGGTGAGACGTGTCTTGCTCCGAAGCGTTCGCGACACGCTACGTCTGTCGAGCCTTCTCTCCCGCACCGTCACCACGAGCACCGACGTCGAAGAGCTGGCCGAGTTGAAGCGGTCGGTGCACTTGCAGCGGGCAATCGTGTTTCACATGACGTCCCATCCTCGTGATGCCGCAGCTCCGGCAGAAGAGGATACCGTCTATCTGAAGCCTTTCGAACCGCAGTTGGTGGCGGCGCTTCGCACCGATCTCGACGCGTTCAACGACCTCGAGATCGCGGCGCTCCGCCATCAGGGCTATCAATTGGCCGATTCCTATACGCGCGCCATGGCGGAGTTACCGGAATTCCGACTTCAGGAAGGGTATCAGCCGCCGAAATCACCGGTCACGTTGCAGCCCGGACCGAACGAGCGTCATCGTCGCATTCTCGCGGCGGGTGCACACCGAGTGGCGAGGTACAGCGTCGCCTATCCGCTGCGCGCGGCCTTCTTCGCGTTGTTCATCGCACTCATGTTCACGATTTTGGCCATCAACCTGGATGATTGGACGTCTTGGGAATCGATTCGGCGCGTCACGAACGTCAACCTCGCCGACAAGTATCTTAAATCGACCGGGCGCCGAACGCTGTACCAGAAGCTCGTTACGACCAAAACGTGGCGCGCATTCGCATTCACCCGGGATGTGATCGACGACGCCGTCAGTCACGTCAGCATCATTACGCAGGTATTCGTGGGCTGGGCCCTTCTGCTTGTACTTCGTGAATTTTTCCGAGCTTCCAATGCTGCGCGGAAGCGCGTCATGTTCGAGCTCAAACTGTTGCAGCAGCGCAACACATTCAGCCGAAGCTTGGAGCTGCTGAAACGTCCCACGAACGCGATCTCCCTCGCCGCGCTGCTCCTTTTCTTCTCGACGCTCAACGTCAAGTGGCTATTCGGCGTGATCTATCTATGGATCTTCCCCGTGGCCTTGTTCTTCTTTTTCGTGCACCTCGTCTTCACCAGCCTCTGGCTGTCCGCCGGACGGAACGACGACATCGCGCCGCCGGGAGAATCGCCGAGCGCACAGGCCGCGCAACCAACGTCGAACGCGGCGTAGCGCTCAGACGAACTAGGCGACGCTGGCCATCGCCGTGGCCCGCGCTGGCGCTCGTGGCTTACGACTCATGGGGATCGTCTCAATGGTATGGATGATCGGCGTTCTGGTCCGCCGGGTTTTGTCGCACGGGTCGTAACCGGCCGCTTCACCGCCGAGGACATCGAGCAGGCCGGCGCCGCGCACGCCGCGCTCGGCCTGGCCCTGGCGTGGCTCGCCGGCATCGGCCGCACCTGGCAGAACCCGCGCGTGACGCTCCTCCAGCACCTCGGCCTGGGCTCGGTCGCCTACGTCGTCGTTCTCTCCGCCTTCCTGTGGCTCCTGCTGCTCCCGCTGCGCCCCGAGCGTTGGTCGCTCTTGAAGATCGTCGCCTTCGTCGGCGCCACCTCCCCGCTGGGCTTTCTCTACGCCATCCCGGTCGACCGCTTCCTCTCCCTCGGCGGCGCTCGCCGGGCGCACCTCGCCTTCCTCGCCGTCGTGTCGCTCTGGCGAGTCATCCTCTACGCGCTGTTCCTCTTCCGTTACGCGCGGCTGCGCAACGTGCGGCTCGTCGTCGGGACGCTCTTCCCGCTCGCCGTCATCGTCTTCACACTCACGGCCCTGAACCTCGAGCGCGCCGTCTTCGACTTCATGAGCGGCATCAACCCGCACAGCGGCACGCCGGGCGACTCCGCGTACGCGTTTCTGTTCCTGCTGTCGGTGCTGTCGTTTTTCGCGGCGCCGATGCTGGCGCTGCTGTACGTCGTGGCGATCGCGCAGAGCTTTATGGCGAAGACGTGAGCGCCCGCCTGCGCATGGCCACGACGAAGAGCACGAGGAAGCCGAGGTCAATCCATGCCCACGGGATCCACATGGCCGGCACGCCTTGCGTGATCTGGTAATAAAACACCAGACCGCTGTAGGCGATCTTCAGGCCGATGCCGTAGGCAATCAGCTCGCGGTTGGCGTCGGGATCGCGGGCGATGCGCAGGAAGAGCAGGGCGAAGATGACCAGCAGCAAGGCCGGGAACTGCACGTATCCGCCGTGATTCGGCGGCGTCACGCCGAAACGGCGGTAGAGCTCGGGCCAGAAGAAGAAAAACGCCACGCCGAAGACTGCGTCGTAGGCGGCGGCGATCGTGAAGAGCCATTTGCGCCAGTCGTTCATGGCTGCACCGCCGCCAGTCTATCCGCGAAGCGCGCCGGATCGTAGTCGTCGCGCACCTTCAGCTCGTCGAAGAGCGCGTCGATCGATCGCATCAGCGGCCCGCGCGCCAGCGACGGGTTGCGGCGCGTGAGCGCGGCGGCCAGCGACTGCAAGGCCAGGGCGATCTGCTCGGCCGAGCTGACGTCGGAGCGGAGGACGAAGTCGCGCTCGCCGGCCACGGCGGCGATCATGGCCCGGATCTCGGCGTCGCTCCAGCGCCGCGCATCGATGCGCGGGAGCTCCGCCTCCACCAGCTTCCGCGCCTCCTCGGCGGCAGCGGCGACGCCGGCGGGGTCGTTCATGCGCGCCACGCGCGCGGCCACGCGGGCGATGGCCTCGTCCATGGCCGCGCGGTTCGTCACGAGCAGGCGCGTCACCGCCCAGCGCTGCGGGCTCCACGCCGGCAGCCCGGCCCGGCCGGGCCAGCCGCGCTCCTGCCGCGCGGTCGAGCCGCGCAGGCTATGGTGGCAATTGGTACAGCTCATGTCCGAGAACTCCGGCCACTTCTCGCCGCGCGCGTGGCGGGCCAGGTTGTTCAGCGAGTCGCGCAGCCCCATGGCCTGCCCCACCGCCCAGGCGCGCACGCCGTGCGTCTCGTTCGGATTCCAATGCGCCGGCATCGTCTCCGTGTAGTTGTCGAGCTCGAAGGCGAGGACGGGATGGCCGGAGGCGATCAGCTCGTGATCGACCTCGCGGTCCGCGGCGCCGACGTGGCAGCGGTCGCATCCATGCGCGCGGACGCGCAGGTCGCGCAGGTCGAACATGCCGCGCTGCACCGACTGCGCGTGCGTCCATCCCTCCTGCACGTGCTCGGCGCGCCAGCCGCCGGCGGGACCGTGGCAGGCCTCGCACTGCACGCCGTCCTCGAGGTCGATGCGGCCGGAGACGAGATCCTTCGGCACGTTCGTGGAGTGGCAGTCGAGGCAGATTTTCTCCTGGTACGGCTTTCCCTTCAGGCGCATGTTCTTGGCCACGCGCGCGGAGACGGCGTTGAAGAGGACGTTGTAGGCCTGGGCGTGGCGGTCGCTGTGCAGCCACGTGAAGTACTCGTTCTGGCGGACGCGCTGCGCGTTCAGCGGGACGGTCGAGCCGTGGCAGCCGGAGCCCGCGCAGGCGGCCACGCCGAGGTAGCTCTGCGCGCGCGCGGCAGCGGCGACGAAGATCAGGCCGAGGGCGAGACGTCTCATCGATTCACCTCGTACAGCTTCCCGTCGCGCAGGTAGAGCCGCTGCATCTCCGGGAGCGTCATCGGCCGCGAGCCGATGCGGTTGAAGATCGAGACCTGGTTGCCGCTCTCGTCGGCGGCGCGGTCGCGGTCGAGGCCTTTGGAGACGGCCAGCGCCGGCCCGCGCGTTTTTCGCCAGGCGATCAGGCGCGGCTCGGGACGGGGGCTGAACCCCGCGTACGCCGGCGTCCATTCCGGCGAGAGGAGCTGCACAACCTTGAAGCCGTACTTTCCGTCGGCGATGTAGGCGAAGGTCGAGGCGTTCGTCGACGCGACCTTCACGTCGTTCGTGTCCTTCGCCTCGGAAAAAACTTGGTCGATGCGCGGCTGCTCCGGTCTCTCGACGTCGACGATGATCATCCCCTGCGCGCCGCCGCCGACGTAGGCGTACGTCCGGGCCACGTAGACGCAGCGGGCGTCGGCGATGGGGACGTTCGCGGCCAGGCGCGGATGGGCCGGATCGGTGACGTCGATCGTGTGCAGGCCGCGCTTGTCGGTGACGAAGGCGTAGCGGAACTGCACGCCGATGCCGGTCACGCCTTCGAGCGGCACCGTGGCGACGAGGCGCGGCTCCAGCGGCTTGTCGACGTCGACGATCTGCAGGCCGTGCTCGCCGCCGACGTAGACCCAACGGCCGGCGACGGCGATGGCGTTCGCGCCGGTGAGGGCGCCGTTCGGATTGAACGTCACGGCGCGCTCCAGGAAATTGTTCGACGGGTTCGCGTCGGAGAGCGTCGTGACGTCGACGAGGATCAGCCCCTCCTCGCGGTCGGCGATGTAGGCGTAGCGGTAGAGCGGATGGATCGGCTGCTCCTCGTTCTCGGCGATGAACTGCGTCTTGCGGTCCGGCGCCATCGGCATCGTCGTCGGCAACGCCACCGCCGCGGCGAACTTCGTCTTCACGTACGTGCGCTGCCCGAGGGGCGAGAACGGCGCGGAGGTGATCCGCTCGGAGAAATCTTTGTTGTCGACGTTGGCGGCGTCGTAGACGGCGAAGCCCTCCTCGCCGTTCGCGGTGTAGACCCACTCGCCGCGCAACTGGATGCTGCGGGCGTTGCCGTGATGGTGGTGCGCCTCCGGCAGCTCGAGGCGGCGTTTCTCATGAGCGGCGTAGAAGTCGGGGTAGACGATTCTTTGCAGCGACGAGCCGATGACCGCCTGCGGCTCATCCCACTCCGTCACGGTGATGCCTTCGAATCCGCCGCTCCCCTCGGCCACCCAGGCGTAGCGGCCGACGAAGTTCACGAAGTTCGTCCCCTGCAGGAGGAGCTGGGCCATCCAGGCGTTGTTGTCGTTCTCCTTCGTCACGTGGCACGAGCCGCAGCCCTGCGTCTCCTTCGCGCGCACCGTGTGCGGCACGTGCGGGTTGAAGGCCTGCGAGCTGTAGCCGGGCGCGGAGATCGGCGGCTGCTGGACGTAGATGCGGTCGCGCAGCGCGTTCGTCGACGACAGCACGAGCGCGCTCGAGGAGCGCACCGGCGCGATCTTGTGCCCCTTCGTCGTGCCGTTGACGCCGATCATGAAGGCGTCGGTGCGGATCACCTGCGGGTTGTACGAGGCGTAGTTGCGCGTCGTCAGCCCCTCGTAGTGATTCATCTGCGTCTTCTGGTTCTGCTCCTGCGGCAGATGGCAGCCGCTGCACGAGGTCATCCACGACGTGTGGCAGGCGTAGCAGGTGATCTTGTCGTTGGAATGCGCGAGCTCGTTCGTGCCGGGGCGCAGCAGGGTCTTGGCGATCTTCGACTTCTCGTTGTAGTGGGCGTTGCCGGGCGTGACCGAGTCCTTGACCTGGACGACTTCCCATTCGAGGTTCGGATCGAGCATGGAGCGCTGCATCAGCTTCCCGTCGACCCAGGCGAAGCGGCGCCGGCCGCCGGGGGTCGTGCCCATCGAAAGGTCCGTGCCCCCCGGCGGCGCGGCGGGGCCGGACGTCTTCAGCGTGGCGTAGCGGTCGACCGTGCCGTGGCAGTCCTCGCAGCCGATCTCGATGTTGTTGCCGTACTCGGCGTAGAGCTGGCCGTTGCCGTGCTCGTCGCGTGAGAAGTGGCAGTCGGCGCAGTGCATGCCCTTGTCGAGGTGGATGTCGCGCAGGTGCACGGCCTTTTCGAATTTTTTCGGGTCGTCGAAGTCGACTTTGTGGTCATTCGCGTCGAGGAGATTCCCGTGGCGGTCGCGCTTGTAGACGGCCATGAAGTTCCAGCCGTGGCCGTGGTAGTCGGCGAATTGCGTCGTCTTCGCCTGCGGGTTTAGTAAACGGACGTTTACTAAAAAATCGGGATCGTTCCACAGGCCGCGCACGACCGCCCCTTCCGGATTCGCCGTCAGCGCGGCACGCTTCTCGGCCTCGGTCGGGTAGCGCTGCTGCTTCGGCCAGAGCAGCGCGCCGTCGCTCTCGTAGTCCCACATCGTGTAGCCGAGGTAGGTGTTGACGAAGGAGTTCGGCTGGTGCATGTGGCACGACATGCACTGGCTCGTCGGCACGGCGCGCGTGAACTGGTGCCTCACCGGATGGCCGCTCTCGTTCTTCGGGATCGACTTGTCGGCGGTGAACGATTTCCCCTCGTTGCCGAACGCGGCGTAGGGGCCGCTGTTGGCCGCGTCGCGGTCGTTGGCGTAGACGACGTGGCAGGCGCTGCAGCCGGAGGAGCGGTAGTCGCCGGGATGATCGTTCGTGCCGAGGAAGGAGAGGTGCGGGTCGTTGAGGCGCGTCTTCATCAGGTTGATGAGCGCGGGGGTGACGCGCAGGCCGGTGCCGCGGCCGCGGTTGCCGAGGCGGATGTCGGGACGGCCGGCCTCGTCCTCGCCTTTGGGGTTGCCGATCTCCGGCGGGATGGTGTTGTTCGCGATGCCGCCGCGCTCGAAGGCGCGGAAGTACTCGCCCGGCTGGGTGATCTCCCAATTCGGCGGCGGGACGATCAGCGGCAGCGCGCCCTTCGCGATCTGCTCCGGCGTCGGCGGCGCGGCGGGCTTGATCGCCTGGGCGTTGCCGGCGCGGTCGTAGCTCTCGCCGAGGAGGCCGGGCTTGCGGCTGACGATGCCGTTCGCGTAGGAGACGGCTTCCCAGAAGATGGCGGCGGTGGTCATGGTGCTGCGCGGCACGGCGTTGACCTGCGCGGGATGGCATTTCCCGCACGCCTCGGATGCGACGCGCAGATCGCCGGGGTTGATGAAGCGGACGAACTCGGGCGACTCGCGGAGGAGCGCGGTGTAGGTGCGCGGGGGGTTGGCGGAGGTCTTCCAGATGTCGGGGTTGCGCGGCGCGACGTGGGCTTGCTTCTTGTCTTTCGTGATTCCGTTGCCGCCGTGGCAGTCGGTGCAGGAGAGTTGGACGACGGCGGACGCGTGCATCGGCTCGATGCCGGTGTGGCAGGAGAGGCAGCCGTCGGCAGGCGCGGACGCCTGCTGGCCAGCTGGCGAGGACGCCAGCGCTCCGAGCAACGCGAGAAATCGCAGTACGAGTCTCATCCTCTCCTCAGAAGGTCAGGATCACATTCGTGAAGACGTGATAGAGCGTCTTGCCGCGCTCGTAGATGTCCTTGAATCCCGCGCCCGGCTTGAAACCGGCGGCGCCGCCGGCGATGACGACGTTCTGGTTGAGGAACGGCCGCCAGCGCACGCCGACCGAAACGTCCGTGCCGAGGGTGCGGTGGATGCCGCCCTGGAACAGCAGCGCCTCGAGCGGCGCGGTCTTGTCGAGGCGGATGTAGTTCGCCGTGACGATCGTCTTCAGCCGCGGCGTCACGTCGACGTCGACGCCCGCGGTGGCGAGCTGCACGCCCGGATTGACGTAGTTCGGCTGCCCCTCCTCCTTGCTGCTGCGCAGATCCGGCAGGAGGCTGCCGCGCTGCACGAGGCCGACGCCGGTGCCGGCGAGCTGGATGCCGAGGCGGTTGAAAAACGAGAAGCCGCCGCCGGCGAAGCTCGGGGCCTCGAAGATGGCGTCGAAGCCGCGCGCGGTGCGGTCGCGCGGGTTGGCGTCGCCGCTGGCGTAGAAAAAACCGAGGCGGGGGCGGAACCAGTCGTGGTCGTAGGAGACCTCGAGCGCGGCCATGGCGGCGCGGATCTTCACGCCGGTGCCGCCGCGCAGTTGCGGATCGGGTCCGGCCAGCGGGTTGAGGGAGTCGTGGCCGAAGACGAAGTAGGCGGCGTGGTCGAGGTTGAAGCGGCCGATGTGGCCGAGTCCGGCCTGGCCGAGGTACGTGGCGCGGATCGCGTGCGGAGTGAAGACGCCGATCGGCGCGGGGCGCACCAGGACGCCGTTGCGGTCGTACTTGAGGCTGGCGTCGTCGCGCAGGTAGTGGATGCTGAATTCCTGCGTGTAGCCCTTGACCAGGAAGTCCTGCACGTACGTGTTGGCGATCAGGACCTTCTGCCCGCGCAGCTCGTTTAGCGTGTTCAGGCCGGAGTTCGTGTCCTTCTCCAGGCGGTCGAAGAAGGCGAGGTTGTACTGGTAGCGATTCGACGCGTAGTTGCCGAAGGCGCGCACGCCGAGGTTCGTGTCGGTGAAGAGAAAGCCGCGGAAGTCGCTGTTGAAGGGCTGCGAGCCGACGCGCACGGAGACGAAGTCGTAGTTCGTGGTGAGGTCTTTCAGCTTGCGTTCATAGAAAAGTTCCTGCAGCGCGAGGTGGCCGTCGTTGCGGACGGTGCCCTCGCGCACGTCGGGCTTGACGATGCCCTGTTCGGCGACGTGGACGCGGTTGAAGTTGGCGATGAGCGTGGCCTTGACGCGCTGCCGGACGGGCTGGAACGCCGTCAGGCCCTGAAAGAGGTCGAAGGAGAGGGCGACGTTCTGCGAAAAGAGGTTCTGGTTGTCCCTGCCGAAGAAGCCGACGCTTCCCGGCTCGCTGGCGGAGACGCCCGACGGCGTCGGCAGCGTGCGCGACTCGGCCAGGGTGTCGCTGACGCCGGTGAAGACGAAGAAGGTGTCGTTGCCGCGGATCGGAAAGTCGCCCTTGATGCGGTTCTGGTGGTAGGGATCGAAGCGACCCCTCGATTTTTCGTCGAGCTCGTACGGCGGCGGGACGATGCGCCAGCGGTCGGTCATCTCCATGGCAGCGTCGGTGTTGAGCATTTCGACGTTGCCGTAGCGCGGCGGCGGCTCGGCGAAGGGCGATTGCCGCTGCAGGTTCGACGGGAGTTGCACGCGCAGGAGCGTCGTCGTGGTCGTGCCGCCGGCGGTGATGCGCACCTCGTACGTGCCGGTGTTCAGCGGCGCGGTCCAGATTAACGACCAGTTGCCGTTCGTGTCCGCGACGGTCTCGCCGCTCGCGCCGCCTTCGACGTCGACGCGCACGCGCGCGCCGGCCGGGGCGGTGCCGTGGATGGTGAAGGGGATGGTGTCGGTGAAGATTTGGGCAAAGGCGGGGACGGCGAGGAGGAACGAGAGAACGAAAAGCCGGGCGCGGGCTCGGGCGCGGGCGCGGGCTCGGGTCATGAGCAGGGGCCTCCGTTGCACTCCGTCACGCCCTCGGGGTGCCGCGGGAACTTGAACATCGGGAGGCGCGCGCCGTTCACCTTGATCCGATCGGCCCACTTGTCGCGCGGCGGGAGGAGATCGCCTGCCGCCGCGAACGTGACGTAGTCGTCCTGCTCGATGCCGTCGCCGCTCACGCCGAGGCCGCCGACAAGCGCGCCGTTGCGCACGAGTGGCGTCGAGCCGGCGAAGAAGGTGATGCCGGTGCCGCCGAGGCACGGGTTGGCGAGGTTCGACAGGAAGAGCGAGAACCACGGGCCGGGCGGCGACTCGATGCCCGGCGGATAGAGCGGCTGCGCGCCGAAGCCGACGGTGCGCGCGGTCACGAATGTCCCCGCCGGCAGCGGAGGAAAGTTGTTGCCGAAGGCGGCCATGTTGCGGGCCTTCGACACGGCCACGTCGACGGAAAAGATCGTCGCGTCGGGCATCCGGTAGAGCGCGAGGATCGATCCGTCCGCTCCGGCGACGGCGATGACCATCCGCGCATAGCTGTTCAGCGGCAGGCGGATGATCGCGCGCGTCCGCTTCGCCGTGGCGATGCCGCGCTGCACGATGGCGTCGACCTCGGCCGCCGACAGCGTGCCGTCCATCGGCTCGACGAGATAGCCACTCTTCGCGCAGCCACCCTCCTGCGGCGGAAGCGCGTAGTTCGCGGGATCGAACGTCGTCGTGTCGGGCGAGGTCCCCTCCGGCCGCTGCAAGCCGATCGGCAGACCGTCGCTGTTGAAGGCGAGCTCTTGATCGGGACCGAGGAACGGGAGGCGGATGCCGTCGATGAAGACGTTCTGCGGATCGGGCAGCGGAAATTTCGGAACGGGCGCGAAGCCCGGCGCGAACGCTCCCGTGACCGCGGCGAATTCGGCGAGCTGCGAATCGCCGGCGATGCCGACGACGCCGATGCCGCCGATGAGCGCGGCCTGATCGACGATGCCCTCCGCCGGCCGGGCGCTGACGATGCGATAGAGCGGAATCCCGCCGGCGTTCACGGGACGGTCGAACGGCGTCTGCGGATACGGCCCGTCGTCAGGCTGAATTTTCCCGGTGACGATGCCGGGACCGCAGCCGCTCGCGTCCGTGGCGTTGCACGGCTTGTCGTTCAGAATCCCGTCGAGCGAGCGCGCTCGCGGCATGCACTGGGGCCTCGGCTGCCAGAGCACGCCGAGGTCACAGCCGCGATTCGATTGCTCGATGCCGTAGAGGGCGGCCACCGGCGCGTTGTTCACGCCGGGCGGGAAGTGCACGCCGCTGATGAAGCGCACCGTGCGCGAGGAGAGCGGCGCCTGATTGTTGCTGAAGAGCGCGGCCGTGCGCGCCACGCCGATGGCTTGATCGTCATCGGACGGCGTCGCGCCCGGCTTGCGGTAGACGGCGAGCGGGAGGCCGGTGCGGTCGACGACGGCGATCGTGGCCGGCCCGCTCAGCGCGCCCGCGGCGGCCCTCACGATCGAGTCGACTTCGAAGGAGTCCAACGGAAAGACGGTGATCAGGCCGTCGGGATAGACGCCGTCGGTGCAGACGGTGACGAGCGGCGGCCGGACGCAGTCCTGCGCGTGAAGGTTTCCCGCGAGCAACAGCAGGAGAAGGACCGTCGTCGTCGTTCTCATCGTCAGATCTGGTACGTGAACGTGGCGGCGTTGTCGGCGAGGATGAGCGTGTCGCCTTTCCTGAGCTGCACGTCGGTGACGCGCTCGCTCCCGGCCTTGCCGAGGAACGTGCCGTTCGTCGAATCCTGATCGATGGCGTGCACTTTCCCGTCGCGCACGACGATGCGCACGTGGCGCTTGGAGATGCGGCTGTCGGGGATGACGACCTGGGCCAGCGTCGGATCGCGACCGATGTAGAAGCCGGGCTCCTCGACGATGAAGCGCTTCCCCTCCAGCGGGCCGGAGGTGCAGACGAGCATGCCGTACCACTGCACCATCTCCGTTCCCTCACGCTCCGGCGCGACGAACTCCGCTTTCGTGAGCTCGAGCGACGATGGCGGCGGCGGTGGCGGCGGGGCGTTGACGACCGGCACCTTCGCGGTGGGGATGTCGACAGGCGGTTGCTGCGCCGGCGCGCGCGGCGGAGGAGGCGGCGGAGGCGCGGGCCGGCTGATGCGCCGGATCAGCGCGATCGCCACCGGAACCAACACGACCACCAGAAGCACGACGATCGCCGCGAGGAAGATCCAACCCAGCATTCCCGGCCTGCCTCCACCCAGCAGCGACCGTCCGGGCAGAACGATCGCCGCCGACAATTTCGTCAGAGCGTTCCTGGAGCGTTCATGATACTCGTGACAGGTGAGGCACGTGCTGGCCGCGTTGCCCGCGCGCGCGGCGTGGCAGGCCGCGCATTGCTTGATCTCGGGCAGCAGCACATCCGAGGTCAGCGTGCTCTGGCGCGCAGCGGTGTGGCACGACTCGCAGGCGCGATGGGGCTCGCTGTGCGAGAAGCGCGCGTGCTGGATCCAGCGCGTGCGCAGCACGGGACGCGTGGCCACGAGCCGGCCGCTGATGGTCTTCAGCTCGTGGCACGTCGAGCACTTGGCTTTGATGACGTGCTCGGCGCTGACGATGGCGCTCTCGCTCGCCGACACGCGCTTCTGCTGCGTGAGGATGCGCCGCACCTCCTCCGGATTCTTGCCGGCCAGCGAGCTGTCGCCGGAGTAGATCCCGCCGAGGAAGCCGTAGACGATGCCGGGGTCTCCGCCGTGCGGCACCTCGGCGTTCGGAAAGCGCGCGTCGAAGGTGAGGCGGTGGCAGTGCTGGCAGTCCGCGGCGAAGGAGATCGGCTTCGGGTCCCAGCGCCCGGCTTTGTCGGCGACGAGCTTGTGGCACTCGGTGCACTGCAGCACCTCGCGCTTCCCCTCGGCGTTGAAGATGCCGCGCGGCTGGAGGTGGAGCTTGTGGTTGAACTTGAGCGTGTCGGCGTCGGGCGGTTTGTCGACGTCGGGATGGTTCTCGTCGAAGGCGCGGATGTGGGCGATGGCCGGCGGCGGGAGGCGCGTGTCGTGCGCGGCGAGGTCGGCGTGGCACGACGCGCACTTCGCATCGCCGATCATGGCAAGCTTCACGGCGCCGCGATGTTCGGGATGGCAGCCGATGCACGACGGGTGCTCCTTCTCCGTCAACGCGTGCGGCTCCCTGGTGTGGCAGGCGATGCACTTCGCGGCGACGACGCCGTTGAAGGGATCGTGGCAGGCCTGGCAGTTCTTGGCGATCGGCTCGCCGTTGGCGTCGAGAGCCCGCGCGTGCGCGGAGGAGACGCCGCCGGGCATGAAGACGACCTGATTCCGCGGATTGCTCGTGACCTCGGCGAGAAGGGCGAGGCCGGCGATGAGGAGCAGGGCCACGAGCGACAACTTCGTCAGGTACGGGCGCTGCAGCCGGTAGCCGCCGACGTAGTCGATTTTTTTCGCGGTCAGCGCGCCGCCGCGCTTGGCCGCCGCCGGCACGGCCTCGCCCTCCTCTTCTTCGAAGACCGGCGCCGCGCCGACGGTCGACGTTACGCGCAGGAACAGCGGCTTGGCCGCCTCGGCGATCTGCACCTCCATGCGCAGGTCGCCGATCTCGACGACGTCGCCCTTCGACAGGCGCGCGGTCTCGACGGGACGGCCGTTGACGTACGTGCCGGTGATGCTGCCGAGGTCCGTGATCGAGTAGCCGGCGGCGTCGTGGGCGATGGTGGCGTGGTCGAGAGAGACGGCCGGGTTCTCCGAGCGCAGCTCCGCGCGTGTGCCGCGGCCGATGCGCAGGACGTCGCCGGAGACTTCGACGAGCGCCAGCGCCCCGCCGCGCACGCGCTGGATCAGGAAGCTCATCGCAGCAGGTTCCCGTAATAAAACACGGCCACGACATGCACGACCGCCATCGCCAGCAGCGCGACCGTGAACGGCACATGCACGTAGAGCCACGACTCCAGCACGTTCTTGTAGCGCTGCTGGTAAAGAAGTCGCAGCAGCAGCTCCTTGCGCTGGCGGGAGACGACGAGCATCTGCCGCAGCTCCCCTTCCTCCTCCTTCGGCACGAGGCGCAGCAGCGGCGTCCAGTCGCTGCCGAGGCCTTTCTTCGTCTTCATCCGCGAGAGGATCAGCCGCCATCCGGCGAGCCAGCCCGGCGCTCCTTCATCGATCAGTTGTTTATAGATGCGCTGAAAGGGCTCGGAGCGCCCGGAGGCGATGCGGGCCATCTGCCGGGCGAGCTGGTTCATCTGCTCGGAGATCTCGTCGACGGTGAGGTTGCTCTCGACCTCGGTCAGGAGCCGCGGCACGGTGACATAGAGGATCGCCCCGAGGATGCCGCTGAAGACGACGATGGCCACGAGGACGAGCGTGGCCACGGCGACCGTGTCGCGAAAACGCCCGCCGGTGTGCAGCAGCAGGATGATCAGCGCCAGCACGCCGAGGTAGATGTGCGATTGCAGCCACTGCTCGAGCGTCCCGAAGCGCGAGCGGTACGAGCGCTTGCGGATGCCGAAGTACGCGAGGACGTAGCAGAGCACGAAGCCGATCGTGCCGTAGACGAGGCCGACGGGCGTGCCGCCGTGCTGGAAGCCGGCGCGGGCGTAGTAGAAGTACGCGCCGGCGGAGAGCAGGACGAGAACGACGAAGATGCGGCGCCAGACCACGCCGCTGTGGGCAACGGGCATTTACCTCTCCCCGCGCGAAATCACGATCTCCTCCAACGTCTCCCGGTACTCCTCCGGCGTCAACCGAATGGCCGCGCCGGTCGGGCAGCTGCGCACGCAGGCGGGGCCGCCTTTGATGCCGCGGCAAAGATCGCATTTCACCGCCACGGTGCGCTCGACTTCGTCCTTTTCCTTGCGGAACAGCTTCGTGATCCAGCCGACGATCGAGCGGTCCGGCTCCGGGTGCACCATGAAGATGTTCCCGTAGGGGCAGTTCCGCTCGCAGTTGCCGCAGCCGATGCAGTTGCTCTTGATGTAGACCTCGCCGCGCGGGTCGCGCACGATGGCGTCGGGCGGGCAGTCGAGCATGCAGAGCGGGTTCTCGCACTGCCAGCACGAGTTCGGGGCCAGGAGGTTGTAGAACTTGATCCCAGTCAGCGACAGGCGGGCGTGGTGGTCGTCGTGCACGCCCTCGCAGGCGCTGATGCAGTTCGAGCAGCGGATGCAGCGGTGCTCGTCGATGAGCAGCGTCTGCGTCCCCATCACCACTTCCTCGCGGATCAGATCGGCGAGGATGTTCCCGGCGCCCGGCGTCGCTTCCGACACGAGTCCGGCGATGCGCCGCTCCTCGAGCTTCCGCTTCGGCGCTTCGCGCAGCTCGGGATGGCCGGCCAGGAAGCGGTCGAAGTCGCGCTTCGAGAGCTTGATCAGGTCGGAGGGGAAGATCGTCGTCACCGTGGCGGTGCGCTCGAGGTCGGAGAAGAGCGCGGACTCGCCGAAGAAGTTGCCGGCCACGAGGTAGGAGAGCACGACCTCCTTGTCGCCCGACTTCTTGGAGATCTTCACCATGCCGTGGCGGATTAGGTAGAACGCCTCGGCGGGATCGCCCTCGCGGAAGACGACGGCGTCCTTGCCGAGGGGCTCGATCGTGGCGTGGTCGACGAGCTCGCCGAGCTGGGCCTCGTCGGTGCCGGGGAAGAGATACCCGCCGAACGCGCGCAGGAGGAAGGCCTGGTCGACGAGAGCACGCGCCTTCGGCGCCGCGCCGAGGAGCTTGAGCATGGCCTTGCGGGGGATCTCGATCATCCGCGTCGGCCCGGCCGCGCGGGCCGTGGCCGTGCGCCGGCGGCCGGAGATCAGGCTCATCTCTCCGAAGAAGTTGCCCGCCGTCAGCTCGGCGATCTTGATGTCCTCGGTCTGCTTCTCGGGGCGCTTCCACAATTCCACACGTCCGGAGACGATGATCTCGAAGTCGCTGGTGTAGTCGTTCTGGCGGATGATCGTCTCGCCGTCGGCGTACTCGCGGACGCGCGCGGACAGGAAGGTGTCGCGGAGCTGCTGCTCGTCGGCGGCAGCCAGGAGCGGGACGCGCGAGCGGAGCGCGGCGATGCGCTCGCGCACGCTCCCCTGCCAGTGCGGGAGCCGCGACTTGAGCACGGCCTCGTCGGCCGGCTCGACCTTGCGCCCCATCAGATGCTCGACGACTTCCCACCCCTGGTTCATGCCGAGCTTGATGAGGTCGCGCCCGCTGGCCGCGCCGATGAGGAAGAGTCCCGGCACGGTCGACTCGTAGACTTGGCTGAGCATCGGCCGGGCGTCTTTGCCGGCGCCGCTGTAGCGGACGCCGATGGACTCGAAGAATTTGCGCGGGGCGTCGGCGCCGAGCTTGAGGAAGATCAGCTCCGCGGCGATGCGCACGGTCTCGCCGCGGACGTTGAGGTCGACGTAGCCGTCGTAGACGTGCTTGACGGTGGTGTTGTAGTAGATCGTCATCTGCCCGCGGGCCTGGCGGGCCAGGACGTCCTTGGTCAGGATCTCGTTGGCGCGGGCGATCTCGCCGCCGCGCACGACGAGGGAGACGCGGTTCTCGTCGGAGAGGGCGATGGCGATCTCGAGCGCGGAGTCGCCCGCGCCGACGACGAGGAGGTCTTTCTCCTGATGCTCGGCCGGGTCGGCCAGGCGATACAAGACGTGCGGCTTGTCCTCGCCCGGCACGCCGAGCTTGCGCGGGTTGCCCTGCGTGCCCATGCCGATGACGACGTTCTTGGCCTCGTACACGGCGCCCTGACTGGTCTTGATGGTGAAGACGCCGCCGTCCTTCACGATCGACTTGACCTCGGCGTTGAAGCCGACGTTGAGCGATTTCTCCCCGACGTGCCGCTGCCACGCCTCGAGGATCTGCTCGCGCGACCCGGCTTCGAACGGCAGCTCACCGCGCGACGGGATCATGACCGGCTCGGCCATGACGAACTTGCGTGCCTGGTAGTTGTAGATCGTGTCGGCGAGATGGTCGGTGCGCTCGAGCAGGATGTACTTCATCCCGTTCGCCTGGGCATGAGAGGCCGTGGCCAGGCCGGCCGGGCCGCCGCCGATGATGGCGAGGTCGTAGGGTTCCATGGGTTCTTAGTTCTTGGTTCTTAGTTCTTAGTTTGTCCGTCATTCAAACTAAGAACTAAGAACTAACAACTAAGAACCATCATACGGCCGGCGTTTCCGTCGTGTCCCCCGGCCGGATTTCCCCGGCAATGTTGAACGTCAGAATGACTTTTCCCAACCGCACGATATCGTTGTCGTTGAGCAGGCGCCGGTCTTTGACGGGCTCGCCGTTGACGAAGGTGCCATTCCGGCTGGCCAGATCGAGAATCGCCCACCCCTCCGGCGTCCGCGTGAGGACGGCGTGCTTCGCGGAGATACTGGCGTCCTTCAGCACGATCGTGTTCGTCGACTCCCGGCCGATCGTGTACTCGTCGTCGATGAGCGGGTAGATCGAGCCGTCGGGCGCGTCGGCGGTGAGGGAGCCTTTCAGCTTCTTCGGCCGGGCCAGCTTCGGCATCGTGGCCGGGCGCGGCGGCGCGGGCTCGATCTTCGTCTGCGCGGTGTCGGGCGAGAGGCCGCCCTCGTCGAGCACGATGAGCCCATGCTCCTGCAGGTTCTGCAGCACGCGCGTCAGCTCCTCGCGCGAATGCACCGAGTCCTTCAGCAGCTCCCCCACCGTCCGCCCGCTGCTGATCTTGAAGACGAGGCGGAACTCGTCCGCGGTCAGGCTGATGCTGTCGTGCAGCGTTGGGTCGTCCATGACCCGGAAGCGCACGTGGTCGCCGAAGACGGCGGTCTGCTGGGCCCGCTTCCCCGCCTCTTCGAGCAGCTCGCCGATCTCCATCTCCACGGTCTGCGCGCCGTCCGGGACGTCGACGGAGTCGCTGACCATGAACATCCCGCCGCCGGCGTTGATCATCGCCGCCGTCGCCGCGACGACGTCGTTGCCACCCGGCGACTCCCCCCAAACCGCCCGCCCTCCCCGCAGCCACAGCCGCGCCGGCGCGCTCCCCTCGACCTGGAGCACGGCCAGGTCGACGCTGCAGGCCAGAAACGGGAGGAGCTGCCACGGCGGGAAATGCCGCAGGCTGCCCTGGAGGATGACTGTCATTTCTGGAAAGTTTAGCAGGCGCTCGTGCTGGTGCGGGTGATGCACGCTCCGCGGCCATGAGCATGAATCCTGTCGTTCACTTCGAGATGCCGGCCGAAAACCGCGAGCGCATGGCCAGGTTCTACAGCGAGGCCTTCGGCTGGCAGACGCAGATGATGGGGCCGGAGATGGGCGACTACGTCGTCGTCACCACCACCGAGACCGGCGACGACGGCCGTCCGAAGCAGCCCGGCGCGATCAACGGCGGCTTCTATCCGAAGAAGCCCGATTGGCCGGCGCAGTACCCGTCGGTGGTCATCGCCGTCGACGACATCCGCGCGGCGATGAAGAAGGTCTCCGACGCCGGCGGAAAAGTCCTCGGCGATCCGATGGAGATTACCGGCGTCGGCACGTACGTGTCGTTCTTCGACACCGAAGGCAACCGCGTGAGCATTCTGCAGCCGCGACGTTAGCCGCCGATCGACGATCGCCACCTCAACCGAGTTGAAACGGGAAGAGCTGGTCGTTCACTACATACCAGACGCTTCCGCGGCTGCATGCTTTCCGACCACGAGGGCGCCGAGAGAGGACGGTTCCCATGTTGCGTCTGTTGGCCGCCGTATGTTTTTGTTGCAGCGCCGCCAGCACCGCGATCGCCCAGACCACATTGTCGTCCGATCATGTTGACTTCGGCGGAACTTACTACGGCTTACAAAGCCTGCCGTCACCGCTCAGGATCAGCAATTCTGGCCCGAGTCCTGTCGTTATTTTTTATCACCCCTCAGGCACGACCGGCGATTTCCGGCGATTGCCAACGAGTACATGCGCGTTTGCGTGGGGGTCCTCCGCCGCGGCAGACGAGTCCTACACGCTTCCCGGCGGAGCATCGTGCACGGTAAACATGCAGTTCACACCGAGTGTCGTCGGCGCGGAAAGCACGTCATTGCGCTTTGATCTCACCGACACGGCCTTTTCGCCGATTGGGAAGCTCACCGTAGCCCTTACAGGGTCGGGACTGATGCCCGTCGTTCCTTCTCCGACCCAACTCGACTTCGGTTATGTGCTGATGAACCGCACCGTGGCCCTGCCGATCACGCTCAAGAACAATGGCGGGCTGCCGGTGTACGTCAGCGGAATCACATCCAGCGGCGACTTCAGCGGCTACGCTCCGTGTTACTGGCTGGCACCAGCACAAGTCTGCTCATTGAGTGTCGCGTTTCAACCCTCCGTGGCCGGAACGCGCACAGGAAATATCGCCGCGTCGATTACCTCTTCCGAGCACCATCTGCTCGGGGAGGTCATTGTCCCGGTTCGCGGTATTGCGCACGCGCTTGCAGTAACCGAGAGCATCGATTTCGGCGTGCAACTGATCGGCACGACCAGCGAATCCGGAAGCTACCTGTACAACAGTGGGGCGACGCCGATCACCATCACCGGCATCACATTCGCTGGAGTCAACACCAGCGGGTCGCCGTTTACGGCCGGCGACGTGTGCGGCCGCACTCTCCTGCCCCTCGTTTTCTGTCGTATGCCCGTGTCCTTTACGCCGGGCCTGGCCAAAGTGCAGCAGGGCACGATTTCAGTGGTATCGGATGATTTCCTGAACACGCAGGTCACCCGGATCACGGGGGCGGGGACCGCGGCAAAACTGACCTCCGCCGTTCCGGTTGGCGGCACGATCTTTTTTGGCCAGGAGGCGATTACTCGCGATGCGTCTGCATTTCGAATGCTGCTCACCAACGTCAGTCAGACGCCGCTCGTCCTGGATGACGTTGTCCTGAGCACGTCCGGCGACTTCTCTCAGAAAAACAATTGCGGCAAGTCTGTGGCGCCGGGCGCAACATGTACCATTGCGCTCGGTTTCAGTCCGGTCGCCGACGGCGAGAGATCGGGTACCGCCACGCTGCAGCTGCAGGACCCGGCCGGTCCTCAGACATTCGTCCTCAATGGGCTTGGCGTTGGCATTGGACGATCGAAGATCTACGTCCACTATGACTACATGGTGGCGTCCGATCACACGCACGATCCGGAATTGACCGCGCCCGGAGCTCTGCAGCGCGTCATCGAGGCCTTCGCCGCGCACGGCATCGAGTTAATCATCGATCCGAAACATACCGCCATTCCCGAGGTGGACACCGTTGTCTTTGACGAGCCCCGATCGGCCGCCTGCTCGGATTCTGTATTGTTCTCGCAGTTGAAGAAGACATACTTCACCTCCCGCAAGGCGGACGAGCACTATGCGATCTTCGCACACAACTCCGTGTCGCCTATGTCCGGCTGTGACAACCGCCGCGCGACCGGGAACAGCGTAATACCGGGAACGGACTTCGTCATATCGCTGGCCTCGCGCCTCACGCCACGCGGTTACCTGCCGCAGAGCCAGATCGGCATGATCACCAGCGCCGCGTTCATGCACGAGCTCGGGCACAACCTCGGCTTTTGTCACGCGGGTTGTTTCGGAATGATGTTGGCGAACGGATACCCTTCCGGCTATGTCTACGATTTCGATTACCCTCCCAATTACCTGAGCGTTATGAACTACCGCTATGGCTTCTTCGGCATACCGCAGGGAGAGGCGGTCGGCTCCGCTCATCCCAAATCGTGCGTGAAGGACGCCGACTGCGATCGGGGCAGCAGTTGCATCGACACGTCTCCGTCGTCGGCGGCGTGTTATCGCCTCGATTATTCCGGACAGGTGTTACCCACCGGCGGCAACACTCCCGGACTGCTGGACGAATTTGCCAATCTCGATGAGCCGGCGGGACTGGGCTCGGGCACGTCCGACCTCTTCACATACAACAACGCCCTGTCGTTTGGAGGTCAAATCGGCCCGACGACCGGGCCAATCGACTGGGACGGCGATGGTGCAGCCACGAATACGCATGCCACCGCAAATATCGATTTCATTGACTCCTATCACAATTACGGTCCTGGTGCGCACCCCTGGATGCCCGACGCCAAATTGCCCGGGTGGAATGACTGGGTTCACCTGGGCACAAACGATGAGGACCGGCATGTTTCAGTAGAATCCTCGACCGTCAGCGCGAGCCGGTTTGCCCGTCAGCGAACGCCGGTAACAGAAACTGAGCCGGACGAGGAAACGCTCCGGGAACATCATCTGTTTTTCCCGATACGCCCCGCAAATCTCATGGTGGCGCGACCGGTACTCGTGAGCCCATCGGGAACGTTCATGATTGCGCTGTTAGGCACGAGCGACTTTGACGTGCACGACGTTGAGATCTCCAGCTTGGAATCCCATGGAGCCAGGCCGGTCGGTACCGCGTTCCAGGATGTCAACGGCGATGGAATGCTTGATCTGGTGATCACTCTGCGAGTACCGGAGGTCCGGCTCTCCCCGCGCACCGGTCGTCTCCAACTCTCAGGCTGGCTGAAAAGCAGCCAGGCGTTCGTTGGTGAAGAACCCGTCATTCTCGTGCAAAGCCAAGGCGAGCTAAAGCTCCTCTGCCAGGAATGAAGACGCTTAGCTAACCACGTCCGACTCGCGAGAACGGTCGGCCTGGACCGCCGCGCACGGCCCCTGCTATACAAGGGACATGACGATCAAGAGATTGGACCACGTCAGCGTCGTCGTCGACGACCTTGCAGCCGCTTTTTCACCGCGCTCGGCATGACGAAGGAAGGCCAGATGCCGGTCGAGGGCCCGTGGGTGAGCTGACGAAGTTTCGCAATCCAAAACTGGTCGAGATCGAACCGGCGATCGCACGCGCTGGGCCTCCGGAGCGTCATGCAGCGTCGACGACACTGTCGCTCGCCTGCGCGCCAACGGCACCGAGCTCGTCGGCGAGGTGGCCCAGTACGAGGACAAGTACCGACTCTGCTACATGCGAGGCCCCGCGGGCATCATCGTTGCGCTGGCCGAGGAGCTCTTCTGAAGTACCCGGCAAGCGCGGCGCAGCCCGTCGACGCGCGCTTAATTGGAAGTGACGTGGAGGACCACGTCGCGCAGCGTGCCGAGGTCGAACGGCTTGCGCATCACGCCGGCCACCGTGTCGCGGTCGATGAACTGCAGCGACTCGTCTGTCGCCGCGGTCATGATGATCGTCGACTTCAACAGATGCGGCTGGCGGACGATCATGTGCCGCAGCACGTCGAAGCCGCTGAGGTGGGCGAGGGTGAGGTCGAGCAGGACGCAGTCGTAGTTGCCGCCGAGGAGCTGGCGGATGGCGGCCTCGCCGTCCTCGACGATCGTGACGGCGCACTCCTTCCCGAGCGCGAACTCGATGCGCGCGGCGATGACGGGGTCGTCCTCGACGAGGAGCACGCGCTTGTCCGCCCCCGCCGCCGTCTCCTGCTGCGGCGCGGCGGCGTGGGGCATCTCTTTCTTCAGGACGAAGCGCGTCACCGCGCCGAGGAGCTTCTCGCGCGTGAGCGGCTTGCAGATCCAGCCGTCGGCGTCGGAGGCGGCGAAGAGGCGGCGCACGCGCTCCTCGCTCAGCGCGGAGACGAGGACGATGGGGACGTTGCGCCGGGCCCGGATCAGCGCGCCGAGGCGGTGGCCGGGGATCTGCGGCAGCTCGATGTCGACGAGCACGAGGTCGAACGTGACCATCGGCAGCACCGCGGCCAGCTCGGAGATCGATCCGGCCGTGTACGTGCCGAAGCCTTCCGACTCGCAGAGACGCGCGGCCGAGGCCCGGAAGCCCGGGTTGTCATCGATGATCAGAATGTTCGTCATGGCTCTTCCTCATCTGCCACAAGAGGTGGCTGAGGTGCGCGCGTCGCGCTTCGCCAGTGGTGACGATGAGCAGCTTCGTAATTTTCAGCTCCGCGGGATCGGTGTAGAGGAGGATAAGCATCTCACGGACGAAGCTCGTCGACAACGTGATGTCGTTGTCGGTGCCGACGCCGAGGCGGAGGCCCTTCTTCTCCCACCACGAGAAGGGATGGTCGGCGTAATCGGCCAGCGCGCCGGTGAGCTTCTTGTTCGACGATGGCAGCGAGACGAGGGTGAGGCGCTTGTCGATCATGCGGTTCAGGACGTCGTGCTGGTAGTGCTCGACCTCGCCGGCGTGATGGAACTTCGTCTTCGTCGCCAGCGTGGCCTCGGATGCGCTCACGCGCTCGCCGCGCAGGAGCTTGTCGCGGATCTCCTCGCGCCCGCTCCAGTCCATGTCCAGCAGCTCGGCGTGCTCGCGCGAGCCGGCGGTTACGGGCTCGCCGCGGCGGTTGCAGCCGAGGATGCGCTGCAGGAGGCTGTGAAAGTAGAAGTTGGGATTGATGCCCATGCTCAGGCCGTGCTCGACGGCGTCGACGTGCCAGATATTCATGGCGTTGTCGACGGCCTGGATGCCCTGCCGCAGCGTGTCCCACGTCTCGCCGTGATGGCTGCGGGTGCGGAAGCCGTAGGCCTGGAGCTTGCGGATGCCGACGCGCATTTCCTGGAAGTGGACTTTGCGATAGAAGCCGCGCTCGTTGCCGACGGTGTCGACTTCGGTGACGACGTCGCGCAGCTCGGGATGGCGCTTGAGAAGGTCGATGATCTGCCGGACCTGGTCGTCGAAGCTGGCGCGCTTCGACGGGTAGCGCGCGGCGTCGTAGAAGCCGGGCTCCTTGCGGAAGCTCGGGGAGAGGACGACTTTGAAGTTGGGGACCTGCCGGAAGCCTTCCCACAATCCGAGGACGACATCGTCGGGCGTGAGCTCGGCGAGGCCGGGGATCTGCTCGGCCGGATCGGTGGTCTCGCGGAAGAGGGTGAACTTGAGCCGCAGCGAGCCGACGTTGCCGCTGCGCCGGAGGCGCGTGGCCATGTGCGCGGCAGCGTCGCGGTGCGCTTCGCGCGAGGTGAGGATGAGCTTGGGGAGGTAGAGGATGCGGAGGTAGCGCTCGAAGCGCTCGTCGTCGCCGAGGCGGATGAGGCGGTCGACGTCCGCCGGGCCTTCGATCGGCAGGGCCTCGGGGCCGTAGACCTGCTGTATTTTTTGTTGGTATAGCGCGCGCCGCGGTCCCTCGAGCAGCGCGGCCAGGCGCGGGTAGATGAATTCGGCGTCGAGGGAGCCGGTGAGGTGGATGTGCTCGTCGTGAAACGGGATCGGAAAGGCGCGGAAGAAGTCCTCCAGGGCCTGCGAGACCGGATGGCCGAGGAGTGTCTCGATCGGAGTCTGCTTCAGCCGGAACCGGCCGAGAAGGTCGTGGAACTCGGCCAGGCAGGCGCGGAGGTCCGGCTCATCCTCGAGCGCCGGCGACTGCCGCGCCAGCACGAGCGTGTCCTCCAGGGCGAGGCCGCTGGTCTCGCTGATGAGCTGGGTGAGGAAACGCTGCAGGCGGGGGACGAGCATCGCGCCCGAATCGTATCGCGTCACGCCGTCAGCAATTCGAGCACGCGCTCGGCGCGCTCGAATAGCAGCCCGTGGCCCACGTCATCCATGACCTCCAGCCGCGCGTTCGGAATCGCCGCCGCGAGGGCACGCGAATGCTCGATCGGGAAGACCGCGTCGTCCTCGCCGCCAATGACGAGCGTCCGCGCCTCGATCTTGGCCAGATGCGGCCGCAAGTCGAGCGTCTCGAGCAGGGCAAGGATCGCCGCGGCCCCTTCGAAGAATTGCCGCGGCAGCGCCGCCATCTGCCGCACGCGCTGCTCGATGAAGTCCTCGGGCTGCGCGGCGAGCCAGGCGGCGCTCCAGGTCTTCCGCGCCACGCGGCGGAACAGCTCCGCCGGATCGCTCGCCGCGAGCGCGCAACCCTCGGCCGCCTCCGCGCGCATCGCCGGCGTCGTGTAGTCGGTCGCGGAGATCACCGCCAGCCGCTTCACGCGCGGCTCGTGCAGCGCCGCGAGATGCATCGCCACCAGCGCGCCGTAGGAGACGCCGGCCACGTACGCGCGCTCGATGCCCAGCGCGTCGAGCAGCTCCACGACGTCGGCCGCATGCTCTTCCCACGAGGCCGCGAATGGCGGCCCCGGCGTCAGCAGCTGCCCGCGAAAATCGCAGCGGACGACGCGATGGCGCGGTGACAAAACGTCGACGTACGGCTGCCACGTGGAGATGCTCATCAGGCCGCCGTTGAGCAGCAGCAGCGGAGGGCCGTCGCCATCGATGCGATGCGTCAGCACCCTTCGACTCGCTTCGCTCGCTCAGGGCGGGCTGTCACGGCGCCAGCAGCGTCTCGTCGAGCAGCAGGGCCAGCTCCATCGTGCGCATGTCCGAGGCCGCGTCGGCGGCCACCCGATGCTGCCCCTCGGCGGTTCGCTCGATCGTCCCCAGCCGGACCACGTCGTTGCGGCTCAGCCCCTCGCCGCGCGCCAGCGCGCGCCACTCCGCGGGAATGGCCTCGTCGATCTCGCCCTCGTCGAGCAGCCGCTCCCCCGCGCAGTTGTAGTGGTCGCAGCCGAATTGCTCGCCGCATTCGTCGCACGGCTTCGGATCGTCGAAGTCCCGCAGCTCCTCCTCGGTCAGCGTGCGGACGATGCCGCTCTTCCGCTCGCGAACGTAACTGAGCCCGCTCTCGCTGCGGGAAAGAATCTCGAAACGCATGGGCCGGCGCGCATCATATCGTGCTCCGGATCCTCCCCTGTCACTTCGGCTCCGGACAGAACCCTCCGAACCCGCGCACGTGCTCGCGGCGCTCCAATGGCGAGTCGTTGCGCAGCACGCCGAGCTTCACGAGCTGCGGGCGGAACTCGTAGCGGATGCGGGCCGAAGCCACCGGGTTCGGGTCGAGATTGATGTCGACGGCCTCGACCTCGTGGCGGTCGCGCTCGCCCATGCCGGTGGCCGCGTATTCGTCCGACTGTCGTTTCTCCGCCTCGGCCGCGCCACCAGCGGATGACGGCGCCGGCGACGCCGCCTTCGGCGCGCTCATCGTGTCGCGGCGTGCGAAGCGCTGGCGCTCGCGGTAGAACACCGCCTCGATCACGCCGAGGTTCGCGGTCTGGCCGAGCGCGGCGCCGTATGAATTTTTCTCTCCGGTGAAGAAGAAGCGCCGAGCGTTCCCCTCGTCGACCTGCCAGCCGGAGATCACCGTCGACTCCCACGGGTCCAGGACCCACTTGCGCGCGCTCCAGGCGCTGGTGTGGCGTGCGTCGATCGTGTTCAGCCCGTCGACCGAGAGCGCCACCGCCACGCGGTACGGCGTCGGATTCGTCAGACGGATGGCGAAGTCGCGTCCGCGCAGCGCCTCGATGTAGAGCGTGCCGTTGTGGCTGTACTCGCGTGCCGGCGAGTCGTCGACCAGCACCGTCATCGCGTAGCCGGCCGGGCCCGCCGCGGCCGCGCTCGCGCAGACGAGCGCGAGCGCCATTGCTGTCATCAGCGTTGTTCTCATCGCAGCCTCCTGGCTCGATGAGACACGCCAGCGCGAAAAAGAAAACCGGCCGGTACCGAGCCCTAATCGACCGTGATCGACTTGCTCACGTTCTTCGGCACGTCCGGATGGACGCCGTGGTCGCGCAGCCCGAGGCCGTCGAGGTACGCCGCCTTCATCTCCGACATGCGCAAGGCCAGGCGCTGCAGGACGACCGTGGCGGTGAAGACGGTCATCAGATTGTCGCCCGTCATCGGCAGGGCGATGTACGCGGAGCGGTACGACGGATTGTCCGCCGGTGGCTTGGCGATGGCCTGCCGCAGCGCCGCGTTCTCCTCGGCGATCATCACGCACGTCGTGCCGCGGATCTTGTGCGTGTTGATCTGCGAGACCGTCAGGTCGACGTCGGTGGCGTCGGGGCCGGTGACGAAGATGAGCGGGTAGTCATCGTAGAGGCTGCCGAGGTCGCCCGACTCGGCGTAGCGCAGCACGGCCTCGATGCCGAAGACGGTGTTCACGCCGAGGATCGTGTTGGGCCCGTGCTTGAACTCCGAGGCCTCGTAGCCCTCGGTGTGGTTCAGAACCACCTCGCGGATCTTCAGCGCGCCTTCTTTCGCGACGGCGAGAAGACGCGTGGCCAGGATGTGCATGCTCGGCTTGAGGCAGAGCAGGCGCGCGGCGTCGTCGACCGCCGCCTCGGTTGAGCTCAGCGTCTCCCGGATCAGCGGCGGCAGCGCGGCGAGGCCGCCGTCGATTCCGCCGAGGCGTGCGGCCAGGCCGTACATCATGGCCAGCTGGTTGATGTAGCTCTTCGTGGCCGGCACGGCGATCTCCAGACCGCAGCGCAGCGGCAGCACCGTGTCGCATTTCTCCTGGCCGAGCGTCGAGGAGACGTTGTTGACGATGCCGATGCGGCGGATCGGCAGGCCGGTGGCGATGACGTGGTTCATCACGTCGATGAGATCCTTCGTCTCGCCGCTCTGGCTGACGGCGACGACGACGTCGCTCGGCCGCAGCGACGCGGCGAAGCGGCCGCGGAAGTCGCCCGGCAGCACCGGGACGATCTCCGCGTGGGCGAGCTCGTTGAAGAAGACCGCGCCGCCGAGCGCGGCGTGATACGAGCTGCCGCAGCAGACGAAGAAGACGCGGCCGCCGCGGTCGAGCGCGCGGCGGAAGGCATCGAGCACGGCGTCGACCTCGGCCGACGCCGACTCGAACAGCGCGGCCACGCGCCGGCACGTCTCCTCCTGCGCGTCGATCTCCTGCTCCATGAAGGTGCGGAATTGCGGCAGCAGCTCGGCGTCCTTGGCCTCGAGCTGGCTGCGGACCGGCGCGCGCTCGACGCCCTCGCCGTCGCGCATGCGGTACAGCGTATGCGACGCCGCGGTGTATTCGACGAACTCGCCCTCCGACATCGGCACGAGCATGCGCGTCAGCTTCAGCACCGAGGAGAGGTCGGACGAAGCGATGGCGAAGCCGTCGCCGAGGCCGAAGTAGAGGCTCGATCCCTGCTTGATGGCCCAGAGCGTGCGCGAGACCGGGTCGACGACGACGGCGGCGTACGAGCCCTTCAGCCGCGCGCCTGCTTTCACGATGGCGGCGCGCATCGCGGCGCGGCGGTCCTTGTCGTCGCGCAGCGCTGCGGCGAATTCGTGCTCGACGGTGTGCACGAGCATCTCGCCGTCGTTGTCGGAGACGGCATCGTGTCCCTCCACGGTGAGCCAGGCCTTGAGGTCGTCGCAGTTCGTGACGTTGCCGTTGTGCGCGCCGTAGATGTGGACCTTGCAGCGAACCTCGTGCGGTTGGGCGTTGAGGTCGTCGACGGAGCCGAAGGTCGCCCAGCGCACCTGGCCGCAGAGGATGGAGCCGGCCAGGCCGACGATGCCGAGCTTCTCGACCATCGCGGACGGCGCGCCGACGCCCTTGCGCAGGACGATCTCCTCGGTGCCGTCCTGCACGGCCGCGCCGGTGGAGTCGTAGCCGCGGTATTCGAGGGTCTTGAGCAGCTCCGCGGCGACGACGCCGAGGTCGTCGCGACGCGCTTCGCTGATGAAGCCGATCACGCCGCACATGAAGGACGCGGCATTGTACAGTCCCCCGCGCGATGAGAGATTTCCGTTCCGACAACACCCTCGCCGGCGCGCCGGAGATCGTCGAGGCGGTCGTGCGTGCGAACGCCGGGACGACGACGTCGTACGGCGGCGACGAGATCACGGCGCGCGTGCGCCGGCGGTGCTGCGAGATTTTCGAGACCGAGGTCGAGGTCTTCCCGATCCTGAGCGGCATCGCCGGCAACGCCCTCTCCATCGCCGCGCTGACCGCGCCGTGGGGGGCGGTGTTCTGCCACGCCCAGGCGCACATCGAGCGCGAGGAGCTCGGCGCGGCGACGTTCTTCAGCGGCGGCGCGAAGCTAGTGCCGATCGACGGCGCTGAGGGGAAGCTGCAGCCCGAGGCCGTGGCCGCGGCGATCGCCTACGCGCGCAAGACGGACATGGCCGTGCCGGCCTGCCTCAGCGTGACGAACGCGACGGAGGCGGGGACGGTGTACTCGCCCGCGGAACTGCGCGCCCTCGGCGAGCTCGCCCGCGGCGCGGGGCTGCGCGTGCAGATGGACGGCGCGCGCTTCGCGAACGCGGTGGCCGCCACCGGCGCCTCCCCCGCCGAGCTCTCCTGGCGCGCCGGCGTCGACGCGCTCGCCTTCGGGGCGACGAAGAACGGCGCCATGACCGCGGACATGATCGTGCTCTTCCGCAGGGAGCTCGCCGAGGAGCTGTCGATCCGCATTCATCGAGGCGGACACCGGCCGTCGAAGATGCGCTTTCTCTCCGCGCAGCTGGAGGCGTACCTCGCGGATGATCTCTGGCTCCGCCATGCGCGCCATGCGAACGCGATGGCCGCGCGGATCGCGCCGCACGTGGAGCTCGTGCAGCGCGTGGACGCGAATATCGTGTTCGTGCGGTTTCCGCCCGCGTTGACCGAGCGGCTGCGCGGCGAGGGGTTTCAGTTCTCCGCCTGGCCGATCTTCGGCGACGACGTCTACCGTCTCGTCACGGGATGGGCGACGACGGAGGAGGATGTCGACGCGCTCGTGGCGGCGGCGGCTACGAGCCCGCCCGCAACTGCTTTGCCCGCTCGACCATGACGTCGAAGTGCGCGAGGCGCTGCGGGTCGTCGAGGGCCGCGCCAATGTCGCCAATCAGCGCCCGAACACGATCGAGGTCGATTTCGTCGACGTAGAGGATCAGCAGGCGCTCGATGTCAGAGCGGTCGCGGTCACGCCATGCCGCAGCTTTGTAGACGATCAGATCCTCCGGCCGGGCGAGGCGGACGGCAACATTCTCGACGGTCGCTTCGAGCGCGCGCGACAGCGCTTCCTCTTCGAAGGGAAACCAGGCAAACGACAGCTCCATCGTCACGCCGCTCGCTTCGTGCCGCAGCAACAAGACCTGCCGCTCGCGCGCGAATTGGATGGCGTCGGAGACTCGCGGGCTGATCCCATGCCGGGCCAGCGCGGCGACCGTGTCGTCGACCGTGGCGGCGCGGCCCAGCACCGTGGCGTCGATGTCGACGGTCTCGCGCGGCACGCCGGCCGCGATCACGGCGATGCCGCCGATGATCATCGACGGCGCGCCGATCTCGTCGAGCGCCGCCGTAAGCGCGCGAAGCGCAGCGGTGAAGCGGCCCTCAGCGGTCACGGCCCACGTAGGGGGCGCGGAGCTTCGCCCACGTCTCCCACATCTCACGGTCTTCACGCTCGGAGATGGGATCGCGGCGCGCGAAGGGATCGCCGTTCATCTGCTCGTCGAAGCGCAGCAGCTCCATCGCCAGCGCGAATGACTCCGCCGGCGTGAGGCGATGCTCGCGCGCCCACTCGGCCTCCTTCGCCTGCGCCGCGCGGTGGTTCTCCGACCAGCGCCGGATGTCGTCGCGGTTCACGGCTTCTGGAACGCCTCCCACCGCCCCAACGCTTCCTCGGCCATGGCCTTCAGCTTCGCGTAGCTCTCTCGGGCGTCGGGCCCCGGCTCGGCGTCGGCGCCGTCCACGGCGTTCTGCAGCGCGGCCAGCTTCTCGGCGGCAAAGCGCAGCGTCGCCGTCGACTTCGGGAAGAGCCACCACATCTCCGCCGTCGCCGGGTCGATGCCGGAGATCTCGATGGCGCGCTGGCGGCGCTCCCCTTCCAGCTTCGGGATCATCGTGCCGGCGTCCTTGAGCGCGGCGGCGAGCTTGGCGCGGAGATCCTCGATCTCGCGCGCCAGCTTGAACTGCTCCGCGTACGCGCTCGCGGGGAGCGAGACGCGCGGGTCCGGCACCACCTCAAACGGCTGGAACATGTGCATCCCGTCGACCGTCAGCGACACCGAGTACTTCCCTGGCGGCGCCCACACCCCCTCCCCGCCGCGGCGGCCTTCGCTGGCGCCGGGCGCGGCGGGATAGCGCAGCGACCAGACGAAGCGGTGATGGCCGGGCGTCGTGCCTAGGGAGGGCGGCGGCGCCACCCACTCCGGCGCGATCGTCAGCTTGGCCGGATCGGGCGCGGGCGTTTTGTCCGAGCTCTGGTAGCGGCGAAGGATTCCGCCGGCGGGGTCGAGGATGTCGAGGACGATGCTGCTCGCGGCCGCGGGCAGCACGTAATCGATCGCCGCGCCGTTCGGCGGATTCGCGCCCATGGCCTCGTCCTTCGGCATCGGCGTGCCGGTGAAACCGGCCTGGCGGACGCGCACCGCCGTCGCCGGCGGGAAGAGGAACGGCCTCGCCGGCGGCACGGCGTGGCGCAGCGGCGTCACGTCGTCCATGATCCAGAAGGCGCGGCCGTGCGTAGCGATGACGACGTCGTTGCCGTGCACGTCGATGTCGCGCACCGACGTCGCCGGCAGGTTCTGCTGCAGCGGCTGCCAGTGGTCGCCGTCGTCGAACGAGACCGCCACGCCGCGCTCCGTTCCGGCGTAGAGCAGCCCGCGGCGCAGCGGATCTTCGCGCACGGCGTTCACGAACGCCGTCAGGCCTTCGGCGACGAGCTGCCACGTCTTTCCGCCGTCGTGCGTGCGGTAAATGTAGGGCTTGAAATCGTCGAGGCGATGGCGGTCGATGGCCGCGTAGGCCGTCTCCGCGTCGAAGGGCGAAGTCTCGATCATCCCCACCTTCGACCAAGGCGTGAGCGTCGGCGGGGTGATGTTCGTCCAATGCGCCCCTTCGTCGCGCGTGCGCCAGATCTGGCCGTCGTCGGTGCCGGCCCAGAGGTCATGATCGGCCGTGCGCGACGGCGCGATCGCGTAGATCACCGCCATGCGCGGACCGGTCACCAGCGCCGCCGTGGCTGGGTCGAGATTCGCCGGGATCGGCGAGGGATCGCGGGTGAGGTCGGGGCTGATCACCGTCCAATGCTTCCCGCCGTCCCCGGTGCGGAAGAGGCGCTGATTCGCAAAGTAGAGCACGCGCGGATCGCGATGGGAGAAGACCAGCGGCAGCGTCCAGGTGTGGCGGTCGACGTTCGGGTAGGCCAGCGTCGGATCGACCGACTGCGTCTGCATCGTGCGCGTGTCGAGGCGGTCGACGCGGCCGCCGAAGATCACGGCCGGGTCCTTCGGATCGGGAGCGATGTTGTCGCTCTCCCCTCCCGCGGTCAGCTCGCGGAAGTGCATCAGCGTGATGCCGTCGATCGTGTTCGTGCGGCTCGGCACGCTCGCCGCGCCGGAGTCCTGCTGCGCGCCGTAGACCCAGTACGGGAATCGGTTGTCGGTGCTGACGTGGTAGAACTGCCCGGTGGGCTGGTTGTACCAGGAGCTCCACGTCTTCCCGCCGTCCACCGAGACGACGCAGCCCTGATCGACGCCGAGGATGCGGCGCTCGGGGGATTGCGGATCGATCCAGAGCTGGTGGTAGTCGTCGCCGCCGGGCGCGCCCTTGACGATGACGAAGCTCTTCCCGGCGTCGTCGGAGCGGTAGACGTTGACGTTGATGGAGTAGACGGCGTCGGCGTTCTTCGGCTCGACGGTGACGCCGCCGAAGTACCAGCCGCGCGACCAGATCCGCGCGTCCGACGAGGTGCGCGTCCACGTCGCCCCTGCGTCGTCGGAGCGGTACATGCCGCCGCCCTCCTCGGCGTCGACGACGGCGTAGACGCGCGTCGGCTGCGACGGCGCGACCGCCAGGCCGATGCGTCCCGGCTTCGCGGGCAGTCCGTTCGTCAGCGCGCTCCAGTGGTCGCCGCCGTCGGTCGACTTGAAGATCCCGCCGCCCGGGCCGGTCGAGGGCGGATAGACGCTCCACGGCGTGCGCCGCGTGGCCCAGAGCGCGGCGTAGATCGTGCTCGGATTGCCGGGCTCGAGGGCCAGGTCGATCGCGCCGACGCTGTCGTTCGGCCCGAGGACTTTCGTCCACGTCTTGCCGCCGTCCTTCGAGCGGAACACACCGCGCTCCGCGTTCGCCGCGTACGGATGCCCGAGCGCGGCGACGAAGACGACGTTCGCGTCCGCGGGATGGACGAAGACGCGGCCGATCTGCTGCGAGTCGTTGAGGCCGATGTGCGTCCAGGTCTTGCCGCGGTCGACGGATTTGTACATGCCGTCGCCCTGGGCGATGTCGGAGCGCATGTCGGCCTCGCCGGTGCCGACGTAAATCACGTTCGGGTCGGACGGCGCCACGGCCAGCGCGCCGATCGAGCCGACCGGCTGTCCGTCGAAGATCGGCTGCCACGTCCGTCCGGCGTCGATCGTCTCCCACACCCCGCCGTTGACGCTGCCGAAGTAGAAATGCTCCGGCTCGCCGGGCACGCCCGTCACGGCCAGGACGCGTCCGCCGCGGAAGGGGCCGACGAGGCGCCAGCGCAGCTCCTGGAAGTGAGCGGGATCGACTGCTGCATTGGCACAAATCGGCAACAACAGAAGCAGGCAGCCGGCCAGGCGGCGCAGGAGCATCGATGGACCTCCGAACAATTGATATCGTCGCGGCGCGCGGGCGCGCGAGAAGCGATTATTCACGATTCCTCGGCGCGCCGATCAAATCGAAACGAAAGGTTTTTATGCACCGACTCTACTCGGTTCTGCTGGTCCTGACGATGGCGGCCGCCGCCGCGGCGCAGACGAATCCCTTCTTCGCCCCGAGTCCGCTGCAGTTCCAGGCCCCGCCCTTCGACAAGATCCACGACTCCGATTACAAGCCCGCCCTCGAGGAGGGGATGAAGCAGCAGATCGCGGAGATCGAGGCCGTCGCCAACAGCGCCGAGGCGCCGACGTTCGCGAACACGATCGAGGCCATGGAGAAAAGCGGCGCGCTGCTGACGCGCACGGCCAAGGTCTTCTTCGCCATGACCCAGGCCAACACGAACGACACGCTGCAGAAGCTCGAAGGCGAAGAATCGCCGAAGCTGGCCGCGCATCAGGACGCGATCTATCTCAACCCGAAGCTCTTCGCGCGCGTGAAGGCGCTCTACGACGCGCGCGGCTCCGGTGGCCTCGACGCGGAGTCGAAGTTCCTCCTGGAGCGCTACTACCGCAACTTCGTCCGCGCCGGGGCGCTGCTGAATGACGCGGACAAGACGCGGCTGAAGGCGCTGAACCAGGCGGACTCGAAGCTGCAGACGGAGTTCCACGACCACGTCCTCGGCGACACGAACGCGGCAGCGATCGTCATCGACGACAAGGCCCTGCTCGACGGCATGAGCGACGCCGACATCGCCGCGGCGGCCGAGGCGGCCAAGGACCGGGGGATGAGCGGCAAGTGGGTGCTCGTCGTGCGCAACACCACGCAGCAGCCGCAGCTGGCCTCACTCAAGAATCGCGACCTGCGCAAGCGCTTGCTGGCGGCGTCGGAGGCCCGCGGCCGCCACGGCGGCGCGAACGATACGCGCGGCATCGTCGTCCGCCTGGCCAAGATCCGCGCCGAAAAAGCGAAGCTCCTCGGATACCCGAACTGGGCCGCCTACGTCCTCGACGATCAGATGGCCAAGACGCCGGCGAAGGCGTTCAAGCTGATGACCGACCTCGTCGCCGGCTCGACGAAGAAGGCCCGCCAGGACGCGGCGCGCATGCAGAAGCAGGCCTCGCATCCGATTGCCGCCGCGGACTGGGAGTACTGCGCGGAGCAGGTGCGCAAGAAGGAGTACGCGCTCGACGAGGCTCAGGTGAAGCCGTACTTCTCGCTCGATCACGTGCTCAACGACGGCGTGATGTACGCGGCGCACGAGATGTACGGGATCACGTTCAAGCAGCGCACGGACCTGCCGGTCTATCACCCCGACGTGAAGGTGTACGACGTGATCGACGCCGACGGGAAGCCGCTGGCGATCTGGTACGCCGACTACTACGCGCGGCCGTCGAAGAGCGGCGGGGCGTGGGAGGACACGTTCGTCGATCAGTCCGGACTCCTCGGCACGCACCCCGTCGTCTACAACGTCGCGAATTACACGAAGCCGGCGCCGGGACAGCCGGCCCTCCTGAGCTTCGACGACGTGACGACGACGTTCCACGAGTTCGGGCACGCCCTGCACGCAATGTTCTCGAACGTGAAGTACCCGACGTTCGCCGGCACGGCCACGCCGCGCGACTTCGTGGAGTTCCCGTCGCAGTTCAACGAGCATTGGGCGCTGGAGCCGGCGGTGTTCGCGAATTACGCGAAGCACTACGAGACGGGCGCGCCGATGCCGAAAGAGCTCGTCGACAAGATCAAGCGCTCGCGGAAGTTCGACCAGGGCTACGCGCTGACGGAGTACCTGGCCGCGGCGCTGCTGGACATGGCCTGGCACACGCTGCCGCCGAGCGCGCCGATGCAGGAGGCGGTGGCATTCGAGAAGGCGGCACTGAAGCGCTACCACATCGACATGCCCCAGGTGCCGCCGCGCTATCACACGACGTACTTCTCGCACATCTGGAACGGCGGCTACTCGTCCGGCTACTACGCGTATCTCTGGAGCGAGGTCATCGACGACGACGCCTTCTACTGGTTCAAAGCTCACGGCGGCATGACCCGCGCGAACGGCCAGCGCTTCCGCGAGATGATCCTCTCCCGCGGCGGCACGGCCCCGGCGGCAGAGCTGTACCGCGCCTTCGCCGGGCACGAGCCGAGCGTGGAGCCGCTGCTGATCGAGCGGGGGCTGAAGGAGCCGCCGCCGGAGAAAGGCGGCGAGAAGTAGGCTTCAGCGCGCGGCGCGCCGCCGCGTGGTCGTGTACGTGAACGCCTGCGCGAGCGTGACGCGCAGGCCGTCGGGCAGCGTGACGGTTACGTGCGCCGCGCCGGGGGCTTCGGCGGCGGGCGTGAGGACGACGATCTCGGTCGTGCCGATGCTGACGACCGTGGCGTCGCGACCGCCGATCTGCACGGTCGCGCCGGGAGCGAAGCTCGTGCCGTGGATGACGACCCGCGTGCCGCCGCTGGCGTCGCCGCTGTCGGGAGACACGGCGGTGACGCGGAGCATCGGCAGGCGGAAGTCGATGCCCGCGGTCGTGTTCAGTCCCGCGACGATGACGGGAGTGCCGTAGCGCACCGGAACGTAGGGCGGCGGGCCGCTGGCGTCGACGCTGTAGTCGCCGCCGGCGAGATCGCTCATCGTGTAGTTGCCGTTCGCGTCGGTGAGCGCGAATGCTTCCGCCGGGCCGAGGGCATGGATCGTGACGTCCGCGACGCCCGCGCCCGTCGCGTCGTCGACGACGCGTCCAGCGATCTTGCCCGTGAAGACAGTCGGCTGCAGCGCGAAGTCGACGGTGACGTCGGCGCCGTCGGGAACGACGACGACGTCGCGGTACGTCTGGGCGACATGGCCCGCCGCGCCGGCGGCGACCGTGACCGGAACTTCGTCGACCGGCCAGCGGTACGCGCCGCTGTCGCCGGTGTACGTGGAGTCGGCGCCGTTGAAGGTCACGCGCGCGCCGGCGATCGGCGCGCCGCTGAGCGCGTCGACGACGCTGCCGTGGATCGCGCCGCGGCGCGCCAGGTGGAAGTCGAGGCCGTCGTTCGTGCCGAGGTGGACCGGCGTGCGGCTGGAGGCGTGGTAGCCGAAGGCCTCGGCGTTGACGGACATCGACGGCTCGCGGCTGATGGTCTCGATCGTGTAGGCGCCAGTGGCGTCGCTGTTGGTGTTCACCACGAATTGGCCGGCGGCGTCGAAGAGGCGGACGACGGCGTTCTCGATCGGAGCTCCGCTCACGGCGTCGGTCACGCGGCCGCTGATCGTCGTCCGCTGCGAGCGTGTCTGCAGGTCGGCGTGCAGCGTCTTCCCGGCGATGACGACGACCGGCACCGCGTCGTCGAAGGCGACGAGGTCGTACGCGCCAGGGGCGATGTCGAAGAGCGTGTAGCGTCCGGCGGCGTCGGTCGTCACCCATGCGACGTTATGGTCGCCGTCGCGGACCGCCACCGTCACGCCGGCGAACGGCGCGCCGGCGCGGTCGCGGACGATGCCGGTGACGCGGCCGTTCGTCTGCGGGAGACGCAGGTCGATGCCGCTGACGGCGCTGTCGATGTTGAGCGTGATCGCCGTCGGATAGGCGACGGCGTCGTAGCCGTTGCCGCCTTCGAACTTCACGAGGTACGAGCCGGGCAAGAAATGGCCGGAGTGGTAGAAGCCGTTCGCGTCGGTCGACGACGTCCCGATCTCCGTCGCCGGATCATCGGCGCGATAGAAACTCACGCTGACGTTCTCGACCGGCGCATTGTCCGAGGCGTCGCGCAGCGTGCCGGAGATCGTCCCGTACTCGCGCAGGGCGAAGTCGATCGCGGGCGTCTCCTGCCCCAGCGCAACGGCCACGGGCGTGCCGCCGGCCCAATCGCAATCGAAGAGTGGGCAATCCTTTCCTCGGTAGAGCTGATCGACCGGGCGCGAATCGCCGCTGGAGCCGGCATGGGCCTCGACGACGTACGTGCCGGCCGGGAGCGCGCTCGTGCGATAGCGGCCGTCTCCATCGGCGTAGGCGCGGCCGACGGACTCACCGCTGCCGTTCCGCACGTCGATCGACACGTCCGCCAGCGGCTCGCCCGTCGCGGCGCGGCGCACGCTACCGCTGATCCAGCCGCCGCGCACGAGCGCGAAGTCGACGCCGGCCGTCTCCGCACCGGCGGCGATGTCGATCTGTCGACTCTGCGCCAGGTCGAAGAACGTCCAGGCGACGGCCGTGTAGGTGCCGGGGAGGAAGCCGTCGAAGCGATAGCGGCCATCGGCATTCGTGACGGCGGTGTCGTTGCAGTACTGCTCGCACAGATAGACCACCGCGCCCGAAATCGGCGCGCCGGCGGCGTCGCGCACGGTGCCGCTGACGGAGCCCGTGGGCGGATCGGCCATGATGTTGGCGAGGAGCTTCGTCCCCGCCGCGGTGCCGTCGCTGACCCAGGGCTCGCGGCCGACGATGCTCGTCGCGGTGAAGACGATCTTCTCGCCGAGGGATGCGCCGGGAAAGGGGACGCTGGAGTAGACGTTGTCGAATTCGACGCGCGGGTCGATGTCCTTGACCAATCCGGCGGCGCCGCTGTCGAGGTCCGCGAACCAGAGCTCGATGCCGGTCTCGGGCGTCCCGCCGGCGAGGAGGACGCGATTCCCGACTGCGCCGACGAACGCGTCCCGTCTGGCGTCGCCCGGAATCGTGGCGATCTTGCGGTCGATCGTCCAGAGGTCGTAGCCGCCGTTCGCCGGCTTGCTGTAGAGGAGGCGGCCGTCGTCGAGGACCCACGCGTAGATCGTGCCGTCGACCGTCCCCACCTGCCGCGTGCCCGCCGCGGTGCCGTCGGTGCGCCATACCGCATCGCCGATGCGCAGATACGCGGTCGTCGCGGAAGAGCCGAGGAGCAACGGAAGCTGATCGAACGTCCGGAGCTGCACCGTTCCTTCCGCAGTGCCGTCGGTGCGCCACAGCGCGCCGGCCGTGATGAAGTACGCCGACGTCCCGATGCGGAAGAACGCGCGCGGCGCGATGCCGTTGCAGGAGTCGCCCGGACACTCGATCGAGCGGCGCACCATGTGCGTGCCGAGCGGCGTGCCGTCGCTGACCCACAGCTGCTCGCCGACCGCGTCGTCCTTGCCGGCGAAATACAGCTTGCCGCCGGCGGCGAGCGGCTGCCGGTCGAGGTTTACCGGGAAACTGCCGGTGAGGCGCAGACCGCCGGGGAGGCCGTCGGCGGTCCAGATGGCGACGGGACTGTCATACGACTTCTGCGTGAGGACGAAGGCGCGCACGTCGTCGGCAGCCGCGGCGAAGCCGCCGGTGGAGAGGCTCAGGTCGGTGATCGTGCCGAGCTTGAGCGTCGTCGTGCCGTGGTTGCGCCACAGGGAGTCGTCCGCCCTGAAGAAGACGACGTCGCCGGCGATCGTGCCGACGATTCCTCCGCGCAACCGGATGTCGGTGGGAAAGTCGCTGGCCCGCACGGTGCCGCTTTCCGTCCCGTCCGTGCGCCAGAGCTGCCGGCCGTGCACGTCATCCGAGGCGAGGAAGTAGAGGAACGATCCGGCGCGGATGAAGCCGCCCGCGTAGGAGCTCCTGCCGACCGCTTTCGATTCAGGAACGGGCCGCGGCGCCGCGGCGGCGGCAGTGGAGAGCAGCAGGATGAGGGCCAGGGGAACGCGGAGCAAGCGCGGGCATTTTACAATCGCCCGCCATGCGCAAGCTTCTGCTGCTCCTTCTCATCGCCGCCGCTCCCCTCTTCGCCGAGGACACCCTGCCGGCCGGCGTCGACAAAGCCGTCGCCGACATCCTTGCCAAGACTGGCGCGCCGAGCGCCTCGGTCGCGGTCGTGCGCGACGGCAAGCTCGTCTACGCCAACGCCTACGGCTTCGCGAAGCTGGAGCCGAAGACGCCGGCGTCGCCGTCGATGCGCTACAGCATCGGCTCGATCAGCAAGCAGTTCACGGCCTCGGCGGTCCTGATGCTGGCCGAGCAGGGGAAGCTGTCGCTCGACGATCGCGTGGCGCGCTGGCTGCCGGAGCTGACGCGGGCGAAGGACGTGAGCATCCGCGAGCTCCTTTCCATGACTTCCGGATATCAGGATTTCTGGCCGCAGGACTACGTCATGCCCGGCATGCTCGAGCCAATGACGGCGCAGCAGATCGCCGACACGTGGGCGAAGAAGCCGCTCGACTTCGAGCCGGGGACGAGGTGGCAGTACAGCAACACGAACTACACCATCGCCGGGATGATCGTCGAGCGCGCGGCCGGGATGCCGCTGATCGATTTCCTCCGCCAGCGCGTCTTCACCCCGCTGCAGATGACAAGCGTGTTCGACACCGACGCCGCCGCGCTGCCGGCCGGCGAGCCGCAGCGCTATCTGCGCTACGCCCTCGGCCCGCTGCGCCCGGCGCCGAAGGAAGGCCGAGGGTGGTTGTTCGCCGCGGGCGAGCTGGCCATGACGGCGCAGGACCTGGCGAAGTGGGACATCTCGCTGATCAACGAGAGCGTGCTGAAGCCGGCGTCGTACCACGAGCTGGAGCGCGAGACGCTGCTGGCCGGCGGCGCCGGCGCGCACTACGGCCTCGGCGTGTCGGTGAATACGGTCGACGGCCGGCGCGTGATCTCGCACGGCGGCGAGGTCTCCGGCTTCACGGCCCAGAATTCCGTCTATCCCGATCAGCGCGCCGCCGTCGTGGTGCTGACGAACCTCGACGCCACGAGCGCCTCGGAACAGATCGCCGGGAAGATCGCCCAACTCCTCTTCGCCTCGACCGATCCGGCCACCGAATCCGCCACGGCGCAGGCGCGCAAAATTTTCGAGGGACTGCAGAAGGGCCAGCTCGACCGCGCCCTCTTCACGCCGAACGCGAACGCCTATTTTTCGGAGCAGGCCCTCAAGGACTTCGCCGCGAGCCTCGGCCCGCTCGGCGCGCCGCAGGAATTCGCGCAGGCGTCGCAGTCGCTGCGCGGCGGCATGACCCTGCGCCGCTACCGCGTGAAGTTCCCGAGCAAGACCCTGCGGGCCTGGACGTTCACGATGCCGGACGGAAAGCTCGAGCAGTTCATGGTCGCGGCGGTGGAGTAGAGCTCGGGGCGTGATACACTTCCCATATCCCCGTATAGATTGCTCCGCATCGTTGCCTAAAGGAGCACCTCATGAAAGACAGCGTCAGCCGCGCCGCGGCCCGGGAATACGCCGAGCGAGAGACCATCAGCTCCCTCGAATACCTCCTCGATGCCGAGGAATCGAATCCCACCACCTTGCCGGAGAGCCCGTTCGACTTCATTGCCCTCCTCGAGCGGCCGGGGGAGTACGTCGATGCCGGGAGGGCTTCCCGGAAGCCGGTGGCCGTCATCGGCGCCGGGAACGCCGGCATGGCCGCCGCGTACCAGCTCATGCGCCACGGCTTCCGGCCGGTCGTGTACGAGTTGAGCAACCGCATCGGCGGACGCTCCTACACCTACCAATTCGGCCGCGATCCGATCGCCCGCGCCGAGCTCGGATCGATGCGCATTCCTCGCGCGCAGAAGCTGATCTTCAAGCTCTGCACGATGTGGGGCATCGAGTGGAAGACCTTCCCCGATCCGCGCGTCGTCGACACCGTCATCGACATCTACGGAAAGCAGATCTTCTGGGACGCCAGGAAGCAGAAGTACACGAAGGGCCCGAAGGAGCTGATCCGCAAGATCGAGCACGTGACCCATAAGTGGAACGCCATGATGAAACCCATCACCGAGGCGTGGGAGAAGACGAAGGGCCACCTCAAGAAGCGCCGAGAGGTCTGGAAGGGCTTCGTCAAGGAGTACAACAACAAGAGCCTCTACCAGATGCTCATCGAAAAGAAGTGGACGCCGCCGGAGATCGACATCCTCGGCTGCGTCGGCACCGGCACGGGCGGCATCGACGCCTTCTTCACCTCGAGCTTCCTGGAGTGGGTGCGCATCACCATTCAGGGCGTGGAAGAGGAACAGCAGTTGATCATCGGCGGGACGAACCAGTTCGCGCAGCGCTTCTGGAGCGAGATCGTCGACACGAAGGCGTGGGGAAAGACCAGCGTGGAGCGGCTCAACGACGGCGCGCCGCTGCCGGGAATCGCCACGATCCGCACGCCGGGGCCGGGACAAACGGGCCCGATCAAGATCAGGGACACGCGCGGACGGGAGGCCGAATACGAGTCGGTGATCCTCACGGCCTCGCCGCGGGCCATCGACATGACCCTCGACATCAACCGCGACGCCTTCTCGCAGAAGGTCTGGAGCGCGCTGCGCAACGTCGAGCTCACGGCGTCGGAGAAGGTCTTCGCCATGACCCGCACCGCGTTCTGGAACGAGCCGGGGACGAAGTACAAGCTCTACACGACGCTCACCGACCAGACGCCGCGGCAGATGTATCAGTTCGACGCCAGCGACTTCGGCGCAGAGACCGCGGCGGGCGTCCTCTGTCTCAGCTACTCGTGGGGCTCGTACGCGCTGCGCTACGACGCCCTCGACACCGAGGAGCGCGTCAACGTCGACCTCGAGGCCATCGAGCGGATGGAGATTTACGGCCCGTCGATGCGCAAGAAAATCGAATCGGAGATCGTGGAGACGGTCTCCATCGCCTGGTCGGACCAGCTCGGATACAACGCCGGCTGGCGCATGGCCAACCCCGGACAGGCCCAGGGCGTTGCGGAGCTGCACAAGCAGTGTCTGGGGGCCGATCCGGCGTGGAACAACGGGCTCTATCTCGCCGGCGAAGCGTTGTCGTGGTACGGCCTGAGCGGCTGGATCGACGGCGCCATCAAGACCGGCATGCAGGCGGCGATGTCGGCGGCGCGCCGGCTGTCACGATCGTGATTTCATCAGGATGGCCGGGCCGGCTTCGAAGGGGAAGTCGAGGCCCGGCCGCTCGCCGTTGAGAATGCGGATGCTCATGCCGACGGCGATGCGTCCCAGGGCCTCGGTCTGGTCCCACGGCGCGGCCAGGATGCGGCCGCTCTCGATGTCGGGAGCGAGGGCATAGTTGTAGTACGTCGAGATGATGTGCACGTCATTTTCGCGGCCCGTGGCCCTCAGAATGCGCACGGCCGCCGAGGCGGCCACGCCATTGGCGACGATGTAGTCGATCGATGGATTCTTCTCCAGCACCGACTTCACGAGCTCGCTCTGCGTATTCGTGTCCGTGTTCCCCCACTGCGGGGCGATGATGCGCAGGTCGCCCGGATACCGCCGGATGACGCTGAGGAATCCGCGCAGGCTGTCGGGCGCCCATCCCGAGTTGATCGGCCCCGGGAAAAACGCCACGGAGAGCTCGTTCCTCTCGCCCGCGGCGAGGGCGCGGTCGTAGACGAATTGCCCGGCCATGCGGCCCATGTCGTAGAAGGCGACGCGGACCTTGCCGCTGATCGCCGGCGCGTAGATGTCGTTGACGACGGCGACGACCGGGATCTTCCTTCCGAACTCGCCCGCGGTGGCGCGCCGCACGAGCGTGTCCATGGCCCGGTAGTCGATCGCGCCGAGGACGATGGCGTCGACGCCGCCGCGGGCGAGCGCTTCGAATTGCTGCTGGTGCTGGGCGACGTGCGTGTAATCGTCGGAGGAAACGAGATCGATGGCCACGTGCTCCGCGGCGGCCTGCTCCTGCACGCCGATGCGCACGGCCTTCCAGTAGATGTCATTCTCCTCGCGGTTCGGAAAGAGAACGCCGATCCGGTACGGCCGCTTCGGCCGCGGCTTCCGCGGCCACGGCTCACGCACCGGCCCGCGCAGGCCGTTCGGGGCCGCGCCCGGGTTGTACCGGCCGTAGAAACCGTCGATGAGGATCGCGTCGGCGGAGGTGGCGGCCGGCGCCGCTTTCGGCGCCTCCTCCTGCCGCACGTCGCGCACGATCATCGCGCACGGAACCGCCACGGCGACGGCGGCCAGAACGATCCGTCCGGCGACGCGCCGCGTCACGGCCGCAGACCCTCCGGCAACCGCGTCTGCCGGTCGGTCTTGGCGCGCGCCAGTTGCGCGGCGGTCAGGCCCGTGGCTTTGGAGAGATCGACGCCGCGAAGGTCGGCGCCGTCGAGGTTCGCGGCCTCGAAGGAGGCGTCGCCGACGTCGGCGTTGGTCATGCGCGCGCCGCGCAGGTCGGCGCCGCGGAACTGGGCGCTGGCCAGGCTGGCGTGGGTGAGGTCGGCGCCTTGGAGCTCGGCGTCGTAGAGCTTCGCGCAGACCAACTTGGCGTTGACCAGCGTGGCGTTCTCCAGCACGGCGGCGGCGGCGGTGGCCTGCGACAGATCGGCGCCGGTGAGATTCGCCTCGGTCAGATTCGTCCCGCTGAGATCGGCGAGGAGGAACGTGGCGTCGTGAAGGTCGGCGCGCCACAGGTGGGCCCCGTGCAGATCGGCGAGGAAGAAGTTCGCGGCGGGAAGCTGGGCGCGGGAAAGCTGCGCGCCGCCCAGCTCGGCGAGCGAGAAAACGGCCGACGCTCCGGAGATGGCCTGCGCGTTCGTCCCGTCGAGCAGCTTGGCGCGCGAGAAATTCGCCCCCTCCACCTTGGCGTCGAGGAGGTTCGTGCCGCGCAGCACGGCCCTGGTCAGATTGGTCTTGCTCAGATCGGCGAAGGAGAGGTTCGTCTCGCCGAGGAGCGTGTTGCGCAGATCGGCGCCGCGCAGCTGGGCCCTGCGCATGCGGGCCTTGCGGAGGTCGGCGCCGCGGAAGTAGGCGTTGCGGAGGACGGCGGAATCGAGCGACGCCGACTCCAGCTGGGCGTGCGAGAAATCGGAGTTCTCGGCGAAGCTGCCGGCCAGGTTCGCGTAGCAGAGGTTCATGCCGGCCAGATTCGCGCCGAGGACGACGCTCGTCTCCCCTTCCGCGGCGGGCGCGGCGTCCTTCGGCTTGAGCGAGATCACCTGATCGGCGAGATCGGCGTAGAAGTAGCGGCCGAACATCGGGCCGTGCAGGACGTGCATGCTCAGCGCGGCCATGAGGCACCACGCCGTCAGCAGAACGAGCAATTGCCACCAGCTCCTCAGCCCCTCGTCCATGCTCGTCATCCGTAGCTTGCTCTTCATCGACAAGTTGAGGAACCAGGCGTAGACGAGCGAGATCAACAGCGCCGTGAGCTGCAGGGTGATGCCGACCGCGTCGTGCCGCGGCAGGTAGCGCAGCCAGCAGGCGAACAGCGCGGCCGGGACCATGCCGAAGAGCCCGATGCCGACGAGGGATGCGTACAAGCGGCTGAAGAAAGTGCTCCGGCGATGCTCCAGGCGAAACATGTGCAGCTCGACGAGGCGGTCGAGCAGCGACGGGGGCGTGCGCCGCGTCAGCTCGCTGCCGTCCGGAAAGAACGCCGGCAGCGTGGACAGGTGGTCCCAGTAGGTCGACAGGTTGACGTAGAAGGCCGCCGCGAGCGCCGGCAGGATGATCGGAAGGAGCAGATAGAAGCCGACGATCGGCAGGGAGATGTTGATGAAAGGGAAGGAGACCGAGCGCGCGTTCGTGAGCAGGTCGACGTCCTTGGTCGAGCCGATGGTCAGGAAGGCGTAGACGCAGACGGTGAGCAAGGTGATGAACTGCACCGCCAGCCGGCTGGCGGCGTGCCTGGCCTGGTCGAGGCCGTAGAACTCGACCTTCGGCGGCAGCGTGGCGTGGGACAGCTTGCAACCGCACAACTGCGCGCTCTGCAGGAACGTGGCCCCGGCCAGGCGGGCCCCTTCGAGGTTGGCGTTGCAAAAGCGCACGTCCCGGAGGTTTGCCTCCTCGAGGTTCGCCCCGCTCAGGTTAGCCTCGGTGAAGTCCGCTCCTTCGAGAAAGCTCCGCGCGAAGGAGACACCGCTGAGGTTGCTGCGGACGAAGCGCGTGCTGCGGAGATCGCTCTCCGAGAAGTCGCAGTCGCGCAGGTCCATGCCGGAAAAATCGCCCGGCTGCCCGGCCATCCCGTCGCTGATCAGCCAGTCGTTGTGCAGCGCCAAGGCCTCCGAGTACGCGGAGGCGTAGGACGGTGCGGCCTCGGTCTCCTCGAGCGCGACCAATCGAATCCCCTATTTATTTCTGTTCGGGTCGATTGTACTTAAAAGAGGAAGGATCGACCAGCGTCACGCCGGCGGCAGCGGCGTCGAGCTCGCCACCGCGCTCAGATAGAACAACGCCTCGATCAGATCGGCGATCGTCAGGATCCCGACCAGATCGCCGGCGTCGTTCACCACGCACAGCCCGTACAGCCGGTGCTCGCGGATCATCATCGCCGCGTCGGTGAGCATGGCGTCGGGGCGGACCGTGTGCGGTTGCGGGTTCATCGCCTCCGTCACCGGCGTCTTCGACAGCAGGTAGTGCACTTCCCACGTGTCGAGCGAAGTGGCTTTGCCGGGCGAGTAATCCTTCAGCATGCGGTCGGTGACGATGCCGGCCAGCCTCCCTTTGTGCATCACCGGAAGGCGGCGGACGTTCCTCTCCTTCATCAGGTGCACGGCCTCGATGATGGAGGCGTGGTCGTCGATCGTGATCGGACTCTGCGTCATCCAGTCGCTGACTTTGTTCTTCATCGTCACATCCCCAGGTAGGCCTTCTTCACATGATCGTCCTCGAGCAGCGCGCGGCCTGTGCCGGACAACACCACCCGCCCGGTCTCCAGAACGTAGGCGCGGTGAGCGATGCGCAGCGACTGATAGACGTTCTGCTCGACGAGGAGGATCGTCACGCCGCGGCGGTTGATCTCCGTGATGATGTCGAAGATGTTCTTCACCAGCAGCGGCGAGAGTCCGAGCGACGGCTCGTCGAGCAGGAGCAGGCGGGGGTTAGCCATCAGCCCGCGGGCGATGGCCAGCATCTGCTGCTCGCCGCCGGAGAGCGTGCCGCCGAGCTGCTTCTCGCGCTCTTTCAATCGCGGGAAGAGCGAAAAGGCCCGCTCGAGATTTTTCTCGCGGTCGCCGCGCGCGGCCTTGAGGAACGAGCCCATGCGCAGGTTCTCCATCACCGTCATCTCCGGGAAGATCCGCCGCGCCTCCGGCACCTGGATGATGCCGCGGCCGACGACCTCATGCGGCTCGAGGCGGGAGAGGTCCTGGCCCTGGAACGTGATCGAGCCGCTCTTCCACTGCACCAGGCGCGAGACGTTCTTCAGCGTCGTCGACTTCCCCGCCCCGTTCGCGCCGACGAGCGTGACGATCTCTCCCTCGTCGACGTGGATGTCGATCCCCCACAGCACCTGCAGATCGCCGTACGCGAACTCCAGCTTGTCGATGGAGAGGAGCGCGCTCATTCTTCCACTCCGAGGTAGGCCTGGATGACCTGGGGGTTCTCGACGATCTCCTTCGGCGCCCCTTCGGCCAGCTTCTCGCCGGAGTTGAGCACGACGATGCGGTCGGAGAGGCGCATGATCGCTTTCATGTCGTGCTCGATGACCATCTGCGTGATCCCCTCGCGGCGGATCTCCAGGATCAGCTGGATGATCTCCTCGGATTCGGCGGGGTTGAGGCCGCCCATGACCTCGTCGAGCAGGAGCATCTTCGGCCGCGTGGCCAGCACGCGCGCGACCTCGAGCTTCTTCCGCTCGCCGATCGGCAGCGCGCCGGCGAGGAGCGTCTCCTTCCCCTCCAGGCCGACGACGCGCAGCTGCTCGCGGGCGTGCTCGCGGGCCTCGTTCACCGAATTCGTGCGGCGCAGCGCGCCGACGACGACGTTGTCGAGCACGGAGAGGTTCGTCAGCGGCCGCACCTTCTGCCACGTGCGGGCCATGCCGAGCTTGCACACTTTGTCGGGCTGCAGGCCGTTCATCCGCCGGCCGTCGAAGAGCACCTCCCCTTTCGAGGGCGCGTAGTAGCCGACGATGCAGTTGAACAGCGTCGTCTTCCCCGCGCCGTTCGGCCCGATCAGCCCGACGATCTCGCCTTCGCCGACGTCGAAGGACACGTCGGAGTTCGCGGCCAGGCCGCCGAAGAACTTGCTGACGTGCTTGATCTCTAGGAGCGCTGCCATCGCCGGCCGATTCCTTTGCGGAAAAATCCGATCACGCCCTCGGGCATGAACAGAATCACGATCACGACGAGAATCCCGTAGATCAGCACGTGCGCGTGGGCCAGGTTCTCCTTGAGGAACGCGCCGACCTTCGACTCCGCGTTGACGACGCCGGCCTTGATCAGGGCGTCGGTGATGGCGTTGCTGCGCAAGGCCTCGGAGAGCGGCACGAGCAGCGCCGCGCCGACGACCGGGCCGGCGATCGTGCCGATCCCGCCGATGATGCAGATCATCACGATCTGTACGGAGAGGTCGAGCTGCAGCACGGTGCTCGGGTCGATGAAGCCGACGTACACGCCGTACAGGCTGCCCGCCAGCGAAGTGAAGACCGCGGAGATCGCCAGCGCCGTGTTCTTGTACAGCGTCGGATTGATGCCGAGCGAGTGCGCGGCGTCCTGGTCCTCGCGGATGGCCTGGAAGTAGTAGCCGAGCTTCGAACGGTACACCAGCGCGCTGACGACGATGATCACGAAGACGAAGGCGAGGCCGGTGTAATAGAATGGTACCTTCGTGCTCCAGTCGGTGATCACGGTCCCGCCGAATTTCAGCGGCGGCACCTCGGTCACGAGGATCCCCTCGGCGCCGTTGGTGAGGTTCTTCACGTTCAGCGCGGAGACGCGGAAGATCTCGGCGACGGCGATGGAGGCCAGCACGAAGTACGGCCCGCGCAGGCGGAAGCAGATCCAGCCGATGACGATGGCGATCGCCAACGCCATGCCGCATCCCGCCCACACGCCCCACCACGGCGCGACCTGCTTGAACTGCATGAGGATCATCGTCGTGTAGGCGCCGATGCCGAAGTAGGCGGCGTGGCCGACGGAGTACTGCCCGGTATAGCCGCCGAGGATGTTCCAGCTCGAGCCGACGAGCACGTTGATGAAAATGAGGATCATCATGTGCAGCGCGTACGTGCTCTCGACGTACAGCGGCAGGACGACGAGCACGCCGGCCAGGAGCGTGATGAACGCGACGCGCACGTACTTCATGTGCGCGATTTCCCGAGGAGTCCGGAGGGCTTGAACAGCAGCACGAGCAGGAAAAGGACGAAGACGACGACCTCCTTCCAGCCGGAGCCGAAGTAGACGCCGCCGACGGACTCGGCGATGCCGATGAGGACGCCGCCGAGCGTCGCCCCGATCACGCTGCCCATCCCGCCGAGAACGGTGATGACGAATGCCTTGAGTGTGAAGACGCTGCCGACCTGCGGGAAGATGTAGTACGTCGGCGAGATCAGCGCGCCCGCCGTCCCCGCCAGCGCGGAGCCGAGGCCGAAGGCCAGGATCGACATCCAGCGGACGTTGATCCCCATCAGCCGCGCGGCCTCGCGGTCCTGCGCGGTGGCGCGGATGGCCTGCCCGGTGTCGGTTTTGAGCAGGAACCAGTAGAGCGCGGCCGTGATCGCGCAGGTGATCGCGAACGAGATCACCAGCGGCGACGAAATGCTGATGCCGCCCCAGGTCACGCTGCTCGACGAGTACTTCGTGGTCAGGATTTTGTAGTCCGAGGTGAAGGCCAGCATGATCGAGTTGCTCATGATCAGGCCGAGTCCGATGGTCAGGAGGATCTGATTCTGGGGCAGCGCGTTGAGCACGCGGTTGATGAACACCTTCTGCAGCAGAGCCCCGAAGAGGAACAGCACCGGCCCGACGACGAAGATCGACAGGAACGGGTCGACGTGCGCGAGGGTGAAGAGGTAGTACGTCACGTACATCCCCACCATCAGCAGCTCGCCGTGCGCGAAGTTGATGACGCGCATGACGCCGAAGATCATCGTCAGGCCGATGCCGATGAGCGCGTAAACGCCGCCGATCAGTATTCCACTGATCAGCGATTGCATCAGGATGCTCATGATGGAATGTGCTCGGGGCGCACGCTGTGCGCCCCTACCGTCTTACTTGGACCAGCCGGGGAAAGGATACACGGGCTTCTTGCCCGCGAACTTCGGAGGCCACACCGTCTCGTGCTTGCCGTTCTGGATCTGCTCGACGAGCATCTGATGGTGGTTCTGGTTCGTGTAGCCGGTGTAGTCGATGAAGGCCACCTCGCCCATGATGCCGTTCCACTTGCCCTTCTTCAGGTTGAGCTTGAGCTTCTCGCGGTCGCCCTTCGCCTTCGCCGCTTCCTGGGCCAGGATGATCATCGACTCGTACGCGGTCGAGGCGTGGTAGGTCGGCTCCTTGCCGAAGGCCTTCACGTAGCGGTTGAAGAACTCCTTCGTTCCCGGCCAGTTCACGTCCTTCGTCCACTGCGTGCTGGAGAAGACGTTGTTGGAGATGTCTTTTTCGTTCGCGAACTGCACGGTGGCGAAGCCGGCGCCGGCGCCGAGGAACGCGTGCGGGGCGAGGCCGATCTCGCGCGACTGGCGCATGAGGAGGATGGCGTCGGCGACGTACGAGACCATGAAGACGAGATCGGGGTTCTTGCCCTTGATGCCGGCCAGGGTGCCGCGGTAGTCCGGTGTGCCGCGCGCGTACGCTTCCTCGGCCACGACGGTCAGGCCGTGCTTGGCCGCGTAGTCCTTCGCCGATTTCGCGCCGGAGTTGCCGAAGTCCGTATTTTCGTTGAGGATGGCCATGGTCTTGTTCTTCGGACCGAGGACCTGGGCCATGCTGAGGAGGATCGTGGCGTAGTCCTCGGTGGTGGCGCTGAGGCGGTAGACCCATTTCAAGCCCTGCTTGGTGATCTCTTCCTTCGACGAGACCGGAATCAGCAGCGGCGTCTTGTATTTCTCGGCGAGCTTCGAGACCGCCGCGGCGCACTGCGAGGTGTACGGGCCGACCACGCCGGCGACGTTGTTCTGCGTGGACAGCTTCTCGAACGCGGCCATCGACTTCTCGGGCTTGCCGGTGTCGTCTTCCTTCATCAGCTCGACGTCGATGCCCTGCTTCTTGAGGTCTTCGATGGCCAGCGTGACGCCGTTGGTCAGGTTCTCGCCGATCGGGGCTTCCGGACCGGTGATGGAGTTGATGAAGCCGATCTTCACCTTCGTCGCGCCGTGCGCGGCGGGGACGATCAAGGCAATCGCAATCAATAGAACGATGAGTCGTTTCATCTTCACTTCCCCCTTAGAAGTAGAAGAACTGCATCTGGACGGTGAACTGGTTCTGTTCGCGGCCGACGTCGGGCCGGAGCCGGCCGTATCCGGTCTTGATGTTGAAGTTGCTGCCGTACGGGTACCAGTTGACGCCGACGACGTAGCGCTTCTCGCTCTTCGAAGCGCTCGGGCCCTGGAACTTCCGCTGCTCCCAGCGCGCCCACGGGCCGAGCTTCACCTTCTTGAAGTAGAGGCCGACGTCGCTGACGAAGACGTTGCTCTCGCCGGAGAGGGAGGAGACGAAGTCGCCGCCGTCAAGGCGCATGAAGGTGTTGGTGTTGTTCACGCAGCCGAAGCTCGTCGGCCAGTCGATGAAGAGGTCGGCGGTCGGACCCTTGTAGGTGTTCTGCTTGTCCCAGGCCGCGCCGAGGGCGACGATCTTCTTCGTCCCGAAGTAGCTGCCGGCGTACGACGGCAGGTTGTAGACCTCGGTGTCGAAGAAGTTGTACTGCACGCGGGCGATGCGGCGGAAGAAGTTGCGCGACGTGGCGTCGCGAAGGCCCTGGAACAGGCCGGCGCGATACTCGAGGTGATCGTCCATGGCGTAGCCGCGGAGCATGAAGCCCGTGTCGCGGCCGCCGGTGCCGGCCAGCGCGGTCGTGGCGGTGTAGGCGTAGGAGTTGACGTCGATCATGAACTCCGTGGCGCTGCTCTTCAGCGCTTCACGCGAGGTGGGGAGATAGATGAGGCCGGCCCAGAGGTTGAGGGCCTTCGAGTAACGGAACTCGGCGACGGCGTCGGTGGTCTGGAAGCCGGCCGTGCTCTTGGTGGCGCCGTTGACCGCGCCGCCGAGGCGGTTGTTCTCGGTCTGGAAGAAGAAGAAGACGTTCTTCGACACCTGGCCGGAACTGATGAAGCGCGTCCGGCGGACCCAGAAGTTCTCGATGGTGCCGCCGGTCGTGTTCTGCGAGAAGTCGGCTTGGGGCTGGAGAAGGACGCCGAACTTGATGTTGATGGTGTCGCTGACTTTGATCTGCGCGCCGCTGGGCGGCGGCGCCGGTTTCTTCGGCTCCGCGGGCGGCGTCGTCTGCGGCGCCGGATCCGAGGAGACCGCGACCGTGGAATCGGACGAGGGGGTGTCGGACGCGGGCTCCGCGGCGAGCAGCGGGAAGGCGAACGCTGCGAAGATCGCCAGGAGCAGGAGTCCCTTCGAAGCTATTCTCATCGATCCTCCTAAATGATGGCCACGATGGAACAACATGTTGCACAACGGCCTAGTGACACAAAAACCACGCAGTAGTGATGGCCGACACGTTGGAGAGGGACGAATTGTTGCGGCGATTATGACATCAGACGCCGAGATAGGCGTCACGAACCCGCGGGTCGCGGGCCAGCGCCGCGGCCGGGCCGGCGAGGGTGACCCGCCCGGTCTCGAGGACGAAGGCCCGGTCGGCCAGCGCCAGGGCGTGCGGCACGTTCTGCTCGACGAGCACGATCGTCACCCCCTGCTCCCGGATCATCTTTAAGGATGCGAAGACTTCCCGCACGAGCAGCGGCGCGAGGCCGAGGGAGGGCTCGTCGAGGAGCAGGATGCGCGGCCGGGCCATGAGGCCGCGGCCGATGGCGCACATCTGCTGCTCGCCGCCGGAGAGGGTGCCGGCCTTCTGTTTGGCGCGCTTCCCGAGGATCGGGAACATGGTGAAGACGCGCCGCAGCGTCTCCCGCCGCGCGCGCCGCGCCGCGCGCACGTAGGCGCCCATCTCCAGGTTCTCGAGGACGGTCATAGCCGGCCAGAGCTGCCGCGCCTCGGGGATGAGGACGACGCCGCGGCGGACCATCTCGTTCGGGGCCATGCCGGTGACGTGGACGTCGTCGACGGAGATCATCCCCCGCCGCGGCTTGAGCAGCCCGGCAATGGCGCGCAGCGTGGTGGTCTTCCCCGCGCCGTTCGCTCCGACGATGGTGACGATCTCGCCGGTGTCGACGCGCAGCGAGACGTCCCACAAGGCCTGGACGTTGCCGTAGAAGACGTCGATGTTTTCGACGGCGAGCATTAGTCTTCCTCCAGCGCCGGCGTGGCATCCCCGAGATAGGCGGCCACGACAGCAGGATCGCGCAGCACGTCGCGCGGCGTCCCCTCGGCGATCTTCTCGCCGAAGTTGAGGACGAGGATGCGGTTCGACACGCCGACGACGGCGTGCACGTGATGCTCGATCATCAGCACCGTCACGCCCGAGTCGCGGATGGTGCGGATCAGCGCCATCGCCCCGACGATCTCCGACGGGTTCAGCCCGCCCATGACCTCGTCGAGGCAGATGACGCGCGGCTCCGTGGCCAGGGCGCGGGCGATCTCGAGCCGCTTCAGCTGGCCGATCGTCAGCGTCCCCGCCGGCGCCTGGGCGACGTCGGCGAGACTGGTGCGCTCGAGGATCTCGCGCACGCGGCGCTCGGCGTCCGCGCCGCGCCGCCGCCCGGCGCCGAAGTAGGCGGCGACGGCGACGTTCTCCGCGACGCTCATGGCCCGGAACGGCCGGACGATCTGGTGCGTGCGCACGATGCCGCGCTTGACGACGGCCGGATTCGTCAGGCGATCGATGCGTTCGCCGCGGAAGCGCACTTGTCCCGCGGTCGGCCGCAGCGCGCCGACGAGGCAGGAGAAGAGCGTGGTCTTCCCCGCCCCGTTCGGGCCGATGATGCCGAAGACGTCGCCCTCGTTGACGTCGAAGTCGACGGACGAGAGCGCGAGGAGGCCGCCGAAGCGCTTCGAGAGCTGCCGCACTTCAAGCATGGACGAGCCTCCCGATCCGCCGGCCGAGTCCGACGAATCCCTGCGGCTCGAAGAGCATGACCACGATGAGCAGCCCGCCGTAGACGAAGAGGAAGGAGTCGCGCAGCGCCGGGATCGACAGCAGCTTGATCTGCAGCGTGCTGACAATGAGCGCGCCGAAGATCGGCCCGGCGATCGTGCCGACGCCGCCGATGATCGGCATCAGCACGATGCTCAGGCTCAACCGGAAGTCGAAGACCGAGGCCGGCGAGATGTACTGGAAGTTGATCGCATAGAGCCCGCCGGCGATGGCCACGAGCGCCGCCGAGAGCGCGTGCGCGGCGAGCTTGAAGCGCGTCGAGTTCACTCCCACGGCCTCGGCGGCCTCGATGTCCTGCCTGATCGCCGCGAGGGCGCGGCCGAAGGCGCTGCGCTTCACCCACGCGGCGATGACCACGGTGACGACGGCGAGCCCGATCATGGCGAAGTAGTTGGCGTTGAAGTCGAAGGTGTCGGCCGGCATGCGCAGGCCGCTCGATCCGCCGGTGAACTCGACGGTCGACGCGGTCACGCGAATCGCTTCCGCCACGCCGATGGTGGCGATCGTGAAGTACGGGCCGCGCAGGCGGAAGGCCGGCAGTCCGATGATGACGGAGAAGATCGCGGCGATGAGGGCGCCGAGGGGCAGCGTCACGAACGGATTCCAATCCTTCAGCGACAACAGCACGGTCGTGTAGGCGCCGATGCCGATGAAGGCGGAGTAGCCGAGGGAGACCTGGCCGGCGAAGCCGCCGAGGAGATTCCAGGCCGAGGCCAGGATCACGGCGAAGGCGAGGTTCCAGAGGTCGTTCAGCGGCCCGCGCTCCAGAAAAAGCGGCGCGGTGAGCGCGAAGATCGCCGCGGCGAGCCAGAGCAGCCGGGCCGCGATCTTCACCGGATCGCCGCCCTCCGCTCGAAGCGGGCGAAAAGGCTCGGCAGGCCTTGCGGGAAGGCCACGAGGGCGATGAAGAGAAGCGCGAAGCTGACGGCGTCCTGCAGGGACGTCGGCACCGAGGTGTAGGCGGCCAGGCCGTTCTCGAGCGCGGCCAGGACCAGCGCGCCGAGGGCCACGCCGGTGACGCTCTCCATCCCGCCGAGGACGATGATGCAGAAGGCCTTCAAGAGAAAGCTGCGGCCGAAGTCGGGGGTGAAGGCCATGAGCGTCGCCAGCATCGCCCCGGCGATCCCCGCGAAGGCGCTGCCAAGGCCGAAGGCGATCGCGGAGATGCGCCCCGCGTTCACGCCGGAGAGCAGCGCGGCGTCGCGGTTCTGCGTGACGGCGCGGATCGCTTTGCCGAGGTAGGTGCGCTTGAGCAGGACATTGAGGAAGATCAGCGAGCCGACGCTGGCGAGGAACACGAGCACCGACGGCACGCCGAGGCGCACGCCGGCGACTTTGATCGACTTCATCGTGTAGCCGGTCAGGATCGACTGCGTGTCGCCGGTCCAGACGACGTAGGCGAAGTTCTGCAGCACCAGCCAGACGCCGAAGAGGACGAGCAGCGACTCGATCGACGGCGTCGCCCCCGCGCCGGCGATGCGCCGGCCGACGGCGGCGTACATCAGCACCCCGAAGACGAAGAAGAGCGGCGCGACGACGACGAGGCCCACGAACGGATCGAGGCCGAAGCGCGAGAAGAGCGCGTAGGCGGCGTACGCGCCGAGCATCATCACTCCCGCATGGGCGAGGTTGATGATGCGCATCACGCCGTAGATGATCGCTAGGCCGTACGCCATCGTTGCGTACAGTCCGGCCGCCAAGAGCGTGTTGAGGAGGACGGAGATCACTTCGGAATCGGCGCGACCGGATCGCCCGTCTTCGCGGCGCGCGGCCAGACGAGGTCGAGCTTGCCGCCCGGCTTGTTCTGCGTGACGACGAAGGGCAGCACCGCCTCCCCCGTCGGGCTGAATTTCAGCTCACCGCCGGGGAGAATCGAATCCTTGAGGTCGACCTTGGCCAGGGCGTTGCGGACGGCCTCCTTGTTCAGCGAGCCGGCGTTGCGGATGGCCGTGAAGAGCGAGCGCGCCGTCTCGTACGCCGCGGCGTGGTACCACTGCGGGGCGCTGCCGACGGCCTTCTGCCACTTCTCGTTGAAGGCCTTCACCTGCGGATACGGCAGCAGCGCCGACCACCAGCCGCTGGCGAAGACGTAGTCGGTGGCGGGCCCGAGGGCCTTGCGGGCGGCGTCGTCGGCGCCGCGGGCGCCGTACGTCACCATGTCATGACGGAGTCCCATCTGTGTGTATGTACGGTGCATGGCGATGTAGTCCTCGAGGTGCGCATCGCACATGAAGACGTCGCCGCGCGCGTTCTCCACGCGCGAGAGCAGCGGGTGGAAGTCGGCGGCGTTGAGCTCGAAGCTTTCGTCGAGGATGACGGAGAACTGTTTCGGATGCGCTTTCGCGTAGTCCTTCACGCCCTTCTCGAAGTCGCGCCCGTGCTCGGTATTCTCCTTCAGCAGCACGATCTTCAGCGGCGTCTTCAGCTTCTTCGATTTCTGCAGGTCGCTCAGGAAGTCCATCTGCGTCTCGGCCAGCTTCTCCACCGGCGAGAGCACGCCGAAGACCCACTTGCTCCGGCCGTAGATCGCGCTCGCCCCGGCGCCGCCGGTGACGTACGGAACGTGGTAGCGCTCCGGCACGACGCTCTGGGCCTGCACGAGGTGCGAGGCGTAGCCGCCGATGATGGCGTCGACCTTGTTCTGATTGATGAGCTGTTCGACGAGCTGGGCGCTCTTCGAAGGATCGGTGGTGTCGTCGAGCAGCAGCAGCTCGACTTTCATCTTCTTCTTGCCGACCTGCAGCCCGCCGGCATCATTGACTTCCTTGACGGCGTACTCGGTGGCGACTTTGTAAGCGCCGCCGATCTTCGACTCCTTGCCGGTCAGGGGCATGACGGCGCCGATCTTGATGACATCCTGCGCCCAGAGCGAGCTTGCGGCGAACACGACCAGGCCGAACGTGCGGAAAGCGCGCATGGAAAGCTCCTTTGCGGCGCAGTATAGTCCCGGACTCAACAGGAGGATGATGATGAAAAGAGCGCTCTTTGCGGTCGTGGCGGCGCTGGCCGTGACCTCGCTCCAGGCCGAGGACGTCGTGCGCCTCGGCAACCTCAAGTTCGCGCATTACGGGGCGGTCTGGTACATGAAGGAGATCGCGCCGAAGTACGGGCTGAAGATCGAGGAGAAGATCTTCGCCAAGGGCCTCGACATCATCCCCGGCATCCTGTCCGGCGACATCGACGTCGCCGCCAGCGCGCTCGACGCCGCCATCGCCGGCCGCGCCGCCGGCGCGCCGGTGTACGTCGTGGCCGGATTCGCCAAGGGCGGCGTGCGCATCGTCGGGCGCCCCGATCTCAATCTGAAGCGCATCGCCGATCTCAAAGGGAAGAAGGTCGGCGTGGCCCGCGGCGGCGCGCAGGAGCTCTGCCTCCTCGCCGAGCTGGCCAAGGCCCACCTGACGTGGTCGGACAAGGGCGACAAGGACGTGCACCTCGTCTACCTCGCCTACGCGGACCTGAACGGCGCGCTGCTGAACAAGAACATCGACGCCATGTGCCAGTCGGAGCCGCAGTCGACGCAGGCCATCGACAAAGGCTTCGGCAAGGAGATCCTGCGCCCCTACGACACGCCGATGGGCGAGCCGGTGCGGGCGCTGGTGATGACGGCGGAGATGTACGACAAGAAGCGCGACGTGGCCGCACGCGTGCTGAAGTGCTTCGTCGACGCCACGAAGTATTTCCTCGACCATCCCGACGTCGCGGAGAAGTACGTCCGCGAGACCGTGTTCAAAGGCCAGCTCACGCACGAGGAATACCGCGACGCGATGCAGAACGCCGCGTTCACGTACGACATCACCCCGCAGCACGTGCAGGCCACGACGGATCTGATGGTTTTGTACGGGGTGGGACGAATGGAGAAGCCGCCGAAGGCGGGAGAGTGGGTTCGGACGGATTTGCTCGCGGCGGCGAAGAAGGCGTTGAAAGCGAAGTGAGGTCGGGCCGCGGAAACTTAGAAAATTAGAATGCGAATGCAGACTTGAGAAAACGAGAGACCGTTGGCAAAGCGCTCCCGTTTTCTTCATTCTGCATTCGCATTCTGCGTTCTATTTTTCTGTGGCCAGCTGCATGCGAATTCTCCGAGCCATCGCCGTCCCCGTCGCCCTCCTCCTCCTGTGGGAAGCCCTTTCCCGCGCTCACCTCATCAACCCCATCATCCTTCCCTCGCCTTCGCGTGTCCTCCTCAAATGGATCGACTACGCCAAGTCGGGCGAGCTGCCGCATGACGCCATCTCCAGCCTTTACCGCGTCATGATGGGCTTCCTCATCGGCACGGCGCTGGCGCTGCCGCTCGGGCTGGCCATGGGGGCGAGCCGCAAGGTCTACGGGCTCCTCAACCCCGTGCTGCAGGTGCTGCGGCCGATTCCGCCGATCGCCTACGTGCCGCTGGCGATTCTCTGGTTCGGCCTCGGCAATCCGCCGGCGTTTTTTCTCATCAGCCTCGGCGCGTTTTTTCCGGTGCTGATGAACACCGTGGCCGGCGTGCGCAGCGTCGACGCCATCTACATCCGCGCCGCGCGCAACCTCGGCGCGAGCAAACGCGCCCTCTTCTTCCGCGTCGTCGTCCCCGCGGCCATGCCGCACATCATGACCGGCATCCGCGTCGGCTTCGGCGTGGCCTTCATCGTCGTCATCGTCGCGGAGATGATCGCCGTCAACAACGGCCTCGGCTACCGCATCCTCGAAGCGCGCGAGTTCTTCTGGTCCGACAAGATCATCGCCGGGATGATCACCATCGGCCTCCTCGGCCTGGCCATCGACGCGATGCTGGCGCGGCTGTCCGACTACCTGCTGCGCTGGCACCGCGGCCTGGAGACGAAGTGATCTCCATCCGAGGAGTGACGAAATCGTTTGACGACATCGTGGCCCTCGACGGCATCGACCTCGACGTAGCAGACGGCGAGCTCGTTTGCCTTCTCGGTCCCTCGGGCTGCGGAAAGTCGACGCTGCTGAACGCCGTGGCCGGCTTCGTGGCGCCGACGTCGGGCCAGATCCTCGCCGGCGGCAAGCCCGTCACCGAGCCCGGCCCCGACCGCGGCATGGTCTTTCAGGAGTACGCGCTCTTCCCGTGGATGACCGTGCGCGCGAACGTCGCCTTCGGCCTGGAGATGCGCGGCGAGAGCGACATCCGCGCCAAGGTCGACGCGCTGCTGGCCAAGCTGCGCCTCTCCGAGTTCGCGGAGCGCTTCCCAAAGGACCTCTCCGGCGGCATGCGCCAGCGCGTGGCCATCGCGCGTGTGCTGGCGCTCGACAGCCCGATCCTGCTGATGGACGAGCCGTTCGGCGCGCTCGACGCGCTCACGCGGCGCAACCTGCAGGACGAGCTGCTGCGCATCTGGCTCGAGCTGCGGAAGACCATCCTCTTCGTCACGCACAGCATCGACGAGTCGATCTACCTCGCCGACCGCATCGCGGTCATGACCTACCGCCCCGGCCGCGTCAAGGCCGTCGTCCCCGTGGCCTTCCCCCGCCCGCGCGACGTCAGCTCGCCCGACTTCAATGCCATGAAGCGGGAGCTGTCGGCGATGGTGATGGAGGAGCAGCGCCGGCACGAAGAGGCTGAGGCGCGCGCGACCGCATGATGTCGCTCAGCACGTCCGGCGCGTCCGTGCGCACGAGGTGCGGGAAACGCTCGCCGCCGCTGTAGTCGATGTGGAACTTGCCGGCGAAGGAGCCCTGCTCGACGAAGACGTCGATCGGCTGCTTGGCCCGGATCTCCTCGCGCAGCACGTCGCCGTCGAACTTACGGCCGTTGACGGCGGTGATCTTCATCTTCGGCGTGAGCCCGGCCAGCGACGCGGGGGAGCCGTAGACGACGTCGGCGATCGTCCCGTCGTTCTTGACCCACATGCCGAGGCTGAAGCTGGCGTCGATCTGCTTCCCTGTCCGCTCGCGCAGCGCGCCGTACGTGTTCGGCTCGTCGCTCCAGGCGAGGCGCCAGCCGGTGGCCTCGATGGATGGCGGATGCGGCGCGACGCGGTAGACGCGCTCGTCGAGGAACGCTCCCCAGTCGTTCGGCGCGATCGCGTTCAGAGCGTTGACGACGTCGTCGCGCGTGTACGGCTTCACCATCGGTGCGGACGACGGCGGTCCGAAGAACAGCTTCGCGAAGTCGTCCATCGACTTCTTCCCGCCGCTCCTGGCGCGGATGATCGTGTCGGCCTCGAGCCAGATCAGGCCCGACTCGTCGTAGTAGTCGAGGCCGCGGCGGTACGGCACGTCCTCGCCCGGCGCGGTGCTGATCGATGAGACTGCGGTCGCGGTGTCGACGAGCGGCCGCCAGTTGCGGCCCGGCCGGTTGCGCTCCTGGTTGCCCGCCACCCAGGCGATGAACTCGCGGTCCTCGGCGGGCGTGCGCATGCCGCTGCGCGCGGTGAGGACGAAGTCGCCGAGGTAGCGCGTCATCCCTTCGTAGACCCAGAGGAGATCGCCGTGCATCGGATCCTGGTAATTCGGCGTGGCCAGGCCGGCCGGGCGGCGGTACTTGCCGTTCCAGGAGTGCACGAACTCGTGCGAGAGGATCGTGATCGAGCGCGCCGTGGCGTCGGGATCGGTGAGGCCGTGCTCGCCGTAGCGGATGTCGGTGCACTCGTGATGCTCGAGGCCCTGCGGCTCGATGAGATCGCTGAGCGTGACGAGCCAGGTGTAGCCGCGGTAGTGCCGCGCCCCGAAGAGCGCGTCGGCCTCGGCGACGAGGTTCCGCACGTTGCCGATGCGCGCGTCCGTCATGGCCAGCGCCTGCGCGGAGTCGGCGGTGATGGTGATGTGCTCGCGGCCGTCGTCGGCGACCGGCACCGTGCGCAGGAACGCGCCGGCGACGAGCGGCGAGTCGACGAGCGTCGTCAGCGAGACCGGCGCGAAGTCGATGCGGTCGCCGTCGCGCTTGGCGATCTGCAGCGCGGTGTCGAACTTCCAGCCGCTCGGCAGGCGCACCGAGGCGGTGAAGTTGACGTCGTCGCTGCGCGTGTTCGCCGGGTAAACGACGACGTGATTGAAAAGGAGCAGCAGCAGATTCTGCGTCGCGTTCGCCGACTCGCCGTAGCCGGCGCCGAAGGTCGACGACGGCGAGAGGTAGTCGAAGGCGATGTCGATCGCATCCGCCCCCGCGGGGACGTCGACGTGGAAGGCGAACATATCGACCGCGTCGCGCGACCACGGGATCTCCCGCCCGCCCGCGCGGACGTGGAGCCCGGCCATCTGCATCAGCGGTCCCGTGGGCGTGTGCTCGCCCGGGATCCATTTCGGATAGACGAAAGTGAAGAGACCGCTTTTCGCCGGTATTGTGATATAAGTGTGGAACAAGCCACGGCGCGCCTCGGAGGCGTCAACATGGATCGTGGCGGCAAACGAAGACAGCGCGGCGAGCCCGGCCGCAAGAGCGAGGAGGAGTCGCTTCATACGGCGGATCGTAGCGCATTGAATGCGCCCATTGGGCGAAGGAGTCCGCAGTCATGAAGTGCCGAGTCCTCCTCCTCTCTCTTGTCATCGCCTTGACCTCCATCGCAGCCACGGCCTCCGATTTCGGCGTGCACGGCGGCTATTTCTGGGGCGACCTGAAAAATTGGATTGTCGGCGTCGACGCGCAGTGGCCGATCGGTCCGGTGGCCATCGCTCCCAACGTCGACTACACGCGCAAGGACGGCGTCAACTTCTACGCCGGCAGCGTCAACCTCGATCTCCGCTTCGACAGCGGCGCCGGCGGGCCGGCGTACTGGCTCGGCGCCGGACCGACGTACGGCTACGTCGAGTTCCAGGGCGACCACGCCACGGAGTGGGGCTACAACGTCGACGCCGGCGCGGCGTGGAAGGCCGGCGGCGTGAAGCCGTACATCGACGCCCGCTACTACAAGATCAAGGAGTTCAAAGCCGGCGGCATCGCCCTCGGCCTGCGCTTCTGATCACCATCGCGTCGGATACGAGCCGAGGACCCTGACCATCTCCGAGATCTCGCCGAGGTTGGCGAGGGCGCGGGCGACGGCAGGGTCCTCGCGCTGTCCGACGACGTCGAGGTAGAACGAGTACTCCCACGGCCGCCCCTCGACGGGGCGCGACTCGATCTTGCAGAGGTCGATGTCGAAGATGGCGAACGCGCCGAGGGCCCGGAAGAGGGCGCCCGGCTTGTTGGCGGTGCGGAAGACGAGCGACGTCTTCCACCGCCGCGCCGCCTCGCGCAGCTCCGGCCGCCGCGCGTCGGACGGCAGGAGCAGCAGAAAGCGCGTGAAGTTCTGGGCGTTGTCTTCGATCGAGCGCGCCAGCACCTGCGCGCCGTAGATCTCCGCGGCCGTGTCGGAGGCGATGGCGGCCGTGTCGCCCCTCCCCTCCTCGACGATGAGGCGCACGGCGCCGGCGGTGTCGTGTACCGGCACGGGCTCGAGCTCGGGATGCGCGGCCAGGAAGCGCGTGCACTGCGCGAGCGCGACCGGATGCGAGCAGACGCGGCGAAGGTCGCCGGTCTCGACGCCGCGCGGGGCGATGAGGTTGTGCACGACGCGCAAGTTCGTCTCGCCGGCGATGGTGAGGCCGGAGTCGAGCAGGAGGTCGTAGTTGCGGTGGATCGAGCCGGCCAGGCTGTTCTCGATCGGGGCCACGCAGCAGTGCGAGTCGCCGCCGGTGACGGAGGCGAACATCGTCTCGAACGAATGGCACGGCACCGCCGTCACGTCGTTGCCGAGCAGCCGCCGCGCCGCCACTTCGCTGAAGGCGCCGCGCTCGCCCTGATACGCCACTCTGACCTGTTCGCTCATCGTCTCCTCCAAAAAGCAAAACGCCCGCTCCCGGTTTGGCGGGAGCGGGCGTCGTTGCTTGCGTGCGTTGTTCTCTAGACGCTGGGCAGACCCGCTCCGATGTCGCTGGTAAAGTCGAAGAAGCGGATGGGCGTCATGAGGGCGGCAGTATCGCAGGATGCGCCGGCCGAGGCAAGATGTCGCTCGACATGCCGCTGACTCCGCCTGCGCCGCGCTACGTCGCCGAGCTCTTCGCGCCGCTGCACCGCGAGCTGATCGCGCTGCTGCGCGGGCTCACGCCGGAACAGTGGGAGCTGCCGACGGTCGCCGGCGCGTGGCGCGTGCGCGACGTGGCCGCGCACATGCTCGACGGGATGCTGCGCCGGCTGTCGCACGTGAAGGCCGGCGCGACGCCGGCATACGAGGAGATCGTGGCCATCATCAACGAGCTCAATGCCACCGGCGTCGCCTACTGGCGGCGGCACAGCACCGCCGTGATCACCGATCTTCTCGAGGTCGCCGGCGCCCGCGCCGCCGCGTACTTCGAATCGCTCGATCCGCACGCGCCCGCGGCCATCGGCGTGGCCTGGGCCGGCGAGGCGGAATCGGAGAACTGGATGGACACGGGCCGCGAGTACACGGAGTGGTGGCACCACCAGATGCAGATTCGCGACGCCGTCGGCGCGCCGCCGCTGCTGGTGGCGCGCTGGCTGGCGCCGCTGCTCGATTTTTCGATGCGCGCATTGCCCCGCGCGTACGCGTCGCTCAAGGCACCGGAGGGGACGACGGTGTCGATCTACGTCGACGGAGAGGCTTGGACGGTGCGCCGCGAAGGGGATCGATGGGCGCTGTACGAGGGCACCATCGAGTCTCCGACGACGACGGTGCGCATCGACGCCGACACGGCTTGGCGCCTCTTCTACAACGCGCCGCGGCAGCGCGCCGCCGCCGTCATCGCCGGCGACGCGCTACTTGCGGAACCGCTGTTTCGAGCGCGCTCGGTCATGGTGTAGTTACTTCAGGCAGCATCCTTCCAGGCGAAGCTCGGCCATCGTGACCGCCGTGTCGTCCTGAACGTAGAGGCTGACCGTGCCGGTAGCGAGGATGCTCGCCGGGACATTGATCGTGACCATCCCGGTCTGACCGGCCGTCGCGCCGCCGGCGAACGGCTGCTGTCCGGTCCCCGGAATCGACTGCCCGTTGTGGATGAGCTCCACCCAGTCGTTCGCGGAGGACGCGCTCCCGGGCTTTCCCGTTTGGAGCGCCTTGACCCAGACGATGAGCGTGCCCTTGGTCATCAGGCAGCACTCCCGGCCCGGATGAGGGAAGTGAAACGAGTGCCCGAAGCTCTTGTTCGGCTGCGTCTGATTCCAGACAGAGCCGGCCGCGGCGGCGCCGACTGCGCCGGCGAAATCGGCCGGATCGAGCGTCGGCGGCGACGGCGGCGGCGCCTTGATGTTCAGGACGATCGGATGCGGACACGGAATTTGCGGACCGGCGCGGCGCTCTTCCTGCGCCATGGCGGAACTGACGATGAGCAAAGCGACGATGAAGGCAGACAGAGTTCGATTGGTCTTCATGAGACGTTCTCCTCTAACTAAAAATGCGCGATTGATCTCAAGGCAACGAAGGCGCGCTGCCACTTTTTCTTGCCTCGGGTACCGGACCGATTGCTACCCGTGGACTAGTGACGCGGCGGCCCCGAACGTTTCACGAAACGAGCGCGTCGACCGCCCGCGCCAAGTCCTCGGCGATCACGTCCGCCCCCGCGGCCGCGAGCGCGTCACGGTTCGGGTACGCGCCCGGCACGGCCACGGCGAAGACGTTCGCGGCCTTCGCCATCAGCACGTCCTCGGGCGAGTCGCCGACGTAAGCCGCCTCGTGCGGCGCGACGTCGAGGCGGCTGAGCGCGAGGTGGAGCGGATCGGGATGGGGCTTCTTGCGCTCCGTGTCGGTGCCGCAGACGACGTCGCGGAAGTGCTCGCGCAGGCCGTGCGCGGCGAGCTCGCGCTCCACGCGCGGGCGCGAGCCGCTGGTCACGATGGCCTGGGTCACGCCGCGGCGGCGCAGGGCCTCGAGCGCGTCGCGGGCGCCGTCGATCAGCGCCACGGTCTCCTCGGCGAAGTAGCGCAGCCAGCGCTCGTCCGCGTCGGCCCACCGTTCTTCCGGCAGGCCGACGCAGCGAAACGTGTGGTACCAGTCGGGCGAGTACGTGCGGCGGTACGTCTCGCGGTCGAAGCCGATGCCGAGCTCCGCGAACATGCGCACGTAGCAACGGAAGCTCGCCTCCGCCGTGTCGGCGAGCGTTCCGTCCCAGTCAAAGAGCACCGCGCGCAGCGGCCGCGGCGGCACCTACCAGATCACCCGCAATCCGAGCTGGAACTGCCGCGGATCGCCGGTGCCGCTCTGCACCGTGCCGTCGAAATTGAAGACGAGGTTCGTCACTTCCGGGCGGCGGAGGTTCTTGCTGTTGAAGAGATTGAAGACGTCGACGGCCGGCTCCACGGTCACGCCGGCGTACTGAATCGGCCTGGCCACGCGGATGTCGAGCGAGGAGAACTGATTGTCCTTGCGGCCGAGGTTGCGCTGCGTCACGACGGAGCCCGCGGTGCAGATGCCATTGGCATCGAGCTGCGAGCAACGGTCCTGCGGCGTGTTCGCGTCCGCGCCGGTGGCGGTGATCGACTTCGGCTGCGCGGAGCGGTACGAGTAGCGGAAGTTCACGTTCGTCCCGTACGGCGCGTTCCACAGCAGCCACGAGTTCAGGCGGTGGCGCTGGTCGCGGTCGGAGTAGCCGTACTCCGCGGCCAGGTCGGTGATCTTCGCGTAGCGGAAGGTGAAGGGATCGCGCTCGTTGTCGTCGTCCGACTTGTCTTTCGAGTAGGTGTAGTTGATCTCGAAGGCGATGTTGTTGACGGGGCGGCGGGTGATGCCGACGGTAATGCCCTGATAGAGGCTGCGCGCGCTCGACTCGACGGTGGTCAGGGCGCCCACGCCGTTCGAGCCATCGCCGAGACCGCTGCTCCACACGCCGCATGCGAACGAGCACGTTTTCGGATCGTAGTTCGGATTGAGAAGCGGATCGTTGCGATTGATGAACCGGGTGATGTGATCGCCCTTCGCGTAGTTGTACTTCATCAGGAAGCTGTAATTGGGGATCGCTTCCTTTTCCCACGACACGCTCGCCGACTTCGTGCGCGGGTTCTTGAAGTTCTTGTCGAAGACGAAGACGTCGGGATCGAAGGGCGGCGCGCTGGCGCACGTCGCGGAAAGCGGGTTCGGGTAGATCGGCAGGCAGTTGTCGAAATTCACGCCGCTGCTGCGGAAGATCGTCTGTCCGCGGCTGCCGTTCGTTGAGCGCGTCGACGCCAGCGACAGCCCAGGCACGCGGCCGTAGTAGATGCCGGCGTTCGCACGGAAGACGCTGCGGCCGTTGCCGTTCGGGGCCCAAGCGATGCCGAGGCGCGGCTGCCACATGCCGTAGTCGGACGGGATCTTGCCGTTCGACGGGAACTCCTGGCCGTTCTTGGTCTGGCCGATGAACTTGGCGAAGAAAACCTGGTCGGGCGGCGTGATCGGATCGGGCTCGATCTCCGCCTCCCATCGCAGGCCGTACTGCACGTTGAGGGTTGGCGTAGCCTGCCAGGAGTCCTGCACGAAAACGGCCGGCTCGGTCTGGGGAATGCTCTGCGTCCCGGCCTGCTCGACGGAGATGTTGCCGACGCCGGCCTGCTGCAGGAAGAGCAGGACGTGCTGCGCGGGGATGCCCTTCTTCGCATTCGCCAGGTCCTGCAGGAAGCCATCGGTGGAGTCGAAGATCCAGCGCCCGTTGGCAAATCCGAGGAACGTCTGCACGGAGTTAACGCGGTTGAACTCCACGCCGGCCTTGTACGCGTGCGCGCCGCGCAGGTAGCTGACGTTGTCGACGTACTGGACGCGCGTGTCGTAGTACTTGACGGGGATGAAGAACGGCTCGCCGAAGCGATAGTGGCGGCCAAAGTCGAAGGCGGTATCGGGGAGCGGCCGGCTCTGCCCGGTGATGTTCGGGCCGTTGTACGGACGGGGGCGGTTCTCGCGCGAGAACTGGAAGCGGAACTCGTTCAGCGTGTCCTGAGTGAACGTCGAGTTCAGTCCGCCGACGACGGCATGCGAGGAGTCCTTCTCGATGGCGTTGGCGCTGCGTCCCCACGAGTCGACGTCGAAGGTGCCGTTGTCCTGCTGCGACCAGGTGTAGTTGTAGCGGAGGTTGGCCAGGTTCTTCGCGCTCAGGCTGTAGTCGCCTTTGAGCAGGAGGACGCGGGCGTCGTTGGTGCGGTCGATGGGGCCGTTCTCGTTCGGGCTGCCGAGGGAGGCGAAGGCGTCGACGACGCGCTGCTCGATGCGGTTCGGGTCGGTCTGTTTCGTCGAGCTGGCCTTCTGGATGTCGAGCGCGGCGAAGTAGAAGAGCTTGTCGCGCTGGATCGGGCCGCCGAGGGTGAAGCCGGTCTGGGTCTGCCTGGAGGAGAACTTTGGCGAGGTCGTGCCGTCGGGGTTCTTCGGCTGCGAACTGAGCGAGTCGTTCTTGAAGGTGACGTGCGCGGTACCGTCGACGTTGTTCGTCCCCGACTTGGTGATGACGTTGACGAAGCCGGACATGGAGCGGCCGAACTCGGCGTTCGCGCCGTCGGCCACGACGACCATCTCTTTCACAGCGTCGAGGTTGAAGGTGAAGGGCGGCCGCTGCCCGCCGCGCTGCTCGCCGAAGAAGGGGTTGTTGAAGTCGGCGCCGTCGACCGAGACGTTGTTGGAGATGCCCTTCTGACCGTTGATGGAGAGCTCGTCGCCGTCCGGCCCCTGCACGATGGTGACGCCGGGCGTGAGCTTGGTGTAGTCGAGGAAGTTGCGGCCGTTGTTCGGCAATCCTTCCACGGCTTTCTCATCGATTCGCGTCGCGCCTTCGGTGCGGGCCGTCTCGATGAGCGGCGCCGCTGCGGTGACGACGATCTGCTCCGACGCCGCCGCCTGCTTGAGGGTGATGTTGACCGTGAGCGTCTGCCCGACGCCAAGGTCGAGCCCCTTCTGCACGACCGTGGCGAAGCCTTCGAGCGACGCGGTGACCTGGTACGGTCCGACCGGCAGCAGCACGGCCCGGAAACGCCCGGAGCGGTCGGTGACGACGACGCTCTCGAAGTTCGTGGCGGTGTTCTTCGCCGTGACCGTGACGCCCGGCACCGCGCCTCCCTGAGCATCGACAACGGTGCCCTCGATGACGCCGGTGGTGGCCTGGGACTGGGCAAAAAGCGGGGTGGAAAGCGCGAGGAGGACGAGGACGAAGAGCGCGAGAGAGCGACGCATGACGTCTCCTTTTAGACCGCGTTGTGGACGTTTTCGACAGCTTACCAGCGTTGCGCGCTGTTGTGAAAAACCGCTTCTTCATTCCGGCGGCCGCCGCGCTCGTCCTGATCATCGTCGCCGGCTTCTGGCCCTCGCCCTACGCGCGCGTCCGCAACCTCGACTCGCGCGGCGCGAGCCTCGTCGCCTTCGGCGACTCGCTCACGGCCGGCTACGGCGCGAAGGAGGGGGAGGACTATCCGTCGCGGCTCTCCGCGATCCTCGGCGAGCCGGTGATCAACGCCGGCGTCAGCGGCGACACGACAACATCGGCGCTGGCGCGCGTCGACGCCGACGTCCTCGGCCGCGATCCGCGCATCGTCATCGTCGGCCTCGGCGGGAACGACTTCCTGCAGGGCGTGCCGATGGCCACGACGGAGGCCAATCTGCGCGAGATCGTGCGCAAGGTCGAGGGCGCCGGGGCGATGGTGGTGCTCCTCGGCTTCCGCTTCCCGAGCCTCACCTCGAACTACGAGTCGATGTACAAGCGCGTGGCCAAGGACGAAGGCTGCCTCCTCGTGGCCGGGCCGCTGCGCGGCATCCTCAACGATTCGTCGCTGAAATCCGACGCCATCCATCCGAACGCGCGCGGCTATCAGCTCATGGCCGAGCGCGTGGCCGGTCCTTGCAAAAAGTTGATCGCAAGGGCGAACCGGGCCCGGGTACGATGAGGGGGCATGAGACGGGGCGCCATCCTCTCACTTCTGCTCTTCGCAGCCACTGCCTTCGCCGCTGACCTGCGCGACGTCAAAGACCCCGCAAAAATCAAAGAGCTCTTCCCCCGCGCCGCGAAGCTCCGCGTCGTCAACGTCTGGGCCACCTGGTGCGTCCCCTGCGTCTACGAGATGCCGGAGCTGCGGGCCATGGCCGCGGCGCTCGGGCGCGAGGCCGCCTTCGTCGGCGTCTCCGCGGACGACACCATCCCCGAGGCCGACCGCGCCAAGGTGGCGGCTTTCCTCGACAAGCAGAAGATCGGCTATACCAACGTTTACTATAGAGGCAGCGTCGACGACCTGATGAGCTACTACCGCTTCGAGGGCGAGATCCCCATCACCATCGCCTTCGACCGGGCCGGCAAGGAAGTGTGGCGGCATCAGGGCCCGGTGCACAGCGCCGAGGCCGTCGCCGAGCTGCGACAGATCCTGAGGAGGATGCGATGAAGACGTTGTTCGTTTCGATGCTGTTGTTCGCCGCCTGCGCCAACGGCGACGAGCTGCCCATCGGCGCCACCGCGCCGAAGTTCGCGCTCGTCAACGCCGTCGACGGCAAGACCGTCGCCTTCAAGCCGGGCGACGGCAAGATCTCCGTCGTTTTCTTCACCTGCAATCAGTGCCCGTACGCGAAGGCCTTCGAGCCGCGCCTGATCGAGATCGCCAGGGAGTACCAGGCCAAGGGCGTGGCCTTCTACGCCATCGATCCGAACGACGAGTCCCAGTATTCGGTCGAGTCGCTCGCGGAGATGAAGGCCCGCGCGGCGGAAAAGGGCTATCCGTATCCGTACCTCAAGGACGGCGACAGCGCCATCGCCCGCGCGTACGGCGCGCGCGTGACGCCGCATGTCTACGTCTTCGACGGCACGGGCGTGCTGCGCTACCGCGGCTACGTCGACGACAGCGCCAAGGCCGCGGAGCGGCGCACATCCGGGCTGTCGAACGCGCTCGACGAGCTGCTGGCAGGCAAGCCGGTGTCGAACCAGGCCACCCGCGCGTTCGGCTGCACGATCAAGTGGAAAGGCTGACGATGCTATGATCCCTCGGCTCGACAATGTCCGAAAAAAAGAGCTGGGGGTCGACCGTCGCCGGATGGTTCGTCGTTCAGGATCAGCCCACAGCGGAGCCGGCGCCTGAGCCCTCGCCGCCGCAGCCGGAGCTGAACGTCTTCGCCACCCCCCCGCCCGCCGCGCCCGGCGGCGCGGTCGACTTCGACAAAGTCTTCGAGGCCGCCGGCATCGGCGGCGAGGAGCGCGAGCGGGTCGGGCGCACGCTCGATCTCCTGAACTCGCTGCCGCCCGGCACCGAGGAGGCGGTGAAGAAGCAGATCGTCATGGCCTCGCTGCGCGCCTTCGGCGTGCCCATCGAGCAGATCATCGAGGCCACGGCCCAGGAGATCCAGGCCCTGGAGGCCTACATCCGCAACGGCGCCGCCGACGCCGACAAGGTCACCACCGAGGGGGAGCAGCGCATCAAACAATATGAGGACGAAATCGTAAAACTGCGCACCGTCATGCAGCAGCGCGTCGACGAGCAGCAGATGGTGGTGAAGAGCTGCAATGACAAGAAGCTGGAAGTGCAGAAAGTTCTGGAGTTTTTCGGACAGGACGCGGTGGCGCGTGTGGTAAAGGACTCGCCGAAACTGCATGAACCGGCTTAAGGAGAACCGCATATGGGATTCTTTTCTCGCCTCGGCAATCTCTGGAAAGGCTTCCTCTCCCTCTGGATCTCCGACATCGAGAAAGAGCATCCGGAGATCGCGTACGAGAACGCCATCAACTCGATGATCGAGAAGTACGCGAAGCTCAAGAGCGCCACGGCGGCGATCATCCGGCGGCGCGACGACCTCGACGAGCGCTACAAGAAAGCGAGCGCGGACATGGCCCAAACCGAGGCCGAGCTGAACACGGCCGTGGAGACGAACCAGGACGACCTCGCGGTCATGCTCATCCAGAAAAAGAACGGCCTGGCCGCGGAGGTCTCGGAACTGAAGGCGGACATGGAGACGGCCCGCTCCGACGCCGACTCGGCCAAGTCGTCGCTGCTCTCGGTGCAGACGGAGATCGGCAAGCTGAAGGCGGAGCGCGACACGATGCTGGCCAAGATGCAGTCGGCGCAGGCGCGGATGCGCATCCAGGAGTCGCTCAGCGGCCTCTCGGTCGACGACGAAGTCAAGGCCCTCGACAACGTCCGCAACCACATCAAGAACACCATCGCCGAGGCGAACCTGACGAAGGAGCTCTCCGACTCCTCGCTCGACAGCCGCCTGGCCGCGCTGCGCAGTCAGACCGGCGACGTGATGGCGAAGAAAGAGTTGGCCGATCTGAAGGCCCGCAAGGCCGCGGCGAACGCGCAGCAGCAGAAGACGATGTAAGGACGAAAGTGCTGAGTGCTGAGTGCTGAGTGCTGAGTCGGTCTCGGCACACTCAGCACTCAGCACTCAGCACCCAGCACTGAGGACATATGCGACTCACACCTTTCGCGAAATTCTTCATCACCGTCGTCATCCTCGGCGTGATCGGCTACGCCGTCTATCACTACAAAGGCACCGACGTCCGCAAGTGGGCGACGGGCGGCAGCGGCACGACGACGTCGGGCGGCAGCAACGTCACCTCCACCGACTTCGCCGCGCTCAAGAACGCGCCGCCCGATCCGTCGCGCGACGCCGGCTCCAGCGGCGTCACGCCCGCCAGCCTCCCCGCCGGCGGGAAGCTCGACCGGCCGCTCGTCGTGGCCATCAACACCTGGGCCGGCCACGCCCCCGGCGTCGTCTTCAACAACGGCCTCGATCCGAGCGACAGCTCGCACTACCGCAAGAAATACGGCATGGACGTGAAGTTCGTGCTCATCGAGGATCCGGCCGCGAAGCTGGCCGCGTTCCGTAAAGGCGACGTCGACATCATGTGGAACACGGTCGACAACTGGGCCCGCGAGGCCTCCGTGCTCGCCGAGAACAACCAGAAGGCGAAGTCGGTGATCATGCAGGACTGGTCGCGCGGCGGCGACGGCATCGTCTCGCTGGCGTCGATCAACTCCGTCGAGCAGCTCAAGGGGCATCGGATCGCCTGCACGCAGTTCACGCCGTCGCATTTCCTGCTGCTCTATCTGCTCGCCCAGTCGGGGCTCTCCGCGCAGGACCGCGCCGACGTCGAGAAGAACATCATCTTCACCCAGGACGCCCCGGCGGCCGCGGCGATGTTCAAGTCGAAGAACGCCGACGCCGCGGTGACGTGGGAGCCCGATCTGTCGGCCGCCGTGGCCGCGCGCGGCAGCGAGGGCCACATCCTCGTTTCCACCACCGCGGCGACGAACATCATCGCCGACACGCTCGTGGCCCGGCAGGACCTCATCGACCGCGCCCCCGACAGCGTGCGCGACTTCGTCCACGGCTGGTTCGACGGCATCGACATGATGAAGAGCGATCCCGCCAGCGCCAACGCGGTCGTCGGCAAGGCCCTCAAGCTCGACGCCGACACGGTCTCGGGCATGCTCTCCGGCCTCAAGCTCACGCCCTACGCCGACAACGCCCAGTTCTACGGCCTCTCCGGCGGCAAGGCGCATTACGAGACGCTCTTCGACACGGCCTTCGTGATCTGGCGGAAGAAAGGGCTGGTGACGCGACCGGTGGAGGCGAAGGATTGGGCCGACACCCGCTTCCTGCAGGCCCTGGCCGCGAACTATCCCGGCGCGAAGGTCGAAGAGCCGAAGATGGCCAAGAAGGAGCCCGGCAAGAACGACCGGGCCATCATCAACAAGCAGCTGGAGATTCACTTCACGCCCGGCTCGGCCGACATCATGCCCGGCTCATACTTCGTCCTCGACTCCCTCGGCGACACGATGACGTCGTTCGGCAGCACCTACCTGCGCGTGGAGGGGAACACCGACACGACCGGCAATCCGACGGCGAACATGACCCTGTCGGAGCGGCGGGCCCTCTCCGTCAAGAATTACATCCTCAAGAACTTCCCGAACGTCGACCCGAACCGCTTCCAGACCATCGGCCGCGGCGCGACGAATCCGGTCGCCGACAACGCCACCGAGGCCGGCCGGCAGTTGAATCGAAGGACGGAGATCAAGGTGGTGCTTTCGCAGTAACGTGCGCAAACAATCCCTATGGGCCATCCGCCAGCCGGTGCCACGCGGCATCGCGCTGGCGCTCGCCTTCGTCATGCCGGTGCTCGTCTTCGGCGCCTGGTGCCTGATCAGCTACGGCCATCTCGCCCCGTCCGACTTCGTCCCCTCCCCGACGGAAGTCATCAGAGGCACGCTGCAGCTCTTCCTGCAGTACGACCTCGCCACTGCCATCGTCGTCTCCACGAAGCGCATCGTCCTGGCCTTCCTCCTGGCCGCCGCCGTGGCCCTGCCGCTCGGCATTCTCATGGGCGCGTTCGCGCCGATCCATCACATCTTCGAGCCGATCATGGCCCCGCTGCGCTACATGCCGATCTCCGCGTTCATCCCGCTTCTGATCCTCTGGTTCGGCATCTACGAGAAAGAAAAAACGGCCTTCCTCTTTCTCGGCGTCTTCGTCTATCTGCTGCCGGTCGTCGTCTCCGCGATCCGCGCCGTCCCCGAGGAGCTCGTACAGACGGCGCTGACCCTCGGCGCGTCGAAGATGCAGGTCATCCGCACCGTGCTAGTGCCGGCGGCGCTCCCCGATATCTTCGACTCCTTCCGCGTCATGAACGCGATCCTCTGGACGTACGTGATCCTCGCCGAAGCAGTCAATCCCGAACGCGGCCTCGGCTACATGGTCGATCTGGCGTACAGACACCAAAAGGCATCGTGGTCGTTCGCGGGCTTGATCGTCATCGGCGGCATCGGCCTGCTCACCGACTTCATCATCCACACCGTCTCGGCGATGCTCTTCCGCTGGCGCGAGGAGGCGTTGTGAGCGAGCAAGGCGAACCCGGCACCGTTGCCGTCACGGTCGAGCAAAAACCCGGCAAGGGAACGTACAAACCAGACATCGCCGGCAAGCCGCCGCGGCTGCGCATCGCCGACCTGGGAATTACGTACATCGATCGTTATGGACATCCGACCGAGGCCGTGAAGGAGATCACCCTCGACATCCTCGACAAGCCCGGCGTCGGCGAGATCGTCGTCTTCCTCGGCCCCTCGGGCTGCGGGAAGTCGACGCTGTTGAAGGCGGTGGCCGGCATTCTTCCCCCGACGCGCGGCGAGATCCTCGTCGACGGCGAGCCCGTCACCGACGTCGGCCGCGACCGCGGCATGGTCTTCCAGGCTTACACCTCGTTCGGCTGGCTGACCGTGCGCGACAACGTCGAGTACGGCCTGAGACTGCGCGGCGTGCCGCGCAGCGAACGCGTGCAGCAATCGAACAAATATCTGAAGGCCGTCGACCTCCACGACTTCGCCGACCGCTATCCGAAGGATCTGTCGGGCGGGATGAAGCAGCGCGTGGCCATCGCCAGGACGCTGATCAACAAGCCGAAGCTCGTGCTGATGGACGAGCCCTTCGGCGCGCTCGACCCGCAGACGCGCTGGGGGATGCAGAGCCTCCTGCTCGACGTCTCCCGCACCGAGGACAACACGATTCTCTTCGTGACGCACGACGTCTCCGAGGCCGTCTACCTCGCCGACACGATCTATGTCCTCTCGCCGCGCCCGACGCGCATCCTCCACCGCATCGACGTGCCGTTCTTCGCCAACCGCGACATGGCTTTGAAGTCGGCGCCGGAGTTTCGGGCGGTGGAGAAGCAACTGTTGGATTTGCTGTACCGCGAGTGATCCCCTAAATCACGACCCCGTCCGCGCGAAAAATCCACTGCTTCGGCTGAAACATCGGGATCTCCCTCGGCTGCACGATTGGGCAATTGGCGCGGAAGAACTCCGACACCGGCCGTTTCTCGCCGGTTTTGTAGTAATGCGTGAGGTACGCGAGGTCGGCCTCGGCGATGTCGGTGAACCACTGATCGAGATCCGCGGCGCCGAGCTCGTGCAGCAGCGCGACGGCGTAGCCGGCCGCCTCGCGCTCGTACGCGAGCAGCTCCGGCAGCAGGGCCTCGGAGACCGGCACCGGCAGCGGCCGCCCGATCTCCCGCGCGCGCTCGCTCGTGTCCCACTGCACCGTGTGGCCGAAGAGGTGGAGGATCAGGAACAGCCGCTCGGCCGGCTCCGTGTCGCCGTCGATGTCGATCTGCGAGCCGTCGAGATCGCCGTGGAACGGCTTGGGGATGGCCCGGATATGCACCGGGATGTGGTACTTCGCGGCGAGGTATTCCTCGGCGCGCCCGGCGAGGTCGGAGAAGCGAGCTGAATCGATCGGCACGGCCGGGACTTTACAATACGCGCCGTGCCCGACAGCGAACCGCAGAAGCCGCCATACTTCAAGATGGCGTTCTCGAATCCGTACAACCTCTCGCTTTTCATCGGCGGGCTGGCTGTTTCGGCGCTGGCGCTGAATCCGATCGGCGCGCTCGTCGTCCTCGGCGCCGAGGGGTTATGGCTGCTGCACGCGCCGGAGTCGAAGGCGCTGCGCAAGCTCCTGTGGGACCCGCGCTACGAGAAGCTGCGTCAGGCCCTCGAGGAGCAAGACCGCCAGGAGCGCATCCGCGGCCTCGACCCCGCCGAGCAGCGCCGCGTCAACGCGCTCGTGGCGCGGCGGCTGGACATCGACCATCTGGCCGAGCAGAACCCGTCGTTCACCGGCGACCTGCTGCGCAGCGAGCTGCAGAAGACGCGCAAGCTCGTCGATGCCTTCGTGGAGATGGCCATCACCTGCGCGCGCTACGAGCGCTACCTCGACACCGTCGACCTCAACGATCTCGACCGCCAGCGTCAGCGCTTCACCGCGCGCGCCGGCTCGAAGAACACGCCCGACGCCGAGCGCGAGCTGGCCAAGAAGAACGCCGCCGTCATCGACAAGCGGATGGAGAAGCTCCGCGACATCCGCAACTACCTCGGCGTGGCCAAGGGGCAGCTCGACCTGATCGAGAACTCCTTCCAACTCATCGCCGACCAGATCGTGACCATGCAGTCGCCCGCCGAGTTGTCGGGGCAGCTCGACGATCTCCTCGACGGCGTCGAGTCCATTCGCCAGACCGCGGTCGACACCGAGAAAATCCTCGCCGAGGCAACGCAGTCGTGACTGACCGCTCCCTCCCCTCCTGGGCCGACGACCTCCGCCGCCGCTACCTCCGCGGCGAGGCCTCGATCTTCATCCTGCACGGCAACGTCTATGACTCCGTGCTGAGCGGCGACGGCGTCATGACCCTGACCGACTTCCTTGGCAGCGTCCTGCTCAAGGAATCGAAGGAGACCATCGCCGTCTACAACGTCGCCACCGGCGTCCGCTTCGTGAAGCGCGGCGAAGGCGTGCTGCAGCTCGATGATCTGCTCCTCTCCACGGAAAAGCAGCGCATCCTCGGCGCGCTCGAGCGGCTGCTCATCGGCTCCACGCGCGCGGCCGTCATCCTCGAGTACGCCGAGGTCATCGCGCCGGCGGGCGACCCGACGTTCCAGAGCGACGCCGACCGCGCCGCCGTCGTCACGCTGCACCGCTGGTCGTTTCTGCCGGAGATCGAGCGCAGTGACAACGTCGTCATCCTCATCGCCGAGAACCTCACCGACCTGGCCACGAAGATCGTCTCCAATCCAAAAGTCGCCGTCGTCGAAGTGCCGATGCCGGACGAGGAGACGCGCAAGGCCGTGGCCAGGCTCGCCGATCCGCGCATGGCGGAGAAGGACGCCGGCCGCTACGCCGAGATCACCGCGGGGCTGAAGGCGATTCAGATTCTGTCGATCCTCACGCCGCCGCCGGCGACGGAGGAGGAGGCGCGCGAGCGCGAGGCCTTCATCGCCAAGATCCTCTCCGGCCCCGACGCCGCGCAGCGCGCGAAGAAGCTCGCCGCGCTGACCTCGGGGTTGAATCAGGACGAGATCGCCAAGCTCCTCGCGCCGGGCGCGCAGCCGGCCGACCTCAGCGCCGGCCGCGACGAGCGCCTCCGCGCCGACGCCGACCGCCTCATCGCCCGGCGCAAGCGCGAGATTCTGGAGCGCGAGTGCTTCGGCCTCGTCGAGTTCGTCGAGCCGGAGCACGGCTTCGAAGTCGTCGGCGGCATGGACGAGGTGAAGAAGGACCTCTCGCTGATCGCCGACTCGATCCGCGACGGCCAGACCGCGCGCGTGCCGATGGGCATCCTCTTCACCGGGCCGATGGGGACGGGCAAGACGTTCGTGGCCGAGGCCTTCGCCAAGGAGTGCGGGCTGACCACGATCAAGCTGAAGAACTTCCGCTCGAAGTGGGTCGGGGCGACGGAAGGAAATCTGGAAAAGATTCTCAACGTCATTCGGGCCATCGGGCAAGTCGTCGTCATCATCGACGAGGGCGACCGCGCCTTCGGGAACACCGACTCCGAGGGCGACGGCGGGACGTCGTCGCGCGTCATCGCCCGCATCAAGGAGTTCATGTCCGACACGACGAACCGCGGGCGGATCCTTTTCCTGGTCATGACGAACCGCCCCGACAAGCTCGACGTCGATCTCAAGCGCGCCGGGCGCCTCGACCGCAAGATCCCGTTCCTCTACTCGCAGACGCCGGAGGAGGTCGAGAACATCGCCCGCGCCTCGATCCGCAAGAACCGCATCGCCACCGATGTCGACCTAGCCTCGATCCGCGACGCCTTTTCGAAGAAGCTCGTCGGCTACAGCAACGCCGACGTCGAGGCGGTGATCCTGATGGCCAACGACGACGCCGCCCGCGCCGGCGACGCGAGCGTCAGCGCCGAGCGCCTCGTCGGCGCCGCCGCCGACTACTTCCCCAGCCGCGACGTGGAGCTGCTCGAGTACATGGAGCTGCTGGCGGTGTTCGAGGCCTCCAGCCGCCGCTTCCTGCCGGCGAAGTACGCGGGGATGACGCCGGAGGAGCTCGACCTAAAGCTGCGACAGCTGCGGATCGTCGTGGGCGGCCGGCGGTAGGGCGGGCGTTGCCCGTCGGAGGTGTCCCCCAGCCGGGAACCCTCTTGCAGGGTGGAGTTCTCCGCGCCGCTCAGCCGGGCAGGGCAGTAGATCGAGTCTGCCCGGCTGTGGTGGTGTTTGAAAAGCAGCCTCCACGTTCTTGATTTGGCCGCTGGCAGGAGAACCCCCTCATCACCAGCCAGTGGGAAAGTGCGTTACTCTTTGGCACAGGAACTCACGTGAACCATACGACCGCTCCTCATTCAGGGCATCGACAGCGGTTGCGCGCGCGATTTTTAAAGTCAGGTTTGCAAGGCTTCGGCGATTACGAGGTCGTTGAGCTTCTCTTGACGCTCGCAATCCCGCGCGCGGACGTCAAACCTCAAGCCAAAGCGTTAATCGCCAAGTTCGGAAATCTCCGCGGAATCCTCGACGCACCGATTGCGGAGCAACGCGCGCTCGATGGAATCGGCGAGGTTGCTCCGGTCGCACTCCAGATCATCCGTGCTGCGGCGACGCTTTACCTGCAGCAGTCCGTGGAGTCGAGCGACGCGCTCGCAAACCAGGCCAGCATCGCCGATTTCTGGCGCATGCGCCTCGGCGCGGCACCGAACGAAGTCTTCGAGGTCGCCTACCTCGACTCCGCATACCGGCTTCTGCGAGACGGTGTCGAGACACTCGAAGAGGGAACCATCGATCGCGCATCCGTCTATCCCCGCCGTGTCGTCGCGGCGGCGCTCCGAAAGAATGCAGCTGCACTTCTCATTGCGCACAATCATCCGAACGGGAACGTGGCGCCGACTGAGAACGACAAGCTCATCACGCGTGCCATCGTCCTTGCTGCCGAAACGGTGAGCCTTCGCGTCGTCGACCACCTGATCGTCAGTCGCGATGAGGTCTTCAGCTTTCGTGGAGCGGGCCTCCTTTGACGATCGCACGTCCAATCGTGGAGCATTACCCGCGTCTCAACGAAGCACAACAGGCGATCGTTGGGCATCTCAACGGACCGCTTCTCGTGATCGCGGGCCCCGGCTCCGGCAAAACCCACAGCATCGCGCTTCGGGCCGTCAACCTGCTTCTCCTCGGTGCCGTCGAACCGAAGCAGCTTCTCCTCTGCACCTTCACCGAGAAAGCCGCATTCGAGCTACGCGACCGGATGAGCGCCGCTGCGCGGAGGGTCGGTTACACAGGCGACTTGTCTGAGCTGACTGTCTCGACGATCCACGGTTTCTGCAATCGGGTCCTTTCGCAGCACCGCCATCGAACGCCGCTGGGCCATGGCTTCGAAACACTCGACGATCTAACCCAACTCCTCTTCATCTTCGATCACTTCGACGAGATCATCGGGCCGGCTGAACAGAACCTTCATCTGCACCGCTGGTCGACGCGCTGGACGGCAATCGAGGGCGCGCGCGCCTACTTCGACAAGATCACCGAGGAGATCATCGACCCGGCGCGCCTGATCTCTTCGCCGAACCCGTTCCTCGGCGCAATCGGAAATGCGTATCAACGATATGCGGCGGCGCTCATCGAGGCGAACCGTACCGACTTTGCGCACTTGCAGCGGTTCATATACGACCTGTTGCTCGATCCCGGGGCTACCGAGGCTGTCGCGGGAACGTTCCACCACGTGCTCGTCGACGAGTACCAGGACACGAATTTCATCCAGGAGCAGATCCTTCTCCGCCTAACCGAAAAGACGCGCAACCTATGCGTCGTCGGCGATGAAGACCAGAGCCTCTATCGTTTCCGCGGCGCGACCGTGCGCAATATCCTCGAATTCCGGCAACGTGTTCCCGACTGCACGGTCGTGGAGCTGACGACGAACTACCGCTCGCACAGGGCGATCGTCGATCGTTACGACCGCTGGATGGCCTCGGCCGACTGGAGGAACCATCACGGCCCGGCGTTCCGCTATGACAAGACCATCGAGGCCGATCGCGCGACGACGCACGCGCACTATCCGTCCGTCGTGGCGATCTGGGGGCGTGACAGCCGTGACGAGGCCCGCCGCTTCGCCGATCTCGTCGCGTTCCTGAAGAAGAACGCCGTCATCGATGACTACTCACAGGTTGCGCTCCTGCTCCACAGCGTGCGGGAGGAGCACAGCGGGCCCTATCTCGCTGCGCTGCGCGACAAGGGCATCCCGGTCTTCTGTCCCCGCGCCCGCGCGTGGTTTGAGATTCCCGAGGTCCGGCATCTGGTGGCCACCTTCGCGGTTCTCTTCGGATGGTACGGGGATGGAAGAGGATCGGCCGCCGGGGCCGTCGCGGAGCTGGCGAGTTATGTCGACGACGCCATCGTCGAGCTGGGGCGGCAGTTCGCTTCGCCGCATCCCCTGGGCGAAGCGCTGCAGAGATGGCTCGCCGAGATCGAGTCGCTGCAGGAAGGCGACACGCTCGACCGCCGCCCGGCCGATTATTTCTACGAGCTGCTCGCCCTCGAGCCGTTTCGTGGCGCGCTGCAGAACGAGAACACCGCTCGCAACCTCGCCATCGTCTCGCAGCTCCTGAACGTCTTTCAGAACTACTACCACTATTCGGTCATCACGTTTCGCAATCGCGAGTTTCTGCGGCGCCACTTTTTCAACAGCTTCCTCAGGCTGTTGCATGACGGCGGGATCAACGAGTACGAGGATCCGGATCAGCCATTTCCAAAGGGCCACGTTCAGGTGATGACGATCCATCAGGCCAAGGGACTCGAGTTCCCCGTTGTCGCGGTCGGGTCGCTCTCGACCCAGCTCTCGAGCGCCAAGCAGGTCGACCGGGATCTCGCCCCGTTCTGCCATCGGCCGCCCTTCGAGCCGGAGAACCGGATCACGATGTTCGACCGGATGCGCCTGCACTACGTCGCCTTTTCGAGGCCGCAGAAGCTGCTCGTCCTGACCGCGCACGAACTGCCGAAGGACCATTTCCGGACGATGTGGGAAGGGCTGCCGCAGTGGCCGTACGTCGAGCGCGAGCTGCTCGCGGCGCAGCACTTCGAAGTGCGCGACCGGATTCCGATCAAGAAGACTTACAGCTTCACCAGCGACCTGCGCATCTACGAGACCTGCCCGCGGCAGTACCAGTTCTTCCGGGCCTATGACTTCACCCCTTCGCGCTCGGCGGTCATCTTCTTCGGACTGCTCGTCCACCAGACCATCGAGGAGATTCACCGGATCGCACTCGACGGCCAGATCGAGACACTGACCAAGGAGAGGATCCGCGAGCTCTTCGAACGGACCTTTCGCTTTCTGACGCTCTCGGACGTCCGGCCCATCGGCGAGAAGGCGAAGGAGGGGGCACTCGTCCAGGTCCTCGACTATTTCCGTCAGAATCAGGACGAGATGCAGCGCGTGATCGAGACGGAGGTCGATGTTTCCGTCGAGAAGGACGGCTACATCCTCAGCGGGAAGGTCGACCTTCTGCTGGGGGGCGATGGAAGGCTGGAGCTACTCGATTTCAAGACGTCGCCGCGGCCCCGCAACCAGCCGGAGCTGATCGCGGCGTACGAGCGCCAGCTCTGCACGTACGGACACATTCTCGAGCGGCGCTACGGCCGCCGCGCCGACCGTCTCCTGCTTTACTGGACTTCGGAACCGCGGAAGGCGGATGCGCTCATGGTGCTGCCCTACGATCCGGCGAGGGTCGAGGAGGCGGGGCGCCACTTCGACGAGACGGTGCGCCGAATCGAGGCTGCGGAGTTCGCCATCATCACACCTCCGGAAGCAGCGATCTGCAAGGAATGCGACATTCGAACGCTTTGCAGGAGCGAGGGCATCATCGGGGCCGCCTGAGAAGGATTGAGATGACGAAAATCGACGTGACACGAACGGAACTCGTCTGGCCGGGGAAGTACAACGAGGACGGGACTCTGAAGGAGGTGCCACGGGTCCATCTCCCGTTTCAGATCATCGAGACGGTGAACGAGAGCCGCGCCACGCGCGAGGCGCAACAGGCGCGGACGCAGAGCACGTTATTCGATGTCTACTCCGGAAAAGAAGGCGAGACTTTCGAGGAGGGTTGGCGGAATAAGTTGATTTGGGGTGACAACCTGCTGGTGGCAGGATCGCTTACAGATAGGTTCGCAGGCAAGATCAATATGATCTACATCGACCCGCCATTTGCGACGGGCGCAGATTTTACTGCAACGAGCATTCTAGGAGACGAAGCGATAGAAGTTACAAAGGAACAGTCAATCATTGAGGAGAGCGTGTACCGGGATACATGGGGCATGGGCATCCCCTCGTACTTAGAAATGATGACGGATCGGTTGCGAATCATGCGCGATTTATTATCCCCAACTGGAACGATTTACGTTCACTGTGACTACCGCACAAGCCACTACCAAAGGGCGATTCTTGAGGATGTATTCGGTGTCGACCACTTCGTTGCAGAGATCGTTTGGAAGAGGCGGTCCGGCATCGTGAAGCAGACGAAGACCTTTGGCGCTTGCACGGACACTATTCTGATGTTCTCCAAGTCCGATGAGTATCGCTATGATCGGCAGTTCACTCGCGTGGGTTCCGAGGATTACGTTGAAGAACGGTTCAAGTACGTCGATGCGTACGGTCGACGCTACCGCCTCAGCAACCTTGTTAATCCGGCGTATCGCCCGACTCTACGGTACGAGTACAAGGGATACCCTTCGCCTCCGAACGGTTGGGCAATATCTCTAGAGCGCATGAAGCAATTCGAAGCGGAAGGGCGGTTGGAGTTCCCTAAAGATGAACGAGGCAGAATCCAGAGACGTCAGTTCCTCGATGAGTGGGAAGGTTATCCTGTTCAAAATCTGTGGACAGACATCTACCAGATCAATCCCGTTGCCGACGAACGTTTGGATTTTCCGACACAGAAACCTGAATCCCTCCTTGAGCGCATTTTGCGGACGTCCACGATTGAGAATGACTTAGTAGCCGATTTCTTTTCAGGGTCAGGAACAACTCTCACCGTGGCGGAGAAACTGGGTAGGCGTTGGATCGGATGCGATCTCGGACGTTGGCCTATCCACGTCACGCGGAAACGCCTCCTCGGCATCGAGAACTGCAGGCCGTTCGAAGTCTTGAACCTCGGGAAATACGAGCGACAATACTGGCAAGGAGTCACGTTCGGTTCGAAAGCGCAAGTCGAGCAGACTCTTTACGAGTACCTCGCCTTCATTCTCAAGCTATACGGCGCGCAGCCAGTTCCCGGCCTCAGCACGATTCACGGCAAGCGTGCGAAGGCACTCGTCCACATCGGCGCCGTCGACGCTCCAGTGACAATCGCAGAGATCGATGCCGCGATCGACGAGTGCCTTCAGCTCAGGCAGTCGGAGTTGCACGTCCTTGGTTGGGAGTGGGAGATGGGGCTCAACGACCTCATGGTCGAGGCAGCGAAGAAGAAGGGCGTGAAGCTCCTCCTCCTGCAGATCCCGCGTGAAGTGATGGAGCAACAGGCAGCCGCGAAGGGAGACGTCCGCTTCTTCGAGCTCGCCTACCTCGAAGGGGAGATCCAACAGCCCAAGAAGCTCACGGCGCAGGTGACGCTGAAAGACTTCGTCATTCCGAATCCAGAGCTGATTCCGGACGAGGTTCGCTCGAAGGTGAAGAAGTGGTCCGACTACATCGACTACTGGGCCGTCGACTGGGACTTCCGGAACGACACCTTCATGCAGGGATGGGTCACCTACCGCACTCGCAAGGACCGCAAGCTGGCCCTCACATCCGACCCGCACAAATACGAGAGAAAGGGGCGGTACCGGATTCTCGTGAAGGTCATCGACATCTTCGGCAACGACACGTCGCAGGCATTCGACGTCGAAGTCCGGTGAACCATGGCGAAAGCACTCATCGATTACGACAAGGAGCTGCCGGAGATCGCCGACCGCCGGGAATGGGAACGGCCGGCCTCCTACCTGGTCAAGGATGCCGAGGCGCCGACCGGTTGGCGGGAGGAAACGTCCGGACGGCGTCCGAGCCAGCTCCTCCTCGTGCCGAAGATTCGTACCGCCGTCGACCGGTGGCGTGATGACGGCTACCGGGGCGCTTCGGCCGTCACACGGCGCCTCTTCGAGTACTGGTTCGAGGAAGACCATGAGATCGCCGGATTCCCATCCCCCTTCCGCTACTACTTCTGCCAGCGCGAGGCGATCGAGACGCTGGCGTGGCTCGTCGAGATCGCTGGCAAGCGGGACGCGAAAGACCTCATCGAAGCGTTCGCCACGATCTTCAAGACTGACCTGCTGACGAAGAACATCGAGTTCGAGAGCCCCACGGAGGGCCCCAGGCAGGTGCGGCGATATGTGCCGGAGCGTGAAGGAGTCGGCGTGCAGGACCTGCCGCCCCTGGGGCTCGAACGCTACGCGTTCAAGATGGCGACCGGATCGGGAAAGACCTGGGTGATGGCGATGGCGATCGTCTGGTCGCACTTCCACAGGAAGATGATCGCCGGCTCGCCGCTTTCGACGAACTTCCTGATTATCTCCCCCAACGTCATCGTCCACCAGCGTCTCGAGAAGGACTTTGCCAGCAACGCGATCTTCCACGCCCTTCCGCTCGTTCCGCCGGAGTGGGGCAAGTTCTCCTCGAAGGTGATCCTGCGCGGCGAGGCGACCGAGCCCGATCCGTCCGGCAACATCTTCATCGCCAACATCCAGCAGCTCTACGAGTCGCGCGACGAGGAATGGACGCCGATCAACGCGGTGGATGCGCTGCTCGGAAGGAAGCCCGCGAAGCACGCGGCCGCGGCAGGACAGCGCTCCATGCTCGAGCGACTTAAGTCGCTCGAGGATCTGGTGGTGATGAACGACGAAGCGCATCACGTCCATGAGGAGTCGCTCGAATGGACGAAGTCGCTCCTGGGGATCCACAGGGCACTGCCGAAGGGGCTCTCGCTCTGGCTCGACTTCTCCGCGACACCAAAGGACCAGAACGGCATGTACTTCCCCTGGACGGTCGTGGACTACCCGCTGGCTCAGGCGGTTGAGGATCGCATCGTCAAGGCCCCGCTCATCGTCACCAACAGCGCCGACCCGAAGCAGCCGAAGCACGACCCCGACAACATTACCGCCGACAACATCGGCGACAAGTACGGCTACTGGCTGCGCGCCGCCGTAGAGCGTTGGAAAGAACACAACAAAGTATTGAAGCGTCTCGGGGTGAAGCCGGTCCTTTTCATCGTTGCAGAGAAGAACCTCCACGCCGATGCTCTCCGCGCGTACTTCGTGAAGACGAAGGAGCTCGGCTTCAAGGAGCCGGAGATCCTGGTGATCCACACTGACACCACGGGGGAGGTCTCCAAGAAGGACCTGGACATCGCGCGCGAAGCGGCGCGCGACATCGACCGGCCGGACAACCGGATCAAAGTGCTGATTAGCGTGATGATGCTGCGCGAGGGATGGGACGTGAAGAACGTCACCGTCGTTCTGGGCCTCCGTCCCTTCACGGCGAAGGCGGAGATCCTCCCCGAACAGGTCATCGGCCGCGGGCTGCGCCTGCTGACGGATGTCGGTCCGGATCGCACGCAAACGCTGGAGGTCCTCGGAACGCAGAACCTCCTCGACGTGCTTCGGACACAGCTCGAAGCCGAAGGGGTGGGTGTTGGATCCACGAGCAAGGAGCCGGCCCTCCCGGTGGTCGTGACCCCATTGCAGGAGAGGCTGGCGTACGACATCGCGATCCCCCTGACAAAGCCCAGCCTCGTCCATGAGATCCGCAGGCTCTCCGAGCTCGACGTCGCCGCCCTGGAGCCGATCACGAACCAGGAGGAACTGGCCGAGCCATTCCGCATTCGGCTCAAACTGGAGTTCATCACCACGCAAACCGAAGTGCACCAGGCTGACATCGGAACAGATATCCCTCCTGCGCACGAGCTGATCGCGTCGATCACGAACAAGGTCATCGACCGCGCGAAACTGCCCAACCGCTTCGCCGAGCTCTACCCCGTGGTCCGGGACTATGCCCGTACACGTTGCTTCGATTGTTGCGTCGACCTGGAGGAGGAGCACTGCCGTTCCCACCTTTCCCGCCTGGAGATTCAGGACGCGATCGCGAAGTACCTCGCGCGCAAGATCGCTGAGCTGACGCTGGACCGTCGCGTCATCGAGTTCGAGAACGCCGCGTTCCGGCTCTCCGAGACTCGGCCGTTCCAGTGGCGCCGCGACCTCCCTCCTCTGGTTGCGAAACACACCGTGTTCAACTTCGTGGCGACGTACAACAAGTTCGAACGCGAGTTTGCGAAGTTCCTCGACCGTGCCAGCGATGTGGTGCGGTTCGCGTCTCTCGGAACGACTGACCAGGGGCGATCGGGCTCGCAATTTCGCGTCGATTACCTGAAGCCGAGCGGCGCAATCGGCTTCTATCATCCAGACTGGGTCGCAATTCAGAAGACAGCGGAAGGTGATGTTAACTGGATCATCGAGACAAAGGGCCGGGTCTGGGAAGGCACAGAGGCGAAAGACGCGGCGATGACCGAGTGGTGCCGGAGGGTGAGTGCGGCAACGGATTCGATATGGCGATTCGACCGTGTGAACCAGACGGAATTTGCATCGACATTCAAGACGCTCGGCGACTTGCTCGCCCACATCCGATCCGTTCGACCCTTATGGCGGTCGATTGCGAATCTGAGTTCCTCTCTCGCCGATGATACGATCCGACTGCCGCGGGACCTGGCCGCAAACGTCGATCTATATCTGTACGGCGGAAACGGCGAGGATAAATGAAGAACGTGTTTGCGGATACTGGCTACTGGATCGCACTCGTCAACCCGCGTGACAATCTTCGTCAGAAGGCAATGGCCGTTTCAAAAGCTCTCGGAAGCGTGCGGGTCGTCACGAGCGAACTAGTATTGGCCGAACTGTTGAACACCTTCGCCGGCAGAGGCGAGCAATCGCGCCGCGTAGCGTGCCAGGTCGTCGACGAGATCCTATCCAACGCCAATGCCGAGGTCATCTCTGTCAGTAGCGTCGATTTCGAAAATGCGCGGTCAATGTATTGCTCCAGATCGGACAAGGAGTGGAGCGTGACTGACTGCGCATCCTTCCAGATCATGGCGGCCCGGGGAATCACAGACGCGCTCGCCGCCGACCACCATTTCGAACAAGCCGGCTTCCGCGCGCTGCTCGCCGATCACGCATGAGGTGCACCACGTCAGTTCTTTGGCAAAGCGACGCGCCGGAATCGATGGACTGCTGCGTGAGGACTGCGACGCCGAAGGCAAAGGTGCGCGAAGCGCGGATGAGGGGAGGCGTGCTTCTCGACTCAAGCCCTTCAGCCCGACACTGCGCGGCGCCCTCTGCCTGCTTCGCGGGGAGAGGGCGCTGACGCTGACTAGCGGCGCACGGCGCGCTGATGGCACGGCCGCGCCACGTTCGTGAACGACACGCTCGCCGACGACGTCGCGGTCAGCGGCGTCGCCGCCACGCTGTACGTTCCCGCGTTGCAGCCGGGAGTGCAGCTCACGGTGGCGACGCCGTTCTCGTCGGTGACGACGAAGGCGCTCGACAGCGCGCAGGTCGGACTGAACGCCGGCGCGGTGAAGTCGACGCGCACCGACGGCGCCGGCTTCCCGTCCGGATGGAACACCGTCGCGCGGATGGTCGTGCCGCTCGCCGCCGCCTGAATCGTGGCCGCGGGCGGCGCGAGGAACGCGCCGTAGCGGATGGCTCGCACGCGATGATTGCCGGCGTCGACGAAGAAGAGATTGCCGTCCCGATCGAAGGCCACGCCCTGGCTCTGCCCGAAACCGTTCAGCTTCGCCGCGCGCGCCGGACCGCCGTCGCCGCCGATGCCGAAGCCGTTGCCTCCGGCGAGGATCGTCAACTTCCCCTGGCGATCGAAGCGCGAGACAGCATCCCCGCCCGCGCCGAAGATCGATCCGGCCGCGTCGGCGCGCAGCTTCGTCGCCGGAAAATGCGCGTAGGTGCTGACGATGCCGCGGGCGTCGATCTTCCGGATGGCCATGCCGAAGTTGTCGCTGACGAAGAGATTGCCGTCGCCGTCGAAGACGAGGCCGTACGGCGTGTTGAAGCAGGCGTCGAGCGCCGCGCCGCCGTCGCCGCATTCCTTCCCGGCGCCGTAGTTCTCGACGCCGTTCGGCGGCGCGCCGTTGCCGGCCACGGTGGTGATGATGCCCGTGACCGCGTCGATGCGGCGGACGCGGTTGTTGTTCGTGTCGGCGACGAAGAGATTGCCGCCGCGGTCGCGCGCCGTGTCCCACGGCTGGCAAAGCCCGGCGTCGAGGGCGCGGCCGCCGTCGCCGCTGTACGGGCAGATGCCGCCGGCGAGGAGGCGCGTGATGGCGTGGAAGATGCCGGCGTTGTCGAGGCGGGCCAGCTTGCCGAACGGCACGACGTCGATGCCGCCGACGTCGGCGTGGATGGCCAGCGGCACTCCGCCGGTCGCCGTCGCCGCCGCGCCGTCGGCCGGCCCGTCGAGCAGGCCGTTGCCCGCGATCGTCGTCAGGTTGCCGTGCACGTCGAGGCGGCGGATGCGCGCGTTCCACGTGTCGGCGATGAGAAGATCGCCGTTCGGCGCGACGTCGCGGTCGCCTCCGGCGGCGAAGTTGAGGATGGCGGCGACGGCCGGGCCGTTCTCGGCGTAGATCGGCGGGCGGATGCCGGCGATCGTCTCGAGCAAGCCGGTCGCGGCGTTGATCCGCCGCGCGCGGCCGACGGAAGAGTCGGCAAAGACGAGGTTGCCGCCCGGATCGATGCCGAGGTAGTTGATCTGCCCGAACGACGCGGAGGCGGCAGGCGTGCCGTCGTCGCTGAAGCCGGACGGAGCGTTGCTCTTGCCGTACTGCGCGAGCAACGCGCCGCCCGGCGCGACCTTCGAAATCGTGCCGCCGGGACTGTAATAGAAGGTTGCCATCGCCATCGACGGTGAAGGCGGAAAGCTTGACCGGATTGCCCGCGCCGTCGCGCACGGTCACGAGCGTCGCGATCGCTCCGCTCTTCCGGTCGGCCTTGCGGATGCGGCCGTTCGCGGCGTCGAGCACGTAGACGTTGCCGGCGTCGTCGAGGGTGAGGCCGCCGTCGTCGACGGTGGAGAGCGTGAAATTTCCATCGGCGACGAACGTCGAGATCGTGCCGTCGGCGAAGTGAATGCGGCGGACGCGGGCCATGTCCTCGATGAAAAAGAGGTCGTCGCGGTCGGCGGCGATCCACGACGGATAGCCGATGGGGCTCCCGCGCGCCCGCGCCCCCTCGGCGGCGAAGCCTTTCGTCCCCGTGCCGGCGACGTTGTGCACGATGCCGTTCGGCGTGACTTGCCGGATCCAGTAGTTCGCGTCGGGAAGGTAGACGTTCCCCGCGCCGTCGAGGGCCACGTTGCGGGCAAAGGAGATGGCCACGTCGAGCGCCGGCCGTCCCTCGCCGTCGTCGCCGAACGGTTGGGCATCGCCGCTGCCGGAAAAGCGCTCGATCGTGCCGTCGGGATGGACGAGATAGACGCGGTTCGCGTTGTTGTCGACGACGTACGCGTTCCCGGCGCCGTCGAAGACGATGCCGTTGTTGGCGAAGATCATCGCCTCCGTGGCTTTGCCGAAGGCGTGGTCGTAGAGCCCGACGCCGGCGACCGTCGTGATGCCGCCCGGTGCCAGCGCGTCGAGCCGCGGCGGCACGTAGAGGAATTCGCGGTACGCGGCGCCGGCGGCGTTGCGGACGGTGACGACGACGTAGCCGTTGTCGTGCGGCGGCATCGGCAGGCGGATCTCCGAGTCGCTCTGCGACAGCGGCGTGACCGCGGCGCGGTCGAGGGCCGCGCTGGCGCCGGCGAAGCCCGCGCCGCTGACGGTGACGATCGTCCCGCCGGCGATCGGGCCCTGCGAGGGCGAGAGGGAGTCGATGCGCGGCGGCTGCGCGAGGACGATGGCGCCGAGGAGGATCAGCAGAGCGGGCATGCTCGCGACAATGATATGCACTAGCATCGCCCCTTCGGAGGTGATGCGTGCTCCAGCCGCTCGCGGGATGGGACAACTTTTACGTGATCATCGGCTCCTCGGCGGCGGCGCTGACGGGGCTGATGTTCGTCGTCGTCGCCCTGAGCGCCGAGCAGGCCTCGGCGAACCCCGAGGGGCTGAAGGCCTTCGCCACGCCGACCATCGTCCACTTCTGCGCCGTGCTCCTCTTCGCGGCCTTCGTGAGCGTCCCGCGCCACACCATCGGCAGCCTGCGCCTCTGCCTTCTCCTGGCCGGCCTGGCCGGGCTCGCGTACGCGACCGTCGTGCTGCTGCGCACGCGGCGAGTCGCGTCGTACACGCCGGTGCTCAGCGACTGGATCTGGCACGTCTGCCTCCCCTTCCTCGCCTACGCCGGCGTCTTCGCCGCGGCGTTCGTCCTCGGCCGGCGCGCCGAGGCGGCCATGATCCTCGTCGCCGGGAGCGCGCTGCTGCTCCTCTTCATCGGCATCCACAACGCCTGGGACGCGGCGGTGTGGATGACGATCAACCGGAAGGCCAAACCATGAAGCGCGTCGCGATCGCGCTGCTGATCTTGGCGTGCGCCGGCCAGGCGGCCGCGCAGAACGCCGCCCTCGCCGAGCGCGTGCGCGCCGAATTCCTCTTCTCCTGGCGCGCCTACGAGCAATACGCGTGGGGGCACGACGAGCTGCGGCCCGTGTCGAAGACGCCGCGCGACTGGTACGGCCAGTCGCTGCTGATGACGCCCGTCGATTCCCTCGACACGCTGATCCTCCTCGGCTTTGACGCCGAGGCCGCGAAGGCGCGGAAGCTCATCGACGAGACCCTCTCCTTCGACAAGGACATCTCCGTGAAGAACTTCGAGATCACGATCCGCCTCCTCGGCGGGCTGCTCTCCGGCTATCAGCTCACCGGCGACAAGCGCCTCCTCGAGCTCGCCGACGACCTCGGCACGCGCCTCCTCCCGGTCTTCAACTCCCCCACCGGGATGCCGTATGTAAACGTCAATTTAAAAACCAGCAAGATAAGTGGCACGAAGTCGAATCCCGCCGAGATCGGCACGCTGCTGCTCGAATTCGGGACGCTCTCGAAGCTGACGCATAAGCCGGTCTACTACGCGAAGGCCAAGAACGCGCTCGTGCAGCTCTACAAACGCCGCTCGAAGATCGGCCTCGTCGGCGAGGAGATCGACGTCGAGACGGGGCAGTGGACGAGCCGGGCCAGCCACGTCGGCGGCGCCATCGACTCGTATTACGAGTACTTGCTCAAGTGCGCAAAGCTCTTCGGCGACCGCGACTGCGAGTCGATGTGGCGCACGAGCATCCGCGCCCTGAACACGTACGTGGCCGACGGCGACTGGTACGGCGAGGTGGACATGGAGACGGGCAAGCGCACGTCGCCGGAGTTCGGCGCGCTGCATGCCTTCTTCCCCGGCGTCCTTGCCCTCGGCGGTGACATGAAGCGCGCCCGGGCCCTCGAGGAGTCAGCCTTCCGGATGTGGCAGCTCCATGGCATCGAGCCGGAGGTCCTGAACTACAAGACGATGACGGTGACGTCCCCCGGCTACCCGCTGCGCCCGGAGATCATCGAGTCCGCCTACGTCCTCCACCGCCTCACGCACGACCCGCGCTACATGGAGATGGGCCGCGTCTTCCTCGACAGCCTCGCCGCCCACTGCCGCACCGACGCCGGCTACACGACGCTGAAGTCGGTCGTGACGATGGAAAAAGGCGACCTGATGCCGAGCTACTTCCTCGCCGAGACGTTGAAATATCTGTACTTGCTGTTCGCCCCGGACAGGGCGCTGGATTTCAAGCGGGTCGTTTTCAATACGGAGGCGCATCCGCTGACGAGGTGACAGGGAACAGGGAACGGGTGACAGGAGGAAACAAACACCACCTGTCATCCGCCACCTGTTCCCCGTCACCTTTCTGCGAACGCCGAGCCCACTTCCCGTGTTCTAGCCATTGATGAAGAACTCATGGACCGGCGGCGAGACCCTGCCCCAACCGGTGGACGACGGCGGCGGGAGCCTGGCCGTGGCCGTCCACCGCTGTGAGCCCGGCGCGTTCGAGCGGCTCATCCAGCGTTTCGAGCGGCCGCTCTTCACCTATGCGGACGGCATCCTGCAGAACGCCTTCGACGCGCAGGAAGTCGTCCAGGACGCGCTCATGCGCGCGCACAAGGCCCTGACGCGCCAGTACGACGAGGAGCGCTGCGCCCAGCTCGCTCTCCGGCCGTGGCTCTTCCGGACCGTGCGCAACCTGTCGCTCAACAAGCGGCGCTCGAAGCGGAGCTCGCTCGAGCAGCCGCTGGAGTCGTTCGACGACGGCCGCCTCGGTCCCTTCGTCCACCTGGAGGGCTCGGAGCTGGAGCGGAAGGAAGAGATCGAGCTGCTGCGGCGGGCCATGTCGCTCCTCCCGGTCGACGCCCGCGAGCTCATCGTCCTACGCTTCATGGAAGAGATGCCGTACGCGGAGATCGCCAAGACCGTCGGCGCGTCGGAGGCCGCGCTGCGGGGGAAAGTGTTCCGGTCGCTGAAGCTGCTCAGAGACGCGCTGGAACAGAAGGGAGTCGCATATGCAATGTAGAGCCGCCTTGACGCGCATCGACGCGCTGCGGACGCGGGAGCTCGCTCCGATCGAGCAGACCGCCGTCGAGCAGCATCTAAAGACGTGCCGCAGCTGCAACGAGTCGACCGCCGACGTCGACACCCTCGTGCACGCCGTGAAGTCGCTGGCCGTGGCGCCGCCGCGCTCCTGCTGCGACGACGTGAAGTCCGCCTGCGTCGACTCGATCGACCGCGTCGGCGAGGCCTGGGTGGCCTTCTCGAAGGACGGCATCCGCATGATCGCCGCCGCCGATTCGATCGACGATGTACGCGCGATGTATGCGAAGCGCTACGGCCGCGAGCTGACGCCGGCGCCGATCCCGGAGCCGCTGCGGAAGCAGGTGCTCGCGGCGATGCACGGCGAGGGCGTCGACGCCCCCCGCCTCGACCTCGAGCCGGCCAACGACCTCGAGCACGACGTCCTGCAGACGCTCGCGCGCATCCCGCGCGGGCAGGTGCGGACGTACGCCTGGGTGGCCCGCCAGATCGGCCGCCCCCGCGCCGTGCGCGCCGTCGGCAACATCATCGCCAGGAACGTCGTGCCGTACGTAGTGCCCTGCCACCGCGTCGTCCCCTCGGCCGGCGGCGTCGGCAACTACATCTTCGGCAGCGAGACCAAGCGCGCTCTCCTCGAGTCCGAGGGCGTTCCGGTCGGGGAGCTCGAAGCGCTGGCGCGCGAGCACGTCCGCTACATCGGCTCGCGCACCACGCGCATCTTCTGCTTCCCGACCTGCCGCGATGCTCGCCGCATCCAGGAGAAAAACCGCATGCCGTTCCGCGACGCCGACGAAGCGATGGAGAGCGGCTACCGTCCGTGCCGCAACTGCCAACCGGTGGTGGCGGCATGAGGACTGAGGTACGAGGACTGAGGACTGAGCCTGCGGTAACGGCACGATCGCGCGGATGGCGAAGCCTCAGTCCTCAGTCCTCAGCACTCAGTCCTGACTTCCACGCCATCTCCATCCCCGCGCGTACCTTCACCGGCGACTTCTGGTTCACGCGCCGGACGGCCGACCGCCTCTGGTTCGCCCTCGGCGATGTGGCCGGCAAAGGTCTGCCGGCGGCGCTGGTCATGGCCATGATCCAGGAGGAGCTCGAGCAGCGCATCCACTCCTGCGCGCGCGCCGGCTGCGATCCGGCCACGACCATGCAGCGCCTGCACGCCTTCCTCCGGCCGCTCCTGCCGCGCAACCGCTTCGCCACCGCGGCCATCGGCTGGCTGCGCGACGACGGCCTGCTCACACTCGTCAACGGCGGGCACTGTCCGCCGCTCGTGTTGCGCGCCGACGGAACGATCGAGGAGATCGGCTCGACCGGGCCGATCGTCGGCGTCCTGGAGCGCTCGCGCTGGACGTCGGCCACGCTCACCCTCGGCGACGGCGACAAGCTCCTCCTCTACAGCGACGGCGTCGTCGAAGCGGCCGCTCCCGACGGCGACGAGTTCGGGCGCGACGGCATCGAGCGCGCCCTGCCGCCGCCGCACGCGCCTGCCAGCGTCGTGGCCGCGAACCTTGTCGACGCCGTCCGCCGCCACGCCGACGGCGCGCGCGCCGACGACCTCACCGTGCTGGTCATCGGCCGATAATCCTTTTTTGTGTCCCTGCTCACGGACGGAATTCCGAAACGAGCTTATCAATGTATCTTTCCAGGTCAGCTCGACAATTTTGGAGTGAAGATGAAACGAACGTTCGCGGCTCTCGTCGTCTGTCTCGGTTTTGCCCTCTCCGCATTTGCCAGTGAAAGCTGGCTCCTCGACATCCCCGTGCGCGGCATCCCCAACCAGGAAACGGGGAAAGTGCGCCTGGTCATGGGACTCAACGCCGCCCCGGCCGGCTCGCAGCTCGTCGTCAACGGCACGACCACGCTGAACCTCAACAGCTCGGCCATGGTCAACGGCGACTCCGTCGCCTTCAACGCCGGCAACGGCAACGAGGTCGAGATCCTTTACCAGCCGTTGTCGAACTTCGGCGCCGACTTCTGCGCCGGCGGGGGAGCCATCGAGAAGCAGATCCCGATGCGCTTCGTCGGCGCGCAGGACATCACCGACTACCGCATCACCTCGTACATCGTGGCCGCGCCGATGGCCGAGTGCTCGCAGGTGTCGAAGCACACCGGCGACACGCCCGCGAACGTGCAGATCGTCGGCGACGGCGTCGCTCCGCCGCTGGCCGCGACGTTCAAGGGGCGCAACACTTTCGACGTGGTCATCGTCCTCGACAAATCGGGCAGCATGGCCGACCTGCCGCCGGGCGCGATCTCCGGCCCGGTGAAGGCGGACATCCTCAAGTCCGCCGTGCAGGGCTTCGTCTCGCAGTGGGAGATGGTCGACGCCCCTCCAGGCGGCGGGCCGGAGTGGTCGCACGACCGCATCGGCGTCGTCTTCTTCGACAGCACCGCCGCCGCGCAGACGCTCGCCGGGGCCGATCCCCCGGCGAACTTTTTCCTCCAGCGCGGCAACGCCAACGCCTGGGACACGGTCATCAACAAGGCCAACACGCTGTCGCCGGGGAGCTCGACGTCGATCGGCGCCGGCATCAACGAGGGCATGAGCCAGTGGAAAGCCGATCCGAAGAGCGACCTCTCCATGGTCGTGGTCACGGACGGCATGCAGAACACGGCGCCGCTGATCACGCCGACCGGCAGCGGCTTCCTAGGCCTGACGCCGGTGGCCGGCCTGAACCAGGAGCTGCGCAAGCGCTTCATCCCCATCCAGACCATCGGCTTCGGCACGCCCGCGCAGGTCGATGAGGATCTGCTCCGCAACGTCGCCTTCGAGACCTCGGGCGTCTCCTACATCGCCGTCAGTTCCTCGACGATGTTCGACGTCTTCGGCATGACCCTCGTGGCCCTGCTCAAGGGAAACACGGCCTCGATCGCCACGCGCCACCTCGACACCATCACCGGTCCCGGCCCGACCGCGCCGCGCCCCGTCCTCGTCGACGGCTCCGCGCAGCGCGTCGTCTTCTCCCTGCAGTGGGCGCCGCCGCTGCGCAACGCCCTCGACCTCGAGGTCTTCAAGCCCGGCTCGAGCGTCGTGGCCAGTCCGACCACGAGCAAGAAGCAGCCGCAGATCGCCCTGCAGGCCTTCGACAATCCCGCCTCGGGCGTGTGGAACGTGCGCGTGAAGCGCGGCCTCGACCAGAAGCTCGACCCGGTGCCGTACACGCTGAACGTCTTCTTCCTGGAGAAGCACCTCGACTACCAGTTCTCGCTCGACAACCTCCACGCCGTCACCGGCGACCCGCTCGGCATCCGCGTGCTCGTGGCGTGGGACGGCAAGCCGCTCACCGGCCTCCCAGACGGCGCGATCCGCGTGCGCGTGCAGCGCCAGGTCAGCGGCCTCGGCACGGTGCTGCACGACACCGACCGCCGCGTGCCGTCCGGCAACACCGTCACGCCCGCGGGCGACATCCAGACGCCGCTCGACGCCAAGCTGGGCTCGTTCAAGGGGCAGTCGCTCCTCTCGCAGATCGCCCTGCAGGACGTCGTCACCATCCCGCTGAAGGAAGTGGGGAACGGCGTCTACGCCAACACGTTCGATCAGACGACGATCCCCGGCACGTACGGCTTCGAAGCGCTGCTCGACTGGGACACGCGCCTGACCGGCCGCATCCACCGCGAAGAGCGCCTCGAAGAAAACCTCGGCGTGAGAGCCGATCCGGCCAAGACGACGGTGGCGATCGCGCAGACGCAGCCCGGCCTCTGGACCGTGACGGTCACGCCGGTCGACCGCTTCGGCAACTTCCTCGGACCGGGTTACGCCCGCGTCATCCACGCCCGCCTGCGCAGCGAGACCGGATCGATCAGCGAGGTCCCGGTGGACGCCCGCCAGACCGGCGACTACGTCTTCACCGTGCGCGGCGTGACGACGACGCCGGCGGTGATCGTGACGGTGGATGGGGTGGTGATCGGAGGGCGGAGCTAGCGGGCAAAGCTGTAGCGCAGCTCCGCCATCGCTCGTTTCTGTCCCGCGCCGGCGATCGCCTCGACGCCGGCGCGGACGTTGCCGCGCGGGTACCAGAAGAGCGCCGCCGTGACGGCGTGGCGGTGCACGTCCTCGACACTGAAGGCGTCGCCGCGCAGCGAGGCGCGCGCGTTCCCGAAGCGGCGCGAGACGAGGAGGTAACTGGCGCGGATGTCGCTCGGGTAGCGGCCGCCGAAGACCTCGATCACCGTCGTCCCCCATCCGCTCTCCGCGGCCACGGTCCAGTCGTTGATGGTCACGTCGGCGCTGGCGATGTCGAAGCGCGTCGCCCAGTTGAAGAGGTCGCCGTGCTCCATCGCGTCGGAGCGGTTGTCGAGGCGCGCGTACTGCACGTTCGCGTACTGATTGTTCCAGCGTGCGCGGTAGGCCCAGCCGAGGCGGCTGTCCGTCTCCGCGGAGACCGAGGAGAAGTACGTGCCGTCGACCGGGAGATGCTCGCCGAGGACGGCCCAGTGGTCGCGCATCTCCCAGCCGCGCGCGGCGGGGAGCGCACCGAGCGTGTCGTTGCCGCGGAACAGCGTCGCGCCGGCGGTCAGGGAGTTGCGCAAGGTGTAGGCGACGTCGACGCCGATCGGACGGAGCTCCTCGCCGAGCCAGCTGTTCAGCGCCGACGGCGTGATCGTATACGGCGTCGCCCAGAGCGCGTCGATGTTCTCGCGCGACGTCGGTAGGAAGAACGCGCCCGCCAGAATGCGCACGCGGTCGCGGCGGGGATGGAACTTCGCTTCGACGTAGGCTTCGACGATGCCGACGCGTCCGTGCTTCGATCCCTCGGCGTCGTCGCGCGCGAGCAGGTGCACGTGCGTGCCGAGGGTCATCGACGGACGCCAGTCGATGCCGAGCTGCAATTGGGCGTTGCCGCCGGTGTCGCCGAGGGGCGGGCCGGCCGTGTGCGACGCGCCGCGCAGCAGCGTGAAACCGCTGAGCTGCAGCGCGTCGGCGGCGCGCAGAGGCATGGCCAAGGCGACCAGAGCGAACGCAACAAAGGTCACAAAACGCATGCGGGCTAGCATGAATCGTTGAAACTGGCGGTACAGTTGCAGCGTTCGGCAATTATGCGCTCGGTTGGGACGAGCCTGCTCATCTTGATCCTCTCTTCGCCGCTGTCGGCAGCGACGATCGAGATCGTCGTGCACGACGGCCGCGGCGCCGCGGTGCACGACGCCGTCGTCTACGCCATCCCCGAGGGGCGGCCCGTGCCGCCGCCGCGGCGCACGGCCGTCATGGAGCAGAGGAACCGGGCCTTCATCCCGCACGTTCTCGCCATCCAGACCGGCACCACCGTGCGCTTCCCGAACCTCGACGACGTGCAGCACCACGTTTACTCCTTCTCGCCCGCGAAGCCGTTCCAGCTTCCGCTCTACAAGGGCAACCCGCCGAACCCGGTCGTCTTCGACAAGGCCGGGGTCGTCACGCTCGGCTGCAACATCCATGACCAGATGAGCGCGTACGTCGTCGTCGTCGACACGCCCTACTTCGAAAAGACCGCGGCGAACGGCCGGGCCGCCTTGCACGACCTCGAGCCGGGCCGCTACAGCGTCCGCGTCTGGGCACCGGACATGCGCGGCGAGCCGCCGGCGAAGACGGTGACGGTGACGGTGAGCGAGCGCGCCGACGTGACGTTCAACATCGGACGCTGACATGGCCGTCCGCACGTTCCAGGCCCGGCTCCTCTGGCTCATCGTGGCCGTGCTGGCGCTGCTCGAGGCGGGGACGCTGTTCTCGGTCTACTTCGCCGGCCAGCGCACGCTGGGGAAGAGCGTGCACGATCAGCTGCAGGTCGGGGCGAAGATCTTCGAGCGCACGCTGCAAGAGCGCGCCCTGCGCCTGGCCGGCAATCTCCGCATCCTGGCCAAGGACTTCGCCTTCCGCGAGTTGGTGGCCTCGGGCGACGTGCCGACGATCAGCTCCGCGCTGGAGAATCAGCGCAAGCGCGTCGACGCCGGCGCGGTGCTCCTCGTCGATCTCGACGGCACCGTCACCGCCGACACGCTCGACGGGCGGCTGACGCGGCGGCCGTTCCCGTTCCCCTCGCTGCTCGCCGACGCGCAGAAGAAAGGCGAGGCTTCGGCGACGATCACGTTCTCGAACAAGCCCTATCAGTTCGTGATCGTGCCGGTGCTCGCGCCCCAGCCGATCGCCTGGATCTGCGCCGGCTTCGAGATCGACGAGAAGGCTCTCTCGGACGTGCGCGGCCTGACCTCGCTCGACGTTTCGCTCTGGAGCAGCGCGGCCGGTCTGATCTCGACGCTGCCGCCCGAGGAGCGCAACGACCTCCTGGCGCAGATGCCTCGGACCCCGCAGACAATGCTGCGCCTCGGCAACGCGCAGTACGCGACGCTGCTCGAGACGCTGCACACCGGCGACAACTCGCGCGTGAACGTCCTCCTGCAGCGCAACCTGGCCGAGGCCCGGAAACCGTTCGACCGGCTCGTGCTCTGGATCTTCGGATTGTCGTTCGTGATGCTCGCGGCCGCGGTCGTCGCCGCCGTCATCTTCTCCCGCTCCGTCAGCCGTCCGCTGCGCGTGCTGGCCGAGGGCGCCGGGCGCGTCGAGCGCGGCGACTACATCTCCCCCATCGTCGTCGAGCAGAAGGACGAGATCGGACAGCTGGCCACGGCCTTCAACCAGATGCAGGCGGCCATCGGCGCGCGCGAGGAGCAGATCATCCACCAGGCCACGCACGACGCGTTGACGGGCTTGCCGAACCGCACGCTGTTTCTCGACCGGCTGTCGCAGTCGATCACGGCCTCGAAGCGCACCGGCGAGTCGGTGGGCATGATCATGATGGACGTCGACCGCTTCAAGGAGATCAACGACACGCTCGGGCATCACTTCGGCGATCAGCTGCTGATCGAGATCGGCCGCCGCCTGACGCAGACGCTGCGACAGAGCGACACGGTGGCCCGCCTCGGCGGCGACGAGTTCGCGATCAAGTTCACGGCGCCGACGGCGCGCCACGCCACCGAGGTGGCCGGGCGCGTGAACACCGCCTTCGACGCGTCGTTCGTCCTCGGCGACGTCTCCATCGACGTCAACGCCTCGCTCGGCATCGCTCTGTACCAGATGCACGCGGACGACGCGGAGACGCTGATGAAGCGCGCCGACATCGCCATGTACGACGCCAAAAAGAATCACAGCGGCTTCGCCTTCTACGAGCCCGGCCGCGACGAGCATTCCCTGCGCCGCCTGGCGCTGATGATGGAGCTGCGCCAGGCCGTGGCGCGCGACGAGCTGGAGCTCTATTTCCAGCCGAAGGTGGAAGTGAGCCACGGCCGCGCCGCGCACGCCGAGGCGCTGGTGCGTTGGAACCACCCGCGGCACGGGCTGATGCGCCCGGACGAGTTCATCCCGCTGGCCGAGCAGACCGGCAACATCAGTCTGATCACGAAGTGGGTGGTGCGCCGCGCCATCGGGTATTGCGCGGAGTGGAACCGCGGCGGGCTCGATCTCGCCGTGGCCGTGAATCTCTCGGCTCTCGACCTCTTCGACACGGAGCTGCCGACATTCATCAGCGGGCTGCTGTCGGAGGCGGGCCTGCCGCCGTCGCGCCTCGTCCTGGAGATCACAGAGAGCGCGATCATGAAGGATGCGGCGTACGCGCTGAAGATCCTGCGCGATCTCAAGCGCCGCGGCGTGGTGCTGGCCATCGACGACTTCGGCACCGGCTACTCGTCGCTGGCGCATCTGAAACGCCTGCCGGTGGACGAGCTGAAGATCGACAAGTCGTTCGTGCAGAACCTGACGGAGCGGGCCACGGACGACCTGGTGATCGTGCGCTCGACGATCGAGCTCGGGCACAATATGGGCCTGGTGGTGATCGCCGAAGGGGTGGAGTCGCAGGAGTCATGGCACATCCTCGAGCGCCTCGGATGCGACATGGCCCAGGGCTACTTCATGTCCCCTCCCCTCCCGGCCCGCGAGTTTCGGGAGTGGTGCGAGCGGCGGGCAGGCGCTGCTAGCGCGCTCCCGGAGCAAACGCTAAACCTCGCGGCCCACCCTCGACCGCCGGAATGAAGACGTCGACGAACGCGCCGGTACGCCCGTCGAAGCGGAGGACGGAGCCCGATGCGCCGCTGTTGCCGGAGCTGCTGACGTAGAGGTTCCGATCCGGACCGATGGCCAGGTAGAGGGGATTCAATCCGTCGCGGGCGATGAAGACCGATGCGCCGTTCACGGCATGCGCCGGGAAGCGGAGGACGTTGCCGCTGCCGCTCTCCCAGTTCGCGACGAGGAGGTCTCCGCGGCCGTCGAAGATGAGCTTCCACGGCGCGCGCAGGCCGGCGCGGCCGGTGGCGACGTAGACGCCGAGGAAGTCGCCGGTGAGGCCGTCGAAGCGGACGATCTCGCCCTTGCGGCCGGATTCGTAATTGCTGACGTAGAGGTTGCCGTCGGGGCCGAAGGCGATGCCGCGCGTTTCGGCCAGGTCGTAGCCGTGCGTGAACTCATCGATGAGTTGGTGCGTGACGACGTCGAAGCGCTGCACCGGACCGGCGCCGGCGGCGTAGAGGTTGCCGTCGGGACCGAAGGCGAGATCGTAGAAGGCGCCGCTGTCGACGATGGTCTCGACGACGCCGGGCGTGGCGCTGAACGGCCCGCTGACGCGGACGATGGCCGGCGATCCTTGCTGGTTCGCGACCCACAACGCACCGTCGGGGCCGAAGGCGATCCCCCACGGCCGCCGCGCCACCGGGCGTGCGTAGGTGCCGCCGGCCGCGCCGGGCGTGGCGCTGCGCGGCCCGAGGAAGCGCTGCACGCTGGAGTCGAAGAAGCCGCTCACGTAGAGGTCGGCGGAGTGCGGCAGAGCAGCCAGCAGCGTGAAGAGAATGGCGAGCATGCGGAGCGCCGCCGTCTCCAGCGGCGCTCCGCTAGTTTACCTGCGCAGTACCACCGCCCCCGCAATGGCGAGCATCAGGCCGACGATCATCAGGGCGAGCTCGCTCAGTGCCGGGATGTCGGCCACGACGCTGACAACCGCGGCCGACGCTGTGTTGTTCGACGTCGCGCTGTCGCTCTGGGCGGCGGCGAATCTTCCCCGATGGCTGAAGCGGCGCTCTGGCTGATCGACTTAAGCACCTTGGCGTCGGATTCGAGTTGCCGGAATGCTTCGGCGCTGTCCGTCATCGTGACTCACTCCACTGCTCGATCATGCCGGACCACCGGAGCCATAGCACAACGAGGGATTCAACTGACACGGGTTGATGAAGAACGGCGGTAGGCCAGGGATCACCGGCTTAAGCGTCGGAGGCGGCTCGAACGGCGGAATCCGAGGATGAGGTAGCGGATTCTTGTTGAACCACTTCATCGTGATCTCGCCAGTGTACGACATACCGCAGATCGCAAATGCGGCGCAAGCGGAGCTCGATGTGGCAGATAGATTGGTGAACGTCCGTACCACCGGAACAATGTTGAAGTTCGACTAGACATAATAGTAGCCCTATTCGTATCATCCGCAGCGCCAAATCGGAAAAACAGAAAGGGGTCCTTGCCACGCGACGGTGAGGCCGATGGCGAGAGCTCAGTCGCGCCCACGCCCTAGATGACGAATCTGAATGTCATTTCTCTATCCACCGAGTATAGCTACTGGAGAATGCCAAATGAAACGTGCGATTTTTGTTTTCCTGACCACGGTCATTCTTCTCGTTTCAGCACGGACGATGATAGCAATGTGCACACTCGCCGGCGCCGACATGACCGTCGTCTGCACGGTAGAACCCGACGGCACCGAAACATGCTGGTGGCACTACATTGAGTACTGGGACTGCAGCGGCGGAGACGGAGGCACGACCGGCGGCGGCAACTCGCCGCCTCCCGATGGCGGCACCACATCTCCCGGACCACAGCCGCAAATCAGTATCGTGTCCATCAGCGACGAGAATCCCGGCAACCCGATGCTGCAGGTCTCGACGTCCAATGTCGACTACTACGACCTCTACATCAACGGCGGGTTCCAGAACTCCTACAGCGGGTCGACGACGAACGTCATCCTTCCCTCCCTGGATCCGCGCTCGGGCCAGTTTAGCCGCAACAGCACCCTCGATTTGATGGCTTACAACAACAACGGCCAGGCCAATGCGTCGATGTCCGTCGATCGCCCGAGCAGCCAGCCGTCGACCCAGCAGGGCATGTACGTCCGCTACTACGACACGAGCGAGCAGGGCGGCGTGATCCGCCACGAATTGAATATGACGCGCTCGCTGACCACGCTGGTCATCTACACCAATTACAGCGTCCCTACGAGCGGCGCGCGCAATGGCCGGGTGTTCCACTGGTCGGTCGAAGACGTAATCGGCTGGGACGGTTTCTATCCGACCCCGAGCTGGGGCTCGTTTTACTACATGAGCAGCCTGCCGGTGGCGTCGTTCTGGGATGAACGGCCGTGCGGCGCGCGTTTCGCCGGTCCGGCGAATCAGAGCGGCCTTTGCGCCGATCCAACGTCGTTCGCGTTCGACGGCCAGTCGAGCGCCACGGCAAGGATCCCGGACAACGGCTTCTCCATGGGCGACCCGGTCTACCCGACGTACATCGTTCCGAACGACATCACTGTGAACCCCTGATCGACCATGGCCATTCATGTCCTGTTTTCCATGTTTCTTTCGACTATGACCGGCACTCCGAACCACGAGCGGCTGGTGGCACGCTGCGCCGGCGTCTCGATCTTCTATCGAGAGATTGCCAGCGATCGATCCATTCCGCTTCCGGCACGGCCGGTGGGCGACCCGCGTTCGGATGAGGAGGTCATCCACGGCGTTGAGCAGCAGCGGCTGACGAGAAAACTCGCGGAATTGCTGATCGACTTCGCCGCCCAGCGCGACCATATCCAGGTTACGCAGGCGGAAATCGATGCCTTGACGCCGCCGCATGCGCGGACAGAGGAGGCGTACCGGAAGTCGTTCGAGCCGGATCTCGCCGCCGCTCGCGCTGCACGTCGCGTTCTGCGCGGCGAAGAGCGACGGAAGGTTTTCGACGAAGATCTCTCGAAGTATCCGGGCATGACGTTCTCGTTCTTCGAGAACTTGATGTTGATCTTCCGCAACGAGGCGATCATCGATCGTTTTCTGGCCAAGGATGAGCCGGGGCTTGCGTGGGCGAGAGTGCTCGACGACACCAGGCGAATTGCCGTTCTCAAGAGATTGCGCGCCACCCTCGCCGAGCGCGCGAAGGCCGATGGCACACCCCTCGATGAGCTGAAAGCGGCCTATTGGGCCGGCCTTCTCCACGACGCCGGCGCCGCCGTCCTCGATCCCTCGTTCCAACTACCCGACTGGAAAGGAGTCCTATAATGAAAAAATCGACGTTTCTCGCAGCATTCGTGCTCGTGCTCGGCGCTGCGGCAGCCAGCGCCGCCGACGCCGCGCTCACGCTCCACATCACAATTCTCGGCACGCCGCAAGAGCAGCTCCGGCTCTCCCGCGAGCTGATTGGCAAAATGGTCGCCATCCCAACTGATCACCGGGATGAGCGGCGAGCCGCGATCTCCATGGTCGTCGGCCATCTCGAGGCAGTCAGTCGCCGTTGGCCGAACGACTCCGCGGCCATCGCCGCGGCCACTGTCCTCGAAGCGGACTTCCTCGCCTCTCCCGCCGTTCGTGCTTATCCCAATGCCGAACAAGTTGCCCGCCGCGGCCTGGCGTTGTTCGACAAGAGTCCAACGGGCGCCATTCTCTATCGTATCCTCGGCCTGGCCCTCGTCGGCAGCAATCGCCTCGCGGAAGCGGAGCAGGCCTTCGCGAGCGCAGAGCACCATCCGAAGCTGCGCGAGCTGACCCCGCTCGATCAGTTGAATGTGTGGCAGGCCAGCGCCTTCTTCTACGACACCTACCGCCATGACCCACGCGAGGCTGCCAAACGCTGTCGCGCGGCGCTGCACATCAGTGGACTGGAGCCAATGACATACATGTCGCTCGCGCTGCGCAGCCTCGAGCGCAGCGCCGACACCGACAAGGAGAACGCCAGGACCGATCTCCAGGAGCTCGATCGGCTGCTGTCGGAGTCGCTCACCAAGAACTACAGCAGCCCAGCCGATCTGGCCGCGCTTAAGTTCTATCAAGCGGCCGCCGCGAAGTACCACAAGAAGCTCGGTTGATGTGGAGCGGGAAGCAGGGCTCCTCCCTGCCTCCCGCTCTCTCCACCACGGACGCGGTGGGGCGAGGTTGGTTCCCTACCTAAGAAGGCGATCGAAGTCCTGCCTCAGACAGCCCAAGATACGTTCCTTCTCACGCTTGCCCGCGAGACACCAAGGGAAGATCGAGGCATGCGCTTCCGATCTCGCGAGACAGGGGTGGGTATTTCGCGAAACACTGCCGCTATGTCTCGAGATCCCTCGCCATGCCTCGAGAGACACCGCCGCTGTTGCGCGAGACTGGCGCGGAGGCTCGCGAAATACCTCCTCGTATCTCGCGAGCTAGTAGTTCGATTGCGCGAGCCAAGGTATTAAGGTCGCGAGATACCCTCGCCTATCTCCCGACCTTCCGGACTTGTTTCGCGATCTTCCTCCGCGATCTCACGACCTTCTTGCGTTAGGTCGCGAGATTGCCTGGCAGTCTCCGGCAATGCGTCGAGAAGGCCGGGAGATGCCGCCGCGAGCTCGCTCACATGGACTGCGTGACACTGGTCACGGTTGTACGTTCGACGGCTTCCGCGCGTACAGGAGCTCGCATATTCTCCGCGGCCGTCCGTCCACGTCCCGCATCACCAAACAGAAAAAATTCACAATAGGGGAAACGTACTATGCCGAATACCAAGAGCAGTACCGCAGAGACGCCGGCCGCCGATGTGGCTTCCCAGATGACCGCGTTGCTCGATCAACTCGAAGCACTCACCGTCGAATATCCGGAGCCCGATGCATCGCGGATGTCGGCCGTGCGCGCCAATGCGCGCTTCGCTGGCGAACTGGTCTCGCCGACGATCGCCGCCGTCACGAACTACGAACCGCTGCGCGCTCGCAGGCTTTTCGACGTCGATGCCGGCCGGGGAGCGCTCGCCTTCCGCGACGATCTCCGCCCGATTGCACAGCGAATCGCCGTCATTGCTTCGAAGATCGACTTCGCCATCGACAGCAAGCTGGCCGACGCCGCCATCGAGGCGCTGCAGACCTACCAATGGTCGAAGCGCCACGCCAAACAGCCTGACGGAGCCGGTCTGCGGCCCTACGTCAGCGAGATGCAGCGCGTGGTCGAGAAGACTCTCAATCACCGATCCAAGGCGGAGCATCCAGGCAGCACGCCCGCTCCGAAAGAGCTCGTCACCGTCTAAGTTGTCGCTTAGGGCTCGCCGGCGTTGTGGACGGCGGCCGGCGAGCCTTCCAGCCTCTGACATTCGTAATGCCGCCGTCGCGGCGGCTGGCCGGAGCGCCGGCTAGATGCCGGCGCTCCGATCGTTACCGCCGCAGGATCATCGCCCCCGCGATCGCGAGCATCAGGCCGATGATCATCAGGGCGAGCTCGCTCAAGGCCGGGATGTCGGTCACGACGCTGACGATCGCGGCCGAGGCCGTGTTGTTCGACGTCGCGCTGTCGCTCTGGGCGGCGGCGACCGTGGCGCTGTTCGACAGCGATCCCTGCGTCGTGGCCGTGCCGTGCAGGACGATCGTCGCGGACGCGCCGTTCACCATCGTGCCCAGGCTGCAGGTCACCGTCGTCGTGCCGCTGCACGACCCCTGCGTCGGCGTCGCGGAGATGAGCGAGAAGCCGGACGGGAGGGCGTCGGTGACGGTCACCGAGGTGGCTGTGGCGGGGCCGTTGTTCGTGACGACGAGCGTGTAATCGAGCGTGCCGCCGACGCCGACGCGCGTCGCGCTCGGCGTCTTGGTGATGGCCAGATCGGCCGACGACGTGGCCGTGCCGCCGTTGCCGGTGTTGTCGGTGTTGTTGGCCGTGTTCGGATCGAACTCCGTGGCCGTCGCGGTGGCGCTGTTGTCGAACGCGCCGGCGGCGTTGATCGTGGCCGTCACGTTGATCGTCACGTTCGCGCCCGAGACCAGCGAGGCGATCGTGCAGGACAGCGCCGAGCAGCCGCCGCCGCTGACGTTCGTGATGGTCATGTTCGTCGGCGTGTCGGTGACGTGGATGTTCGTCGCCGGCGACGGCCCGGCGTTGGCCACGACGATCGTGTAGCCGATCGGCTGGCCTGCGGAGAACGGCCCGGCCGTCGTCAGCGTCTTCACCAGCGAGACGTCGGCCGATTGCGTCGAGCCGCTGTTGCCGGTGTTGTCGGTGTTGTTGGCCGTGTTGGGATCGAACTCCGTTGCCGTCGCGGTGGCGCTGTTGTCGAACGTGCCGGCGGCGGTGATCGTCGCGGTCACGGTGATCGTCGTGTTCGCGCCGGAGGCGAGCGAGGCGATCGTGCACGGCAGCGCGGAGCAGCCGCTGCCGCTGACGTTCGTGATCGTCAGATGCGTCGGCGTGTCGGTGACGGCGATGTTCGTCGCCGTCGACGGGCCGGCATTGGCCACGACGAGCGTGTACGTCACCGCCTGCCCGACGTTGTAGGGGCCGGCCGTCGTCAGCGTCTTCGTCATCGACACGTCGGCCGCGGCGACGGCCGTGCCGCCGGCGGTGGAGGTGTTGTTCGACGTGTCGGGGTCGAAGTCGTTGCCGTTCGCGGTGGCGGTGTTGCTGAACGCCCCGGCGGCGCTGATCTTGGCCGTGACGGTGATGACGCGCGTGTTCCCGATGACCATGAACGGCGGATTGCTCATCGTGCACGGCAGCGACGAGCAGTTGGCGCCGCTGACGGTCTGGATGGTCATGTTCGTCGGCGTGTCGTTGACAACGACGAACCCCGCGGGCGAGGGCCCGGCGTTGTGCACGGTGAGGGTGTAGGTGATGGTTTCGCCGGCGAAGTACGGACCGGCGGTGGTGATGGCCTTGACGATCGAGACGTCGGCCGAGGCCGTGGCCACGTCGACGGCGTCGGAGGTGTTGTTGTTCGTGTTCGGATCGATCTGGTCTTCCGTCACGGTGGCCCGGTTGAGGAACTGGCCGGGGTTGTCGATGTGCGCCGTGACGGTGACGTTCGCCGTCGCGGCGTTGGCCAGCGAGGCGATGGTGCACTGCACGTTCTGGTTCGGATTCCCGTTGATCACCGCGCCGGTACAGCCGCCGCCGCTCATCGACTGGATGGTCAGGCCGACCGGGTGATCGAGCACGACCACGTTCGTGGCCGTGTCGGGGCCGTTGTTCGTGACGGCGATGTTGAACGTGATCACGTCCCCCATCCGGTAAGGACTCGGCGTGACGAACGTCTTCACGACCGCGAGGTCGGCCGACGGGCTGGTGGTGCTGCCGGCAACGCTGGTGTTGTTCGACGAATCGGGATCGAAGTCGTTGCCGTTCGCCGTGGCCGTGTTGCTGAAGTCGCCGCTGGCGTTGATCGTGGCCGTGACGGTGATGACGCGCGTGTTGCCGATGACCATGACCGGCGGGTTGCTCATCGTGCAGGGGAACGAGGAGCAGTTGGCGCCGCTGACGGTCTGGATGGTCATGTTCGTCGGCGTGTCGTTGACGATGACGAACGACGCCGGCGACGGGCCGGCGTTGTGGACGGTGAGCGTGTAGGTGATGGTCTCGCCGACGTAGTACGGTCCGGCGGTGGTGATGGCCTTGACGATGGAGACGTCGGCGGAGGTCGTGGCCACGTCGACGGCGTCGGAGGTGTTGTCGTTTGTGTTCGGATCGTTCTGGTCCGCCGAGACTATGCCGCGGTTGAGGAACTGGCCGGGGTTGTCGATGTGGGCCGTGACGGAGACGTTCTCCGTCGCGCCGTTGGCCAGCGACGCGATGGTGCACTGCACGTTCTGGTTCGGATTCCCGTTGATCACGGCGCCGGTGCAGTTGGCGCTGCCCATCGACTGGACGGTCAACCCGACCGGATGATCGACCACGATCACGTTCGTCGCCGTCGACGGTCCGTTGTTCGTGACGGCGATGTTGAACGTGATCACGTCCCCCATCCGGTACGGTCCCTGGGTGACGAAGGTCTTCACGACCGCGAGGTCGGCCGAGTCGACGGCGGTGCCGCCGTTGTTGGTGTTGTCGGTGTTGTTGTTCGGATTCGGATCGGGCTGCGTGGCGGTGACGGAGGCGCTGTTGTCGAAGGCGCCGGCGGCGTTGATCGTGGCGGTGACGAAGATCTGCGTGTTCGCGCCGGAAGCGAGCGACGCGATCGTGCACGGGAGCGCCGCGCAGCCGCTGCCGGTCACGTTCGTGATCGACAGGTTCGTCGGCGTGTCGGTGACCTGGATGTTCGTCGCCGTCGACGGGCCGGCGTTGGCCACGGTGATGGTGTAGTTGACCGACTGGCCGGTGAGGTACGGCGCGGCGGTGGTGCGGGCCTTGTCGATCGACACGTCGGCGGAGGTGGAGAGCGGCACCATCTTGGTGGCCTGATTCGAATTCACGCCGTCGGCGGTGGCCTGGGCGGTGTTCGTCACCTGGGCGTTGGCCACGTCGGCGGGCGTGACGACGTACGTGGCCGTGCAGGTGACGGCCTCGCCGGGGTCGAGGAAGTTGTCGAGATCGCCGACGGTGTTCACCGCGGGGCACGTCACCGTGGCCCGGTTGTCCGACACCGTGACCGGGCCGGCCAGCGGCGCGAAGCCACTGTTCGTGACGAGGTAGCTGTAGTGCAGCGTGTCGCCGGGGAGCGTGAAGGTCGACTCGGTGACGCTCTTCGCCAGCGAGAGGGCGGTGGTCGCGTACGTGGCCGAGGAGTTCGGCGAGGTGACGGGGGTGGCGTTGAATGTGGCGGTCACGTGCGCCGTGTTCGTGTGCGCGCCGCTGACGGCGGTGACCGGACCGACGACGCAAGTGATGATGTGGTTGTCGTTCTGCGGAACGGCCACCGGCAGCGTGGCGCCGCTGAAGGTGGCGTTGCAGGTGGAGACGTCGACGGCGTTGTCGGTGAGCTGCGGCGAGGTCAGGGGGACGTCGCCGGTGTTCTCCACGGTGAACCGATAGAAGACGTTGCCGCCGGCGGCAACGGCGAAGAACGGCGACCACGGCCCGCTGTTGCTGGGGCCGACCTGTTTGAGGAGATGGATGTTCGGGCTCGGCGGATTGACGGTGAGCGCGCCCGACGCCGTGTTCCCGTTGATTGTCTGCGCGCCGATGACGTACGAGACCGGGTCGCTGGTGTTGTTGTAGGTGCCGACGGCCGGCGCGGTGACGCTGACGCTGACGGTGCAGGTGCCGCCCGGCGCGAGGGTGCCGCCGGAGAAGGAGATCCCGGCCGCGCCCGGCGTAGGCGCGAAGGTCGGCGAACCGCAGCCGGTCGTCGTGGTGTTCGGCGTTCCGGCCACGACCATGGCGCCTGGCGAGGTCGGGAAGGTGTCGCCGAAGGCAACGCCGCCCAGGCCGTCGTTCTCGTTCGGGTTGGTGATCGTGAAGGTGAGCGTGGAGGTGCCGTTTGCGAGGATCGGATTCGGCGCGAACTGCTTCGCGATCGACGGCGGGTTGAGCGCGGTGAGCGACGCGCTGGCGATGCTGGTCGTGTCGGTGCCGCCCTCGGCCGTGGAAACGAATCCGCTGACGTTGCTGTGCGGGCCGGCGGTGGTGGCGGTGACGACGACGACGACGTTGCAGGAGTTGGCGGGCGGAATCGAGCCGCCGCTGAACGAGAGCGACGTGTTGCCGGCGGCCGGCGTCCACGTGCCGCCGCAGGTCGAGCCGGCCGCGGGCGTCGCCGCGACCTGCACGCCGGCCGACAGCGTGTCGGTGAAGGCGACGTTGGTCAGCGCGCTGCTGTTCGGGTTCGTCAGGGTGAAGGTCAGCGTGGAGTCGTGGTTGACGGCGACGGGATTCGGCGAGAAGGCCTTGGCAATCGTCGGCTGGGTCGCGGGCGTGCAGCCGGTGAAGACCATGTCGTCGAAGAGGAGGTTGGCGTTGGAGTTGTCGCTGTTCGCGCCCGTCGCGGAAATCCTGACGAGCGTGTTGCCGGAGGTGTTCGTGAGGCCGGAGAGATCGAGGGTGTGCTGCGTGAACGCCGCCGCCGGACTGTTGATAGTCAGGATCGGCCCGCCGAAGCCGGCGCCGTTGTCGATCGTGACGGCGATCTGCGTCGGCCCATTCGCGGGGGTCGGGTTCGCCACCCAGAACGACAGGTGCACGCCGCTGTAGTTGCTCGTGTCGAGGGTGAACTGGATGAACTGGCCGGCGTTCTTGTAGCCGAACGTCGCCCACGACGTGGTGTCGACGTGGCCGCTGCTCGTGTCGATGGAGGTGTCGCCCGGGACGTTGGCGACGAGCGTGGCGGTGGCGACGTTCGCCGCCTTCGCGGTGGGAAGGCCGCCGGCGAGGTCGGGAGGATTGGCGGTCGTGCCGTTCGGCACCGACCAGTTCGCGAGGGTGACGTTGCAGAAGCCGGGGGGCGGCGGCGGCGCGGCGTTCGAGGTCAGCGTGGCCGTTGCGCTGTGCGTGGTGTCGACGGGGCCGATGAAGAGATGGTTCGTGGTGTTGACCAGGGAGCCGGTGGCGGTGGGCGTGACGTTGACCCTGACGACGCAACTGCTGTTCGCGGCGAGCGTGCCGTTCGAGAACGAGATCGAGCCCGAACCGGCGGTGGCGGTGAGCGTCGGCGCGCCGCAGCCGGTCGTGGACGCGCCGTTCGGCGTGGCCACGACGAGGTTCGCCGGGAGGTTGTCGACGAAGTTGTAGCCGCCGAGCGTGCCGCCGTTCGGATTCGTCAGCGTGATCGTCAGCACGGAGACGCCATTGATCGAGGTCGTGCCGGGACTGAAGCTCTTGCTGATCGTGGCGCTGGCCGGGTCGATGATGCTGGCGATGCGCGCGCCCACGCCGAAGTCGGAGTTGTAGTGGTAGCTGCTGCCGGAGAAGTCGTACAGGAGCGAGCCCAAGGTCTGGCTCGTGCCGCCGCCGCTGACGATCTTCAGCGTGTACGTGGTGACGACGCTGCTGCCGCCGGCCTTGAAGTCGCCCCCGGCGCAGGAGCGGTAGACGGGGCTGTTCGGATCGTTGACCCAGCCGCAGGCGTCGGCGTAGAGCTTGTTGTCCGGGTTCGGCACGAACGGCGAGTTGTCGGCGGAGTAGGTGGTGCTGACGCCCTGGATCTGGAAGATGGTGTTGGGGAAGTTGATGAACTCCTCGAACTGGTTGTAGCCCTGCGTGGCCGTGCCGCCGAGGAGCTGGATGTCGTAGGTGTTGCCGACGACGAGGTTCATCGAGCCGCCCGGCGCCACCGAGGTGTACGGCCCGCCGACCGGGCCGAATTTCACGTCGCTGACGGAGTTGCGGTTCTGGGAGATGAGGTGCTCGACGTAGAGCTCGCGCGGCGTCGGCGTCGACGCCGGTCCCGATCCGTCGGCGGCGGTGATGTGGTAGCGGCGGGAAGTATCCAAGGCGGCCGCGGTCTGGGTGACGTCGACTTCGAAGTAGGCGTCGGCGCACTGCCCGGCGCCGATGGCCGCGAGGTTGATGCTGCTGAGCGAGCCGGCGCGGAGGTTCACGTTCGTGTTCGCGGAATCGAAGACGAAGTTGACGGCGACGTTGGTCGTGGCCACGTCGCTGCAGACGCGCGCGCCGACGGGAAAGAGATGCGGTCCTGCCGCTGGGTTGTTGCTATCGAGGCCGACGACGTTCCAGGTGATCGGCGAGACGGTGAGGGTCGCGCTGGCCGCCAGCGGGAAAAGAATGCCGCAGAGCAGGAAGAATACAGCGGAGCGATCCCGAGTCATCGTCGCGCTTCCTTCGAGTTTTGGATTTTTCAGGACCCTGGCTTCGAGATGCGTAGTCTACGTTGGACCGAATGTAAACTTTGTAAAAAGCAAACGTATGAATGTGGGCATGAAGCGACTGCTGCCTCTCCTTCTCTGCCTCGCCGCGCTCCCGCTCCTCGCCCAGCCCGCCTCGGTGCGCTCGGCGATGCCGGAGAAGCTGACGATCCCGCCGGAGGCGCAGCCTTCCGCGCAGTTCAACGCCGAGGCGGCCACGAAGGCGTACCTCGCGGAGATGCCGGCGGCGGCGCGCGCGCGCTCCGACGCCTATTTCGAAGGCGGCTACTGGCTGGAGTTGTGGGACTTCCTCTACGGCGCGGCCGTGGCCCTGCTTCTGCTGACGCTGCGCTGGTCGGCGCGGATGCGCGATCTCGCCGAGCGCGTGACGCGATTCAAGCCGCTGCAGACGGCGATCTACTGGGGGCAATACATCATCCTCACGACGATCCTCGGCTTTCCGCTCGCGGTCTACGAAGGCTACTTCCGCGAGCACCAGTACGGCCTGGCCACGCAGACCTTCGGGCCATGGCTGCTCGACCAGCTCAAGGTGCTGCTGCTCGCGGTGATCGCCGGCGCGATCCTGACGATGCTGCTCTTCGGCGTCGTGCGCCGCCTGCCGCGCACGTGGTGGCTGTGGGGCGCGGTGGTGACGTTCGCCTTCGCCGTCTTCATCGTGCTGATCGGCCCCGTCTACATCCTGCCGATGTTCAACAAGGTCTCGCGCCTCGACGACCCCGTCCTGACGCAGCGCATCCTGCGCCTGGCGCGCGCGAACGGGATCGCCGCGAAGGACGTGTACATGGTCGACGCCTCGCGGCAGACGACGCGGATGAGCGCGAACGTCTCCGGCGTCGGCAGCACGATGCGCATCACGCTCAACGACAACCTGCTCCGCCGCGGCTCACCCGAGGAGATCGAGGCGGTGATGGGCCACGAGATGGGCCACTACGTGCTGAACCACGTGTACAAGGACCTGCTGTTCTTCTTCGTGGTGATCGTGGCCTGGTTCGCCGCGCTGTACTACACGTTGCAGTGGGCCCTGGGCCGCTGGGGCGAGCGCTGGCAGATCCGCGGCGTCGGCGACCCGGCCGTGGTGCCGCTGGTGCTGCTGATCACGACGATCTTTTTCTTCGTGCTGACGCCGATCCTGAACACGCACACGCGCACGGAGGAAGCGGAGGCGGACATATTCGGGATCAACGCCTCCCGCCAGCCCGACGGCTTCGCCCAAGCCGCCATCCACCTCGGCGAGTACCGCAAGATGGACCCCGGCCCGCTCGAGGAGTGGATTTTCTTCGATCACCCGAGCGGAAGGAACCGGATTTTCGCGGCGATGCGCTGGAAGGGGGAGAATCTGAATTTGTACCGGTGATGTATGCTTGATGTATGTCGCGGATGATCCGGAAACAGGTGTACATCGAGAAGCGCCAGGAGCAGATTCTGAAGCGTCTCGCGCACGATCGCGGCGTGACGCAGGCGGAGGTTGTTCGTGAGGCGATCGACCGGGCTGAGAGTCCTCGACAGCCGTCGCGACGATTACCCGATCCAGAGGCAATCCGCGAATTCCTCACGTTTGTTCGCGCGATCGCTAGTCGTCCCCGCCGACCTGTTACTCGCCCTCGATGGACCCGCGAATCTCTCTATGAAGACCGGATCGGCCGATGGACGAAGTCCTGATCGATACGAATATCCTCGTTTACGCCTATCAACCAGAAGAGGGAATCAAATACGCCCGAGCCATCGAGATCGTTAAAGAGCTTGCAGAGAGCGAGCGTGGCAGACTCAGCGCGCAGATTCTCGCCGAATTCGCGAGCGTAACGACCAAGGGCAAACAGTCCATTGTCTCTGTCAACGAGGCGCATGCGCAGATCGCGGCGTTTACACGGATGTTCGTCGTATTCGACGTCACTCAGTTCATCGTCCTCGAGGCTATGCGCGGCGTTCGTGAGTACCGAATGAGCTATTACGACGCCCAGATCTGGGCGACCGCGAAACTCAATCAAGTGCCGACGATCTTCACTGAAGACTTCACGCATGGCCGCGTCGTCGAGACGGTGCGCTTCATCAACCCCTTCCTCGGCTGACCTCAATCGATCCTCTTCCTCCACCCCGTCGACAAAAACAGCGTCGACAGGTTCCGCCACACGCCGTACGCGTAGGCGCGGTCGTCGGCGGTGATGACCACGTCCATCACGCGGTAGACGCCGGCGGGGTCGGCGGGCATGAGGTCGCGGACGAGCTGGCGCGCGCCGCTGTCGACGTTCACGCGATAGAGCTTCGCCGGCAGCACCGACTCGCGGTAGGCGTACAGCTCGCCGTTGCTCGACCAGGCCACGGGCCGCAGGCGGATGTCCTGCCCCGGCACGGGGCGCGGTGCGCCGCTGCCGTCCGCGTTCAGGATCACGATGCGGCCGTCGTCTTTGATGACCGCCAGGCGCTTGCCGTCCGGCGACGTCGGGCGCGACGGCTGGGCCAAGCGGAGGCCCGGCGCTCCGAAGGGCGAGGGCGCGCCGCCGCGCACGCTCTGGCGGTAGAGCCGCATCGCCGACTTCGGCGTGCGTCCGTTGAAGATGATGGTCTGTCCGTCGGGAAGCCACGAGGCGAACTCGTAGTCGTTGATCTGGCCGCGCTCGAGGAAACGCGTCTGTCCCGCGCCGAGCGGGACGATAGCCAGCCGCGCCGGCGCGCCCGGCACGATCACCAGCGCCGCGGTGCCGTCGGGCGAGAGCGAGACGCCGTAGCCGTCGCCGAGGCGCACGGCGGGATCGCCGTCGAGCGGCCGGACGTACGCGGAGTAGCGGCTGCCGCCAGCCTCGCCGAACTCGCTCATCAATAGAAGACGCCCGTCGGGCGAGATGTCGGAGGCGCCGGAGCCGTCGAACCAGGAGAGGTCGCGCTCGCGCTCGCGGCCGGGCGCGCGGGCCATGATCCCCTCGCGGTAGTCGTCGCGGCTGAGGAGGAGATCGCCGCGCGCGGAGATGTCGTGCAGCTTGACGTTGCCGTCGAAGCGGCCGAGGAGGCGCACGCGGCCGCGCGGCGTGGCAGAGCGGATCTCCGTCGAGCCGCTGTTGTTCGAGGCGAAGACGATGCGTCCGCCCGGCGACCAGGCCAGCCCTTTGGCATTCGTCCAGTCGCCGATCTTCCGCTGCCAGGCGCCGCTATCGTCGATGACGACGAGCGCGTAGTCCTTGCCGAGGCGGGCCTCGCGCAGGCGGAAGGCGATCATCCGTCCATCCGGCGAGACGGCCAGGTCCCGGATGCGCGTGGCACATTGATAGATGACATGGCCAGGCGGATATTCGACCTGGTAGCGGCCGTCGGGAAGCCGGCGGGCAACGACGAGCCTGCCCCCGTCGGGCGACCAGCCTGCGGCGACGACGTTCGTGGCCAGCTCGCGGGGCGCGCCGCCGGCGAGGGGAACGACGGCGAGCGTGCCGCCGACGTCCTGCGCCTTGACGAGGATGGCCAGCTCGCCGCCGCGGCTGACGGCCAGGAGCTCGCGCGAGGGCACGCCGAGGTCGCGCGCTTCCACCGAGTCGGCGCGCGCGGTGAAGAGCTCGTGCGGCATCCCCTCCCACGCCGCGGAGTAGACGATGCCGCCGTCCGGCGTGAAGCGCGCCGCCGAGATGTCGCCGCGCCGGAACGTGAGCTGGCGATACGAAGGCGGATCGTCGGGCTCGAAGTGCCTCCACAATAGCGCCCCACCCACGGCCGCGGCGACGACGATCGCGGCGAGGACAATCGAGCGCCGGTAGCGGCGCGTGCGCTTGCGGAAGCCGGCCAGGAACGGCAGGGTCAGGCTCTCCGTCGAGCTGCCGAGTGCCTCGAGGGCGAAAGCGAGATCGTGCGCGCTCTGGAATCGGTCCTGCGGGCGCTTCTCCAGGCATCGATGGATGATGAGATCGAGCCCCGGCAGGACGGCGATGCCGAGCTGGCGCAGGTCGGCCGGATCGTCGCGCAGCACGGCGCTCAGCGTCTCCATCGCCGACGAGGCCTCGAAGGCGCGCCGGCCAGTGACCATCTCGTAGAGGATGCCGCCGAAGGCGAAGATGTCGGCGCGGGCGTCGATTTCCTCGCCGCGCAGCTGCTCGGGCGCGATGTAGCCGACTGTGCCCATGACCATGCCCGGGCGCGTCGGCGAGCTGCCGATGAGCGTCGGCGACTCGTCGTCGAGGCCGAAGAGGTCCGAGGCCGGGTTCATCTTGGCCAGGCCGAAGTCGAGGATCTTCGCGCCGCCGCTGCGCGTGAGGAAGACGTTCTCCGGCTTGAGGTCGCGGTGGATGATGCCGCGGTCGTGCGCGGCGGCCATGCCCGCGGCGATCTGCGCGGCGACCTGGATGGCCTTGCGCTGCGTGAGCGCGCCGCCGTTGCGGAGGCGCTCGCGCAGCGTCTCCCCTTCCAGCAGCTCCAGGACGATGTAGAACGACTCGCCGTGCGTGCCGAAGTCGTAGACGGTGACGAGGTTCGGATGGTTGAGCAGTCCGAGGGCGCGCGCCTCCTGCTGGAAGCGCGCGACGACCTGCTGGGCGTTGCTGCCCGGCACCGGCGGCAGGAGCTTGATGGCCACGTCGCGGGCGAGCTGGGCGTCGCGGGCGCGGTAGACCTGGCCCATGCCTCCGGCCCCGACGAACGAGACGATCTCGTACCGGCCGACCTTGTCGCCTGGCTGCAGGTCCATTGAATGGCAACGATTCTAGCGACAGGGGATGCGTTTCTGCGCGTCCCGTCACTTCTTTATTGAAATGAGGACTGCCTCGCGGCGCGTCCGCTTTGTGAAGCCATAGAATTGGCGCATGACACAGCGCATCGAGACTGCGCTCGGTGACCTGCGCCGCTACCTTCAGGACGAGATCCCGCCGAGCGGAGCGGCCGACGCCCTGGCCCGGCTGATGGCCCAGCCGCCGGAGGTGCTGATGCAGCACGTCGGGACCTGGTCGGTCGAGCAGAGCACCGCGCAGTCGCGCTCCGTTGCCGATCTCCTCCTGCACGCGCTGAAAAAAGTCAACGCCCCGGCCGAGCTGGGGCTGCTCGACCGCGAAGCGATGGCCAACTACCTCGACCGCATCAGCACCATCGCCATTCGCCTCTGCCCGGCCGAGCAGCGCAACCAGCTCCGCTCCAGCATCAGCGCCATGCGCATATCGCGCGGCACGTCGTCGGGCATCATCCCCATCGTCATCCCGGGGCCGGCGGCCGGCGCCGCGCCGCTGACGCTGACCGAAGATCCGCAGAGCGCGCGGCGCTTCTCGCTGATCATGGACCGCGTCACGCAGCAGTTGGAAAGCGGCGGCGCGCAGGGAGCGGCGCCCGACACGCAGGCGGTCGCGCAACTGCTGACTCTCGCCGCGGCCCGGTCGCAGACGGGCGGGCAACTCGACGCCTACCTCGAGCAGCTCCGTCCGCTGACCGGCAAGGAAGGGAACATCTTCGTGATCCTCGGCGGGGCGCTCCCCGGATGGGACCCGGCCACACTCGGCGCTGCCCACGTGCCGCCGCCGGCGCAAGTCGGGGCGATGGAGAAGATCATCGACCTCGCCGAGGAGCCGGCCCACGCCATGAAGCGCTTCCGCGAGCTCGTGGCCGCGGCGGTGGAGAAGTTCAACGACGGCGCGATGGCCGCGGCGGTGTGGATGCTCGACGTGGCCAACGACAGCATCACCGAAAAGAAGCTGGAGATCGCCGCGGTCGATCACACGCGCGCCGAGGCTGTCGAGGCCATCAACGCCGCGCAGTTGCGGAAGTACGCGGAGAACAAGGGACGCCACGCCGCGCTCCGCCTCGTCCTCGGATTTTTTCCGACGCTGCGCCTCGATGAGCTCTTCCGCCGCCTGCGCGGCGAGCCGCGCGCGGAGAAGCGCCGCTCGCTGATCGGCTTCGTCGAGGCCTGGGGCGCGATGGGCCGCGACGCCGCGCTCGACGAGCTCGATCGCGAGCTCGGACGCAGCGACGTCGACACCTACTACCTCCGCAACCTCATCTATCTATTGCACCGCGTGCAGCGGACGTCGGACGACAGTGTCGAGCGCGAGCTCGAGCTCCTCACGCGCGCGTCGGAGCGCGGGCAGAACATCTACGTGATCAAGGAGGCGGCCACGGCCATCGGGCAGATCGAGCTCGAGGCCGCGGTGAAGCTCCTCACCCTGCGCCTCGCGGAGTTCGAGGCCATGCTCCTGCGCAACGACACCGGCGACTATCCGGCCGCCGAGGTGCAGAAGCTGCTCGACCGCATCATCGGCGCGCTGGCTCGCATCGGATCGCCGGCGGCGCTGCTGACGATCGCCCGCCACGGGATGAAAGCGAATGCGCTGCTCGGTGACACGCGCGCGCGCCTGGCGGCGCTCTCCCAGCACGACCTCTCGTTCGACGCCGCCACGACCTCGGTGTTGGTCAAGGCCCTTCGCGACGAGATCCCCGGCAAGCTCTTCGGCCGCCTCCTGCCGAAAAAACAGGAGTCGCAAGTTTTCCTGATCGAGGCCCTCTCCAGCACGCAGACCGACGAGACCGAGGAGCTGTTCCACGAGATTGCCCAGCGCTTCGCCGACGCCGACATCGGCGCGGCCGCGGCCAAGGTGTTGGAGAAGTGGTCGCCGCAGCCGCAGCGCGCGCGCCCCGACGCCGGCGCGACGCTGACAGGCGAGCTGGAGTTCTTCGGCCTCCCCTCGGTGATGCAGTCGCTCGCGGACATGCGCGCCACGGGGATGCTGACCTTGCGGGCGAAGGACGGCGCCGCGGCGGCGAAGCTGGTCGTCGTCGACGGGAAGTTCCTCAACGCCCAGCGCGCGCACATTCGCGGCGCCGACGCGCTGTTCGAGATGCTGGAACGTCCGATCACCGGCTCGTTCGCCTTCGTCCCTCATCCACCCGAGGCCATGAAAAGCGACATCGCGCCGCGCGAGATCATCGGGCTCGTGCTCGAGGGAGTGCGCCGCCACGACGAGCTGCAGCGCATCGCCGCGTTCGTCCCCGACGACTTCCGCGCGGCCAAGGGCAACGCCAAGCCGGCGCCGCTCGACGAGGAGACCGACGCCGCGCTGGTGCGCGAGGTGTGGCTGAAAGCGTCGTCGGGAACGCCGGTGGCCGAATGCGAGCACACCCTGCCGGCGGACTCGTACCGCGTGCGCCGCCTGATCGCGCACTGGATCGAGCAGGGAGCGTTGGTCACGGTCTGACCGGATTCACTTCTTCTGAGCGATCCAGCGGTCGACGTTCTCCTCGAGCACGCCGAGGGGCACGGCGCCGCTGCCGAGGACGACGTCGTGAAACTCGCGGACATCGAAGCGCGTACCGAGCGTTTTCTCGGCGCGCCCGCGCAGCTCCTTGATCTTCAGCTCGCCGAGCTTGTACGCGAGCGCCTGGCCGGGCCAGGAGATGTAGCGGTCGACTTCCGTCTCCACCTCGTGCTGCGGCAGGGCCGCGCGCGTGGCCATGTAGTCGATGGCTTGCCGGCGCGTCCATCCCTGGGCGTGGATGCCGGTGTCGACGACGAGGCGGCAGGCCCGCCACATTTCGTACGTCAGTCTGCCGAAATTGCTGTACGGATCGGTGTAGAAGCCAGCCTCCAGCCCGAGCCACTCGCAGTAGAGGCCCCACCCCTCGCCGAACGCGGAGTTGTACGAGAAGCGGCGGAAGTTCGGGAGGTCGCGGAGCTCGCGGCTGAGGGCGATCTGCAGATGATGCCCGGGCACCGACTCGTGCAGCGTCAGGGCCTCGAGGTTGTAGAGCGGCCGCTGGTTGAGCATGTAGGTGTTGACCCAGTAGATGCCCGGCTGCGTCCCGCCGTACGGCGCGCCGACGTAGCGGCCGCTGGTGTACTTCGGGGCGATGTCGGCGGGCACGGGCTCGACGGTGTACGGCAATCGCGGCAGCGTCTTGAAGAGCGAGGGCAGCTTGCCGTCCATCCGCTTGCAGATCCACGCCGCGCGCTCGAGCAGCTCCTCGGGCGTCTTGGCGTAGAAGCGCGGATCGGTGCGCAGGAACTGCAGGAAGGCGGCGAAGTCGCCGGTGAAGCCGACCTCCTTCATCACCGCTTTCATCTCGCCGTCGATGCGCGCCACCTCGCGCAGGCCGATGTCGTGGATCTGCTCGGGCGTGAGATCGAGCGTGGTGAACTCGCGGATCTTCAGCGCGTAATAGGCGCGGCCGTTCGGCAGCGCGGCCGCGGCGAGCGTCGTGCGCGCGTTCGGCAGGTATTCCTTCAGAAAGAAATCGAGGAGCTCGCGGTAGCCGGCCACGGCGCCGTCCATCACCGCGGCCCGCCCTTCGTTGCGCAGCCGTTCGCGATCGGATTCCGGCACGGTCGGCGGGAACTTCGCGAAGGGCTTCCAGAACACGCTCTTGGCCGGATCGTCGACGACGTGCGCCGACATCGTGTGCTCGTAGCCGTCGAGCGTGGCCCGCGGGACGGTGAAGCCGCGGGCGATGCCCATCCGCATCAGGGCGATCTCCTCGCGCACGAGCCGCGGCCACTCTCGCAGTCGGCTGATGTAGTTCTCGTAGTCCTTCGTCGTCTTCAGCGGCACTTCCTCGGCCAGGCGCGAGAAGCCGGTGTGGAAGCCGGAGTCGGCGTTGAAGGGCATCTGGTAGTCGCCGAGGTCGTACGACTCGATGGCGTTCCGGAGCTGGCGGCGGAAGATGTCGGCGTTGACGACTTCGTTCGGCGGCAGCTTGGCGCGGTCGATCGACGAGAGCTCCGCGAGCGCGGCCTTGGCCTGCTCGTGACGGCGGGCCAGATCCGCGGGCGTCATCGAGCCGAGCTTGTCGTCGTACTCGTGGCGGCCGACGGAGGTGGCGAAGAGCGGACTCTCGCGGATGCGCGTCTCCCAGGTGCGGTCGAAGAGCGCGTGCAGGCGCGCCACTTCGTCGGCGGCAAAGAGCGGCGTGGCGAAAAATGCGAGGAGAAGCAGGGCGCGTTTCATCGGAACGTTAGCTTAGCAGCCGAGTTGGCACGGTTGCAGAATGCACTGCAAGGTGAGAGGAAGTGGCTTCGCACCATGAAGCGCGTGCTCGTGGCCGAGGATGACAAGGTCATCTGCCGTTTGCTGGCGATCCTGCTGGAGCAGAACGGCTGTCAGGTGGCGCGCGCGCACGACGGCGCCGACGCCATCGAGCGGCTGCGCGAGACGCGCTTCGACGCCGTGATCCTCGACCTGATGATGCCCCACGTCAGCGGCCACGTCGTCGTCCGCTATCTCGAGGAGAAGCGGCCGGACGAGAAGGTCGTGCTGGTGATCTCGGCGGTGCGCGAGAGCGAGCTCGCGGAGCTGGCGCACTCGAGCGTGGTCCACGGCGTGATCCAGAAGCCGTTCGACATCCACGCCGTGGCCCGCGAGATCGGAGCGGTCGTCGGCAACTGATGTAAAGTTGCCTCATGCGTTCAAGAATCTCTGCCTCGCTCCTGTTCATCGCCATCGCGGTCCCGGCGCTCGCGTTGACGCTCGCGGGCGTCAACCTCGAGGACCGCGCGACCGTCAACGGCCAGACGCTCGTGCTCAACGGCGCCGGGCTTCGAAAGAAGTTTTTCATCAAGGTGTACGTCGGCGGCCTCTACCTTCCGGCCAAGCAGTCGAACCCCGCGGCGATCCTCGGCGCCGACACGCCGCGCCGCCAGGTGATGCACTTCCTCTACAGCGTCAGCAAGGATCAGATGTGCGAGGCGTGGGACGAAGGGCTGGAGAAAAACACGAAGAATCCCTCGGCCGAGGTGAAGACGGCGTTCAAGACGCTCTGCAGCTGGATGGAGCCGATCCCGAAAGGGAACCGCCTGGTGTTGACGTACGTGCCCGGTAGCGGAACGACGGTGGAGATCAACGGCAAGAACAAGGGGACGCTGCCCGGCAAGCCGGCGGCCGACGCGATCCTGGCTACGTGGATCGGACCCGAACCGGCGCCTGGACAGGACTTCAAGAACGGGGTGCTGGGGAAGTAACGACGTTTTCGGATGCGATGGTCTCTCGCGCTGCTGCTCCTCGCGGCGTGCAGTCCGAGCACGTTCGCGCCGGCGCTGGTGGCGCTCTCGGTCGGCGACATCAAGGCATCGGAGCAGTGGTACCAGCGCAATGCCGGCTTCGCGCTGAAGTGGGAGCGCGCCTTCCCTGATGCGCATCTGGTGATGGCGATTCTGGAGCGCGAGGGCTTCCAGCTCGAGCTCGTGCAGCTCGAGCGCTCGGCGGCGCCGGCACAGCTCGTCCCCGGCACGAATCCCGCGCGCATCCGCGGCTTCGGCAAGCTCGCCTTCCGCGTTCGCGACGTCGACGCCGCCGCCGCGCGCCTGCGCGCGAACAGCGTCACGTTTCAAATGGAGCCGCGCGACGACCTCGCGGAACAAACCCGCTCGTTCATCGTCCTCGACAATGAAGGCAACTGGATTCAATTCGTCGGCCCAATGCCGTCGCCGACAGTGCCGGACGCCGCGCGGATGTCGCTATAGCGGCGCGAGGGAAAAAGTGAACGTGGCCCGCGCGCTCGCTACCAAGACTTCCGACTAGCACCGCATTACGCACAGGCTGTTCGTCGTTCGTGCGGCCGCGCCAGAACGTATTCGATGAGTCAGGTCACGCCGGGTGGGAACGTGACTCCGATAATCAGCACGAAAAGGTTGGTGATGTAATCGTTAGCCGCACTTACAAATGATGCCGCGTCGACGCAGCGTCGGCAAATTGCAATCCGTACCGTTCGCCACTGCAATCCGAATCGCCCGGCACTGCCGAAAATGGTGTAAAAAGGACAAATGGCTCTTAAGTTTCCGGCTGCGTGGCGCTTCGAACATGTGTGGGATCCGCTGCCTCACGGCGGAACAGTTCAACGACCTGATCAGTAAGATCGCAACACAAGGGAGCCGGTGGGACCTGCTCGAACACTTCAAAGGCTACTTTGCCAGAGCCGTTGGTCGTACGCCTGTCTGGAGCTCTTCCGAAGACTGGGCCGAGACCGACCTTCGGTACCTCATGCGCGATGCGGCTCAGAATACTCCGATGTTCCTCGAGGCATTCTTCGAAGCCTGCGACGATCTCAGAAAGACCGGGATCGATGTGCCCACGGTCGACGCGATCAACCGCGTTTGCCGCCAGCATTCTGTCGCCTATGAGTTACAGCCTCTAAACCTGGTTCAGTTGCCTGGACCGCAGGTCACGGTTACCGCCAGCGCCCCGCCACCCACGATTTCGCAAAGCGCGGCAGAACCTTTTCAGAGCTCTTCCGCTCGTGCAGAAGCTCTGCTCGCCGAGAATCGGCCGCGTGAAGCCGTTCAGGAAATGCTATGGATGCTCGAATCGCTCGTCACAGTCTTTCGTGACGCGCCATTAGCCTCAGGACAAGTCAAAGGTAAGTATTTCAATGAAATCGCCAAAGAGCTGCGAGGCCTAGGGAGTGGTACCACGCTCGAACGCGTAATCGACTGGTGTACCCAGTTGCACGGCTATCTGTCATCGCCAACCGGAGGCGGCGTGCGCCACGGGTTAGATGTCAACTCCGGAGCGGTGATTTCGTTGCCCGAAGGTCGCCTTTTCTGCAATTTGATTCTCTCTTATGTGACATTTCTGCTTACCGAGCACGACCGGCTCACGAGGTAAAACGGCGGTTAACAATCCTCACAAGCTGACAAAGCCATCAGCCCGTTGGCCCGGGCGGCGCAGCCCTCTCGGGCGGCTCCGAACTGCACGGCACATCGCTCCTCCGAATCATTCGTCAGTGGCGGCGTCCGTTCTGCCGCGTGAGGCTGGCGCGGAGGTCGGCTTTCGCAGCCTAGAGTGATCGCGTTGGCCGACCTGGAAACGTCCCATATCGAAAAGACGAACGCGACTCAGCAACTTGACGAAGATCAATCGCCGAGCCAGAATGTCAATTGCTGCGTCAACGCATCTGTCAATTCGTGCGCGGAGGGCCACAGCCAAGCGCTTGATGCAGCCGGATCGCCAAATATGAAAGAACCGAAGACAACATCGTTCCCCTCGCCATTCGTGCAACGTCTGGCGAAGATCAAGGAACTCGCCGGGATAACTGGGCGTGATGTTGCGCAGTTGCTGGACACGACACCGGAGACAATTTCCCGCTGGAGCACCGGCAGGGTTGAGCCGCAGCGCGACAGACTGCAACGGGTACTGGAGCTCGAGTTTTTCCTTACGGAACTTTCTGAATTCTACTCGCCGGAAGAAGCTCGGCTCTGGCTGTTCGCACCGCACAAGCTGCTGAACGGGGATTCACCAGCGCAGCGAATTCAGAATGATCGAGCGCAAGATGTCTTTGCTTTGATCGATCAACTTCGGTCCGGCGCGTATGTGTAATGATATACCGGCCAGAGCTCCTCGATGTCTTACAAGCGGCGCTAAAGTCTAATTGGAGCGGCCAGGTTTACCGGCACATGTTCGGCAATTATCCGCCAACGCGGCCGAACGTCGGCGGCGCGCGTTGGAATCCTCCTGGGCTCGAGGCAATTTATTCAAGTTGCGAACGCACGACCGCGCTTGCCGAGGCAGAGTACTATATTCACCTCCAGCCAGTACGCCCCAAAGCCGCGCGAGTTCTCTACACGCTTCGGGTGGCCTTGGAAGGCATTGTTGATCTCACAACGCCCGACATGCTCACCGCGGCAGGTATCACTGATTCAATTCTGCGTGCAAGTGATTTTGCGCCGCTGCAACATGTCGGCTCTGCTGTTCGTTGGCTTGGCCACCATGGACTGCTGGTTCCGTCTGTTCGTCGGCAGGGAGGCGCAAACCTCGTCATTCTCGAGCCAGATCCTGCTCATCTGACAATCGAAATCGTGCAAACAGAAGTCATCAACGAAGACGAGCCAGCCTGAACGGACAGTAATTTACCGCCTGATAAAGCCAAGACGCTCCCATTGATCGAGCAGCCAGGTCCAGAACGGCCGTTGTTTGCCGAGATAGCGCTCGATGTCCGGCCAGAGATCGGCGATCTCCTGCGGCGACACGTATTGCAGGGCGTCGTCGGGCTTGGCCTGGCGGAGCAGCTTGCCGATCAGATAGAGGCGCTCGGGCGCGCGGGCATCGCGCACGGCGCGCTCGAACTCCTCGAGCGTCATCTCCATGTCCCAGAGGAAATACGGCCGGCCCTGCGGGTCGACGAGCAGATCGCGCGGCGTGGGAGCGAGCATCGAGAGCAGTCTAGTAGACTCTCGCCCATGGAAAAAGTGAACGTCGCCCGCGCGCTCGAGCCCTTTTCCGAGCGGTGGCAGCCGCGCATCGTCGGCGAGTTGAATGGGCAGCACGTCAAGCTCGTCAAGCTCCAGGGGGAGTTCGTCTGGCACCATCACGCCGAGGAAGACGAGCTTTTCTACGTCGTGCGCGGCTCCATCGACATCGAGCTCCGCGACCGCACCATCGTCCTCGGCGAGGGCGAATTCTTCATCGTCCCGCGCGGCGTCGAGCACCGGCCCGTGGCGCGGGACGAGGCCCATGTTCTGCTTTTCGAGCCGGCCGGGACGCTGAACACAGGGAACGTCAGGGACGCACGGACGTACGAGGCGACGCCGCTCATTTCGTGATCACCATCCGGAATGATGCGCGTCACTGCGACGAGACTTCCTACTAGACAGGATGCACGTACGTCCCGTAATATCCCGCGACTTTCGATTCCCAGGTCCCACGTTAAAACAAAATAACTGTGCAGGGTGAGTGCCGCTGGAGGTCCAGTACCCCTTCGTCGGCTAGGGCGTGTCCAACACTCAAAGGGGTCAAACTTGCGTCGCATCCTCCTGCTCGCTGCCACTGCGTTCACCGTGATCTCTGCGTCCGCCGCCGCGGACGCGATCCTATTTCCGAAGCCGCTGCACCTCACCCGCGAGATCGCCGATCCGGTCAGCGGACGCACCGCACACGTCGAGCAATACTGTCTGGCCAACCGGGTCGTCGCCGTCGCCGGATCGCGCACCGTCATCGCCGACTACGACCGCTCCGAGCTCACCGAGATCGACCGCGAGCACGGCACCTACAGCGTCACACCCTTTGCCGCCGTCGCTAGCGCCCGGCCCCGCCGCAAGGCCCTGGCGCGCGTGACCGCCAACGCCGCGGCCGCGGCGATCGCCGGGCCGGTCGTGGCGAACAAGGGGACCGACCGCCGCGCCGGACGGAACGTCGACCTCGTCGCCGCCGACGACGCCGCGCACGCCCTGCACGCGGAGCTCGCCCTCGACCAGAGCGCCACCCTGTCGCGCGACGCTTTCGACGTCCTCGCCGGCGCCGCCTATCCGAACGAAGGCGACGCCTCCACCGACCTGCTCCGCAGCGCCTCGCGCCGCGCCGTCGGTGCCGCGGCGGCCGAGACCTACGGCCTGCCGATCGAGCAGCTCCTGCGATGGGACGTCGGCGGCAAGACCCTCACCTCGACCAACCGCGTCACGCGCCTGAGCGATGACGTCGCCCCGCCCGATCTCCTGGCCATCCCTCCCGGCGCGCGCCGCGTCGATTCTCACATCGTCGTGACCGCGCGCGAGAGCGAACAGCTCGACGCACTCCCCGGCAAGCCCCGTCCCTGACGAACGACATCCTGAGCGAGAGTGACCGGTGCTCAACATCCGAAGACGCCTATCCGAGTCCCTAGCCGCCGCCGCGGCACTGACGTTCCTCGTCCTTCCGGCGCACGCCGACGTGGTCACGAAAGCCGACCTGCAGATTCAGGGTTCGAATCTCGCCGTCGTCGACACCGTCGTCACCGCGCAGCTCGGCTCCGTGGCCCTCGTGCACACCAGCATTGGCGGCCTGCAGGACGATCAGGCTCCCGTCGTCGAAGGCCTCTCCGCCGTCGGCGACCTCACCGGCCCCGGCATCACCACGCCCGTCCAGGTCGTCACCGCCCCCGGACATGCTTTCCAGATCAGCGGCCTCTCTCAGGAAGGCGTTTATTACTTACAGAATGTTCGGCTGATGAACGGCACGCAGCTTCTGCAGCTGGCCTCGCCGAGCACCGCGGCCATCCAGGTCGCCAACACCCTCAAGACCACCGTCACCGTGCGCCAGCTCACCCCCGACGAGATGCGCGCCCGCGGCTACACCTTCGATCCTTCCAACTACGACGTCTACGAATACACCTTCTCCTTCCTCGTCAACGGCAAGACCGTGGAGATCCCCTACCCGGTGGCCATCAACAAGACCACGCACCAGATCGAGCCGATCGCGCAGGAGAACCCGTACGTCCTGCCGCCGGACGTGCTCGGCCTGCCGCCGCGCTGGCAGCCGCCGAGCGGCGGCATCTTCGGCCCGGCGCTTCTCGACTTCGGTCCGCCGCCGTCGATGGAAGGGGGCGACGACGACGACAAGAAGAAGCCGCGCCCGCAGATCCACTGCGCCATCGTCATTCCGAACAGCCTGGCCGTGCTGCACCAGTTCTTCGCCGTCGGGCTCGTCGTGGCCAACGGCGCTCCGGCGGGCAGCACCGTCACCCTCGACTCCATCACCGCGTCCATCGACGTCCCCAACCAGCTGCGCATCGCCACCGTCGATCCCCCGACGCCGTTCGGCCAGGCGGTGACGATCAAAGACCCGCGCACCGGCGCGACCTTCCTCGTGGCCCAGGCCACCGGCAACGCCGAGTGGACGCTGGAGGGGCTCAAGCCCGGCACGTATACGGTGAACCTCGACGTCAAGGCCACCTTCCGCTCGCCCGGGCAGCCCGACCAGGCTCTGGAGACGCACCCGCAGGCCTCCGTCGTCATTCACGACGCGCGCTTCAACATCACCTTCTCCCATCCCGACACGATCCGGAAGAACTTGCAGTACAGCACCTACACCTACATCACCAACATCAGCGATGCCGTTCAGAACATCACCCTCTCGGACCAGGGTCTGCCGGACTGCGCGAACGGCGGCTACGTCGCGAACGTCTGCCGCGTCACGGGCACGCCGAGCTCGTTCAGCCTCACCCTGCAGCCGGGCGAGACGAAGAGCGTCCAGTACAAACTGCAGTCGTCGCTGACCGGCCATATTTACGCAACCGCGGCGTCGATTGACGGCGACAACTCCGCCATCTCCGCGGCGGCCTTCCAGCTCGTCATGGGCGTGAGCCCCACCGGCGTGCCGCTCTCGCCGGCCACGCTGATCCTCCCCTACTACGCGCGCACTCCCTATCTCTCCCAGAATCTTCTCGACGCCGACCTCGGCTACCTCGGCATCGCCTACAGCCTGGCCACCGCCCCGCTGAACAACCAGACCGCGAAGTTCCCGCGCCTAATCCAGAGCGACGTCTTCACCCGCGCCGTCGACGTGGCCCGCGCCGGCGAGCGCATGTTCATCGGCGAGGACCCGCGGGCCTCGCTGTCGAACTACGTCCTGGACATGCTCGGCAACGACAAGGCGCTGGCCGAATGGGACCAGTTCATGCGCCAGCAAGCGAGCGATCCGGCCGGCGACACCGCGCGCGTCCTGGAGAGCGCCATCGGCGCCGAGCTCTCGACCGCCTTCGCGCAGTCGAGCGGCAACTTCAGCGACATGGCCGATCGTTTCGCCGGATCGACCACCGACCGCGGACCGTACGTCCTCGCGCTCGTTCACGGGCCGAAGAGCGGTACGACCGCGAGCGCGTTCGACCTCAAGGTCGTCTCGACCGCCACCGGGCAGACCCTTGACGTCGACGCCACGCAGAGCTCCGGCTGGAAGCGGCAGATTGCCTGGGGCGGGCTGTACCCGCTCAGCAGCACTGCCGAGGCCGGGACCCTCGCGGTCATCGGACGATCGAGCGAAGCGCTCGACCTGACCATCACCCCGACCGTCAGTGGCGCCTCGACTATCGACCTCATCTTCCCCGCCGCGGACGGCACCACCCTCACGCGCGCCTCGGCCCCCTTCACCGCCGCGGCCAACCAGCCCGTGCACATCCACATCGCCGCCGGCGTGGCCACGAGCAACGACGTCGCCCCGGTCGCGCACGCCGTGCCGCTCGCGCCCATCAGCATCGTGGCCGCGCGGCAGGACACCTTCCTCGACAACGACGGCCACGTCGTCTCCGTCCTCTTCAACCGTCGGCTGCCGGCGATGGCCGCCGACCTCACGCCGAACTTCGACGTCGACGTCACCCTCGACGCCGCGAAGTACGGCGTCAGCTACACCGGCAAGCGCAGCATCGCCGGCGCGGCGCTGCAGGGCGACCGGCGCATCATCCGCGTCAACTTCGACAACGCCCTCTCCAGCGACGTCTCGTACCAGATCCACACCAGCGGTCTGGTCGATCCGTCGAGCAACGCCACCGTCGTCCCGGTCGTCGATCAGCGCAACTCCGCGCTCCTCCTCGGCACCGTTCTGCACGGCGACAACACCATCGTGCCGGGCGCGCAGATCCTCTTCAAGACCAGGGACGACACCCTGCCGGGCACGCCGCAATATCAGCAGTACCAGATCGCCGACGCGCACGGGAAGTTCCTCTTCGAGTACATCCCGCGCGACATCGACAACGGTGCCAGCGGCTGGTACAAGGTCATCGCCACGGCCGAGGGGCAGCGGACCACGCTGGAAGGCACCGTCCGCATCCTTCACGCCCTGAACCAGATCAGCGTCGTCTTCATCGGCCGCGGCTCGGCGAAGGGCACCGTGCGCTACAGCGACGGCACGCCCGTGGCGAACGCGCGCGTCGTCGTCGGCAGCACCTTCTTCAGCCAGTTCCGCGCCACCACCTCGGCCGCGGACGGCACCTACCAGGTCACCGACGTCCCGGTGGGGCCGCTCACCTTCAGCGCCCAGGACGCGGCCGGCAACATCGCCTACGCCGCGAACGAGCTGCACGCCGGCGGCGAGATCGCCGTGCAGGACATCTCCATCTACAAGGCCCCGTTCCCCGGCATCGGCTCCGTATACGGCCGCGTCGTCCGCGGCGACACGAGCCAGCCGGTGGCCAACGCCCATGTGGCTGTCTACAGCCAGGGCTACGGATTTACGGATGTCTTTACCGATACCAGTGGCACTTTCTCCTTCACCAAGGTGCCGGCCGGCTTCGTCACCGTCCTGGCGGCGAACTACAACATCTCCCAGACCAGCGTGGCCGTCGACTTCGACCTGAAGGCCAACGAGTCGCGCAACATGGGCGACCTCGTCCTGGTCATCCCCGCGCCGAACACCGTCATCGTCTCGGTCGAGGGCGACGTCACCGCCGAGGACCCGCTGAACCCCGGCTTGTTCCACCCCGTTCCGAACGCGCAGGTGCAGATCGCCGGGTTCGCCGGCACCCTGGCCGACTCCTCCGGGCACTACCGCTACAACTCCATTCCCCAGACGGCGAGCGGCAAAGCCATCGGCGCGTACGACCCGGTGACGCGGCGCTCCATCAGCAAGTCGCTCCCCGACCTCCAGGCGCCCACGGCGCAGACGCCGACGAACAACGTCCCGCTCACGATCACGAACACCTCCGGCTCGGGCAAAGGCACCATCCGCGTCCATCTCCTGAGCGCGGCGGGCGCACCGGTCGACGGCTACCACGTCTTCGAGATCATCGGCGGCGGCTACACGCTCGACGCGGCGCAGACGGGCGCGGGCATTTACGAATTTCAGGACCTCAACGTCGGCCGCTCGATGATCATTACCGCCGCGCCGTTCGGGGCCAGCGATCCGACCTACGGCTACCAGGTGACCGGCGGCAACGCCGCCGTCTCCTTCGCCGGGCAGGTCGCCGCCGTCACGCTGCACCTTCCCGGGCAGGGCACGCTCACGGCGAATATCCAGCAGCAGACCCAGGCCGGCGTCTACATCAAGCTCGCCGGCAACCTCGACCTCACTTTCTTGGCGTGGGACAACACCTCCCAGGAGATGAAGCCGCGGACGATCCACAGCAGCACCGACGGCCAGGTGGACGCGGTCTTCCAGAAAGTCCCGGCCAAGCAGTTCGTGACCGTCGAGACCGTCGACTCAGCCGGCTACGCCTCGGCCTTCGCGACGCTCGGCTATGACGGCGCCATCGTGCAGAAGACGCACGCGCCGCCATGCCTCGGAAATTGCGCACTCATTCTCTCCACCCTTGCGGAAGTCCGCGGACACGTCTTTGCTCCGGACGGCTACACCCCCGTGGCCGGCGCCACCGTGCACCTCATCGACGGGGCCCAGGACCTCGGCACGGCCGTCACCGGCGTCGACGGCAGCTTCGACTACAAGAACATCGTTCCCGGCTCCTCCTTCAGCGTCACTGCCGACTACACCATCAACGGCATCTACCGCACCGCCATCGCCACCGGCTCCACGCCGCCGAACGGCGGCATCGTCGACAACGTCGTCCTCATCCTCCAGCAGCAGGGCTCCGTCGAGGGCACCGTCGTCGACGCCAACAACAACCCCGTTCCGTTCGCGAAGATCTGGATGCGCGAGCTGTCGTACCCGTCGCGTCCCGTCTCCACGACCGACCCCGGCCCGTTCGGCTCCGCGACCGATCCCCGCTTCACCGACGGCGCCGGCCACTTCCGCTTCAACAACGTCTTCGCCGTCGGCGTGCGCATCACCGCCGAGGATCCGACCAACCAGGAGAGCCGCGGCGACTGGAGCGGCACGGTGTTGAAGGAAAACGACGTCCAGCACGCCAACATCGTCCTGAGCGCCACCGGGCTCGGCTCCGTGCGCGTCACCGTGCTCGATCCGAACAACGCCCTCGCTCCCGTGCCGAACGCGGAGGTCTCGCTCTATCGCGGCGGACTGTTCGACTTCGGCACCACCGACGCCAGCGGCTCCATCCAGTTCGACCAGCTCCCCGTCGACAACTACACCGCCGGCGCCTTCTCCAAGACCCAGTTCAAGTCCGGCGCGAGCGGCTCCTTCTCCGTCGCCAAGAACCAGACCACGAACGTCTCCATCACCCTCAACTTCAGCGGCGAGGTCAACGGCAGCCTCACCGACCCGCAGAACGCCAACGGCGCGGTGCCGGGCGCGAACGTCACGCTCTACGGCGCGATCGGCAACCAAGGCTATTCGACCCGGACCACCACCCTGGTCGACGGCACCTTCGACTTCAAGGGCATCCGCGAGGGCAACTTCCAGCTCGAAGCGCGCGACCCCAACACCACCCGCATGGCCTGGGGCCAGGGCATCATCAGCTCCGTCTATCCGACGGCCACCGTTCCGCTCGCGCTCCAGCCGACCTCGACGCTCACCGTTAAGGCCTTCCTGCCGAACGATTCGGGCGCAAGCTCCGGCGTCCTCGCGCCGGTTGTGAACATCGACATCTTTCAGGGCGCCCCCGGCGGCCCTTACAAGCGCTCCGCGCAGACGAATGGCGCGCAGTTCGCCGGCCTTGTGCGCACCGACAAGAACGGCAGCCCGGTTCCGGTCTACGTCGCCGTCCAGGAGCTCGGCGGCCTCGGACGCACCGCCACCGGCAACGTCACCTTCGGCGCCAGCGAAGCCGCGAAGGAGATCGACTTCGTCTTCACCGCCTCCGGCACCGTCAACGTGACCGTGCAGCAGGGCAGCCCGGCCGCTGCCGCGCCGAACGTGCAGGTCACCGCCAGCGGGCACGGCGTGACCCGCAGCGGTTACACCGACGCGAACGGCTTCATCTCGCTCAGCGGCCTGCCGCTCGGCACCGTCGGCGTCTCGGCGGTGACGCAAGGCACGGCGCCGCTCACCGGCTCGGCCACCGTGCAGCTCGGCAGCCAGACCACGCCGGCCACGGCCACGATCCTCCTCGGCTCCTACGACGGCGTCACCGGCAAAGTCATCGCCGAGGGGACCACGCAGCCGTCTGTCGGCACGCGCGTCATCCTCCAGTTCAACATACAGCAGCTCGAGACGCGCACCGACGCCACCGGCAGCTACACCTTCCAGGGCATCGCCACGCCGCTCGGCGGCATCACCGTCCACCTCATCTATCTCGGTCCGGACGACGCCACCATCGGCGCGCAGCAGAATGTCGTGCTGCAGAACGGCCAGGGCATCGTCACGGCGCCGAACGTCACCCTCGACTCCACGCCGCCGCGCCTCCTCGGCGTCTTCCCGGCCGACGCCGCGTCGAAAGTTGCCCCCGACACCCAGCTGAAGTTCACCTTCAACCGCGCCATCCGCAACGACCAGATGACGACGGACTACTTCCATCTCTACGACGTCGCCGCCGGCACCGAGCTGCGGATGACCTTCGCGTCGGCAGTGCTGCAGACCGACAACAGCCAGGTCATCACCTTCAACCCGCCGCCCACGCCGGCCGGCCAGAAGTTCCCGCTCAAGAGCAACACCCTCTACCGGATCATGATCTCCGGCAACATTCAGGACCTCGCCAACCACGTCCTCGGCGCGGACCTCGGCGCGAGCTTCACGACGTCTGATTACAGCGCTCCCACCGTCACCAAAGTCGATCCCTCGCCGAAGCAGCCGCTGACCAAGAGCGGCGTCCGCATCGGCATCACCTTCAGCAAGTCTCTCAGTCCCACTCCATGGCAGAGCGGCGGCAGCGGCTCGATGACCATGGTCCAGATCAGCGCCATCGGCGGCCAGCCCATCGGCAGCCCCATCGCCGGCACCGTGCAGCTCGACCCCGTCACCAACGCCACCGTCTACTTCGGCCCGAGCGTTACCCTCGCGCCGGCGTCGTTCTACCGCGTCTCCATCTCCGGCGTCGTCGACACCGACGGCCGCGGCATGGTCGACGCCAACGGCCAGCCCCTCGCCGTCTTCACCCAGGACTTCTTCACCTACGACAACGTCGCCCCCGTCGTCGTCATCAGCAATCCGAAGATCAACGGCGTCGCCATCGGCGACAACGACCCGCTCTACCTCAGCGTCCTCTACACCATCCCGGTCACGCTGACGAACCCCGACGGCAGCGCCGTCACCGACCTCGATCACGTCGACTTCTACTCCGTCGCCGCGGACGGCAGCCTCACCACGATCACCAAGAACTCACCGACGACCGTGGCCATCGCCGCGCCGCCTGGATCGACCTCCTTCACCGTCCGCGCGGATGCCTGGGACCTTTCCCTGAACAAGGGCACCGCCACGCGCACCTGGACTGTCTCCTCGCAGCCGCCGCTGACGATCAACTCCACGGCCATCACGCCAGCCACCGTCTACCCCAGCGGCAGCCTCACCGACACCGTGCAGATCGGCGGCGGCGGCCTCGACGCCAACGTCACCGTCACCGCCACGCTCGAGGGGAGCACGAACACGATCGTCTCGGCCGCGACGCCGCTGAGCCGCAAGCTCTTCACCGACCCGTGGCCCAGCGCTCCGCTCTCGCTGACCATCCCGCGTACCGTCGCCGGCGGCGCACACGTCGTCCTCACCGCCACCGTGAGCGACATCCGCGGCTTCTCCGCGCAGCCGAAGGCCGACACCATCACCATGTCGACCGACACCGCCGCGCCGGTCTCGCAGCCCGTCACTATCGAAGTCGTCCGGAACGTGCCGGCCACGCCGGCCCTGATCTTCAACAACCACGACCAGTACCGCGTCCACGGCTTCGCGTCCGACGCCGAGACCGGCGTGGCCTCGATGACCTTCACCATCGACACCGCCACCTACACGATCAACGCCGGCGCCTCCGGCTCGACGTACCACTCCACGACCGGCGTGTGGGAGTTCGTCTCCCCGACGATCACCGTGCAGTCGCACAACAACGACATCGCCGTCGCCATCAACGCCAAGGCCAGCGACTTCGCCGGCAACAGCAGCTCCGCCTCGGCCTCGGTGACGTACCTCGGCATCCACGACCCGAACGCGCCGACCGTGGCCTGGATCGCCCCGCTGCACGACGCCGCCTGGCCGGCCGGCACGAACAACTTCACCGCCAAGCTCCGCCTCTACGCCAGCTCGCCGCTGCCGCTCGTCGGCACCTTCGACGTCCCGGGCGCCGGCACGCTCACCGCCACGCGCAACGGCAATGTCCTCGAGGCCACGCTCAGCGCCTTCTCGACGCCGGCCGCGGGGACGGCTTTCCAGATCGTCGCCCACGTCAACGACGGCGACGGCGGCCACACCATCGATCTGCCGATCAACGTTGACCTCGTCACCGTCGGCCAGACCATTCCCACCGGCGGCACGATCGCCGTCGACGCCACGCATCCACTGGCGGCCGACAGCGTCGTCGTCGACGGCGGGCGTCTCATCCTCTATGTCCCGACCGCGCTCAAGAACCTCATCGTCATCGACGGCGGCATCGTCGACACCGTCCCGTCGACCACTGCGGCCGACCAGAAGATCGACCTCACCATCACCGACCACCTCTACGTCGACGACACGTCGTCGATCGATGTCTCCCGCCGAGGCTACCTGGGCGGGCTCGAGGCCAACGCTGACAACAGCGGCTCCAACACTTCGACGAGCGGCATGACCCGCGGCCGCACCACGACCGGCGGCGCGACCGGCGGCGCTTCGGCGTCGTTCGCGGGCATCGGCGGCGACGACGCCGGCGCCACGAACGCCGCATACGGTTCCATCACCGCACCCGTCGACCTCGGCTCCGGCGGCGCGGCCGACAGCAGCAACCGCCGCGGCGGCCAGGGCGGCGGCTCCGCCAGCATCCACGTCGCCAGCGGCGGTCTCGGCAAGGTCGTCCTGGCCGGCAACCTCCTCGCCGACGGCGAGTCCGGTGTCAACATCGGCGGCGCCGGTTCCGGCGGCAGCATCCACGTCAACGCCAGCCAGATCGTCCTCGGCGCCACGTCGAAGGTCAGCGCCAACGGCGGCGACGACGACGGCTCGACGACGCTTTCACGCGCCGCCGGCGGCGGCCGCGTTTCGCTCGAAGCCGCGCAACTCCTCGACGTCGACAGCAGCAACGGCACGCACATCTTCGCTCTCGGCGGCCACAACAACGCCGGCGAGACCGCCGGCACCCTCGAAGGCGGCGCCGGCACGATCTTCCTCCGCAACGCCGGCGAAGCGAACGGCGAGCTGCTCGTCACGTCGTTCGATTCGCGCTTCCCGTCGTCCACCGTCCACCTCACGCGCGCCACGCCGCTGGCCGGCACGCTCAACTTCGACAAGGTCACCATCGGCCCGCGCGCCCTCGCCCGCGCCGACGCCACCCTCACCATCGCCGGCGCCGCCGACGACACGACCAAGGCCACGATCGACGCCTCGGCGAAGCTCCTCCTGCAGAGCGACGTGCCGACGCTCACCGTCAGCACCAGCCCGGCCGCCGGCAGCAATCTCATTCAGGGCACGTCCCTCGGCCTGACCTACACCGCCGCGTCGTCCGTCGGCGTCGGCAGCGTCACCTACGCGCTCGCTCCCGCCGTCCCCGCGCACAGCGACACCTTCCCGTACACGCCGGCGCCCGTGCAGCAGACGCCGACGATCGTCGTCCCCGCCACCGCCACGCCCGGCACGGCCACGCTCACCGTGCACGTGGTCGACCGCGCCGGCCGTACCGCCGACGCCGCGCCGGCGACGTTCACCATCGTCGCCAACCAGGCTCCGGTCATCACCGACTTCACCCTCACCGCGCCGAGCCCGCTCTACATCGGCGGCAACATCTCCGCCGCGATCAGCGCCACCGACGACGTCCAGGTCAAGACGCTCTCGCTCACCTCGCAGATCGGCGCGAACGGCACGCCGGCGACGCAGAACTTCACCGCGAACAGCACGCCGGCGAGCCACACGTTCGCGGTGGCCATCGCCAGGGATGCGACGCTCGACGGCCAGACCGTCACCCTCACCGCGAAGGCCGACGACGGCACGTCCACGCCGACGACCTCGGTCAAGACGCTGACGATCGCCCACGACGGCAACCCGCCGTCCGTGACGATCTCCCAGCCGGCCGCGAACGCGAACTTCACCGTCGGCGTCGGCGTGATCCACGTCGTCGCCACCGTCACCGACGCGGAGAGCGGCGTCAACACGCCCACGGTCACCGCCTCCATCCCAGGCTCGCCGTCGAAGACGATGCCCCCGACCGCGAACGCCAACGAGTACGCGGCCGACCTGGCCATTCCGTTCGAGCCGGGCACGGACCCCGTCCCGCTCAACATCACCGTCACCGCAAGCGACATCGTCGGCAACGTGAAGAGCGCCACGCAGCCGGTGCAGGTCACGCCGAAGTACGACCCGACCGCGCCGGTCGTGACGTGGAACTGCGGCGCCAGCGGCGCCCTCGTCCCGCCGGGCGCCACGATCCCGCTGACCGTCACCGCGGTGCCGGGCTCCAGCGGCACGGCCATCGTCCAGGTGACCTACAGCGACGGCACCAACACCTTCACCGCCACCCAGAGCGGAAGCACGTACACCTACAACTACGTCGTTCCGGCGAACACGCCGGACGGCACGGTCATCAACATCCTCGCCAGCGCCCTGACCAACGGCCAGGGCACCGGCACGCAGCAGGCCCAGATCACCGTCGCCGCGGTCGACAAGGCCATCAGCGCGAACACGACGATCCAGTCGAACGATCTGAGCTACGACTTCCAGAACGTCGCCATCACTGGCGGCACGACGACGCTCATCGGCCACCACGAGTTCAAGAAGCTGATCGTCCTCGGCGGGGCAACGCTGACGCAGACGCCGACGACGAGCACGAACACCTTCTCGCTCGACTTCAAGGCCACCTCGGTCTACGTCGCCTGCGGCGGCGCGATCGACGCCAGCGGCAAGGGCTACACCGCCGGTCAGACCTATCCGGGCGTGGCCGGCTCGACCGGCAACAGCGGCGGCAGCCACCTCGGACTCGGCGCCGGCGACATCGGCAACGCCGGCGCGTCCTACGGCAGCGTCGAGCAGCCGCAGGAGGCGGGAGCCAGCGGCGGCTACGAACAGGGCTACAACACCGCCGGCGGCGGCATCGTGCGCGTGAGCACGACCTCGCTCGCAATCGACGGCGCCATCCGCGCCAACGGCGTGAACACCGTGACCAACGGCGCGGGCGGCTCGGTCTGGATCACCACCGGCACGCTCGACGGCACCGGCTCGGTCGAGGCCAAGGGCACCTGCTGCACCGCCAAGGCCAGCGGCGGCGGCGCGATCTCCGTCACCTACACGACGCTCCAGAGCGGTGCGACGGTCCTCAACAACGTCACCGACATCGGCGGCAACGGCTACGGCACCGGCGGCGCCGGCTCGATCTACGTCAAGGGTCCGAGCTCCACCTTCGGCTCCCTCACGGTCGACAACAAAGGCCAGAGCGGCGCGATCACGCAGCTGCCGTCGCTCGGCAACGGTACGGCGCAGAACGGCTCGAGCGGCGCCACGTTGGTGACCGATTCGGCGAGCAACATCCTCGGCTTCTTCGCCGGCCATTGGGTCGAGATCCGCGACGCGAGCGGCAACCTCAAGGGCTCGTGGCGCATCGGCTCGATCAACGCCAAGACCGTCACCCTCACTCCGAACGGCAGCGAGACGATCA
>Ga0075425_100000030_pt1 | contig 145198 bp, 122 predicted proteins | sample SoiMethybrSBSTD4_FD_75300 | JGI IMG/M metagenome (GOLD analysis project Ga0075425, IMG submission 75300) | Bulk soil microbial communities from a Populus tree surrounding site in Tennessee, USA - Soil MetaG P. TD hybrid SBSTD4 | ecosystem: Environmental > Terrestrial > Soil > Tree plantation...
TACTCGCTCACCGTCGCGCCGCTCGTGATCAAGGACAAGGTGATCATCGGGCCCGCCGGCGGCGAGTACGGCATCCGCGGGTTCATCGCGGCGTTCGACGCGAAGACCGGCAAGGAGGCGTGGCGCTTCAACACCGTGCCCGGGCCGGGCGAAGCGGGGCACGACACGTGGCCGAGCGGCAGCGACGCCTGGCAGCACGGCGGCGGATCCATCTGGGTGACCGGCTCGTACGATCCGGCGCTCAACCTGCTGTACTTCGGCACCGGCAACCCGGGGCCCGACTGGAACGCGGATCCGCGGCCGGGCGCGAACCTCTACACCGACTCGGTCGTCGCGCTCGATCCGGACACCGGTCGGCTCAAATGGCATTACCAGTTCACGCCGCACGACGAGTTCGACTACGACTCGACGCAGGTGCCGGTGCTCGCCGACATCGAGTGGCAGGGCCGTCCGCGCAAGGTGATGTTGTGGGCGAACCGCAACGGGTTCTGGTACGTGCTCGATCGCGCGACCGGCGAGTTCCTCCGTGGCAAGCCGTTCGTCCGCGTGAACTGGGCCGAGGGGATCGACGAGAAGGGCGTGCCGAAGCGCACGCTGAACGCGACGCCCGAGGGGACGCTCGTCTACCCGAACAATCAGGGCGCGACGAATTGGTACTCGCCGTCCTACAACCCGCGCGTCGGGTTGTTCTACATCCCGACGTGGATGGACACCTACTCGACGTACACGAAAGGGGCCGTCGAGTACAAGGAAGGCAACCAGTACGTCGGCCGCTTTCCGACGATGACGGTGCCGGCGCTGCGAACCGGACCCGGCAACGTGAACACGCGCACGCCGCAGGAGGGCTGGGGCGCGATCCAGGCGTTCGACGCGAAGAGCGGCGAGCTGAAGTGGCAGTTCAAGATGAGCGACGTGACCGACAGCGGCATCCTCACGACGGCGTCGGACCTGGTGTTCGCCGGCGGCCGCGAGGGCTACTTCTTCGCGCTCGACGGGCGCACCGGCGCGCAGGTGTGGAAGGGCAACGTCGGCGGGCAGGTCTCGGCCGGCCCGATGTCGTACGCCATCGGCGTGCGGCAGTACGTCGCGATTGCCGCCGGCAGCGCGCTGTTCGTCTACGCGCTGCGGCAGTAGCGACGCGCCAGGGAGACGATCATGGCACGCCACGCGAAGCTGATTCTCACGACGGCGATCGTCGCCGCGTCGATCGCGTCACCGCCGATCCGCGCGCAGGAGCCGGCGCGCGGGCGCGGCGGCGCGGCGCCGCGCGTCACGCGGCCGCCGCTCTTCCTCCGCGAGGAATGGAAGCAGACGCCCGCCGGCGGCGAGCATCCGGTCGATCCGGCGGCGGCGCTGTCGAATCCGAATCTCGAGCTGAAGCTGTACGGCAAGGAACTGCTGCTCACCGGCAGCGCGCAGGACGAGAACAACCCGATTCATCTGTGGACCGGCCTGTGCGCCACGCCGTGCGCCGTCGCGCTGCGCGACAAGAGCAACTACGCGGATCTCACCGGCCTCGCGCGCATCCGCTGGGTGACGAAGACGTCGGGGTTCCATCAGGTCCGCCCCATCGTCAAGCTCGCCGACGGCACCTGGCTCGTCGGCGATCACACCGATGGATCGACCGTCGACTGGCTGCAAAGCGAGTTCTCGCTCGCCGAGGTCCACTGGCTGCGCCTCGACATCGCCGCCGTCGTCACCAAAGGGAACATCGTCGACAAGGCGGATTTGAGCAAGGTGGACGAGATCGGGTACGTGGATCTCCTTCCAGGCAGCGGACACGGGCCGGGCGGATGGATCGACGTCGCCACGATCGAGGTCTTCGGGAAGCCGGTCAAACGATGACATCGGCGCGGAGGTGATCGTGTCGCGTCTGACGCTCGGCGGCTCGCTCGTCGCGCTCTTCATCGCCGGCCTCGGATTTCAATCGACCGTGCGATCGCAATCGCGCCCGGCGCCGCGAAAGCGCGGTCCCGAGGAGCTGCTGCGGTTGTCGATCGCCGCCGAGAAGCCGGGGCTCGCGGCGCCGTTCAAGGGCATCACGGCCGGCGGCGACGTCGAGCGCGGCCTGTTCGCCATCCGCTCGACCGGCGTGTCGACCGCGCCGGTTCGCGCCGCCGTCGAGGCGTTTCTCGCGGGGCTGACCGACGCGCAGCGCAGGAAGACGACCTTTGGGGTGAACGACGACGAGTGGCGCAAGTGGATGAACCAGAGCTTCTACGCGCGCCAGGGCGTCGGCTTTCTCGAGATGACGCCCGCGCAGCGCGACCTCGCGTTCGCGCTGCTGCGCGCGGCGCTCAGCGCGAAGGGGCTGAAGCAGACGCGCGACATCATGCGCCTCAACGAGACGCTCGGCGAGCTGAACGACGGCAACTTCGACGAGTACGGCGAGTTCCAGTACTTCATCACCGTGATGGGCGCGCCCTCTGCCTCCGAGCCGTGGGGGTGGCAGCTCGACGGCCACCACGCGGTCATCAATTACTTCGTGCTCGGCGATCAAGTCGTGATGACGCCGTTCTTCGCCGGATCCGAGCCGGCGATCGCGCGATCGGGCAAGTACAAAGGCACGTCGGTGCTGCAGGTGGAGCAGCGCGACGGCCTCGCGATGGTCAACGCGCTCGACGACGCGCAGCGGAAGAAGGCGATTCTGCGGTTCTCGAAGACCGGCAACGACAACCTCACCGAGGCGTGGCAGGACAACGTGGTCCTCGACTACGCGGGGGTGCGGGCCACCGAGCTCACCGCCGCGCAGAAGCGGCAGCTCGTCGATCTGATCGCGCTGTACATCGGCAACATGGACGAGGGGCACGCGCGCGTGAAGATGGACGAGGTGAAGGCGCATCTCGATCGGACGTGGTTCGCGTGGATCGGCGCGACCGAGCCGGCGAGCGTCTTCTACTACCGCATCCACAGCCCGGTCGTCCTGATCGAGTTCGATCATCAGCGCCCGGCGAACCTGCGCCACCTCGCCGCGGATCCCGACGCGCCGAATCCCGAGCACGTCCACACCGTCGTCCGGACGCCGAACGGCAACGACTACGGCAAGGATCTGCTGCGGCTGCACTACCTGCAGCACTCGCACTGACCATGCGCCGACGGGACTTCCTCGCGACCGTCGCCGCCGCGGGCCTCGCCGCGGCCGGCGCGCGCGCGCAGCAGACGCCCCCGCCCGCGCGGCGGAAGGGACGGATCAAGCAGGCGCTGATGCGCGTCAACTTCGGGCGCGACACGAAGCTGTCGTTCGACGACATGTGCCGCGAGGCGGCGCGCCTCGGCGCGAGCGGCTTCGATCTGGTGGGCCCGGCCGACTGGCCGACGCTGAAGAAGTACGGGCTGGTCTGCACGATGGCGCCGGCCATGGGCGTGACGATTCGCGACGGCCTGATCCGCCCCGAGCTGCACGACGCGATCGAGAAGGCGATGCACGAGGAGATCGATCTCTGCGCGGCAAACGGCTGGCCGAACATCATCACGGTCGGCGGGGAGCGGCGCGGCATCGGCTACGAGGAAGGGAAGGACCGCTCGGCCGCGCTCCTGCGGCGCGTGAAGGCGCACGCCGAGGACAAGGGCGTCACGATCTGCATCGAGGTCGTCAACAGCAAGTACCTCGATCCGGAGTTCGGCCGCGCCGACGCGATCTTCGATCGGCTCGAGTGGGGCGCCGACGTCTGCCGCCGCGTCGACTCGCCGCGCGTGAAGATCCTGTTCGACATCTACCACGTGCAGATCATGGAGGGCGACGTCTGCGCGAACATCCGCAAGTACTTCCCGCTCCTCGCCCACTTCCACGCGGCCGGCGTGCCGGGGCGGCACGAGCTCGACGAGACGCAGGAGCTGAACTGGCGCTTCGTCGCGCAGACGATCGCCGAGCTCGGGTTCACCGGCTACATCGCGCACGAGTACCGCCCGTCGCCGGGCCGCGATCCGATCGACAGCCTGCGGCGCTGCCTCGACATCCTCGACGCGTGACTGCGCTATACTCCTGCGTTCGATTTCAAAGCGGTTTCACATCTGCCGCGTTTCGGCCGCGCAGGCCTTCAGGCCTGCCCGCGCGGCAGCAGCCCTGAAGGGCTGCGCTACGGTGAAGGGAGCTATTCGACATGGCGGACTTCTTTCTCGGCGAGTCCCTGGTTGGCGACGGCAACGAGGTGGCGCACATCGATCTGGTCATCGGCTCGAAGACAGGGCCCGCCGGCACGGCGTTCTGCAACGCCTTGACGAACAACAAGGACGGCTTCACGACGCTCCTCGCGGTCGTCGCGCCGAACCTTCCCGCAAAGCCCGACACGCTCCTCTTCAACAAGGTGACGATCAAGGGCGCGAAGCAGGCCGTGCAGATGTTCGGCCCCGCGCAGGCGGCGGTGGCGCGCGCGGTCGTCGATTCGGTCGCGAGCGGCGTCATCCCGAAGGACAAGGCCGACGACTACTGCATCATGGTCGGCGTGTTCATCCACTGGGACGCGAGCGACGACAAGAAGATCTACGACTACAACTACCAGGCGACGAAGGAGTCGATCCAGCGCGCGCTCGGCAAGAAGCCGACCGTGGACGAGGTGCTTTCCGGATCGAAGACCGCGAAGCACCCGTTCAGCCCGAAGTAGCCGCGGGGCAGTGCGCAAACTGCTCCTGCACCTCGACGCCTCGCCGCACCCGAGCGCGTTCGATCGCATCGTCGCGCTCGACGCCGGCGCCGACGAGGTCCTGAGCTACGGCGCCGTCGCCGAGGACGCCGTGCGCGACCTCGTGCACGGCGCCATCTTCACGCGCGGGCCGAAGGATCTGCACAACACCGCGATCTTCATCGGCGGCGCCGACATCGCGGCCGGCGAGCGGCTGCTCGCCGCGGCGAAGAAGGCGTTCTTCGGCCCGATGCGCGTCTCGGTGATGCTCGACTCCAACGGATCGAACACCACGGCGGTCGCCGCCGTCGTGAAGCTGCAGCAGGCGGCGGGCGAGCTGCGCGGCCGCCGCGCGGTCGTCGTCGCCAGCACCGGGCCGGTCGGCATGCGGGCCGCCGGCCTGCTCGCGCGGGCGGGCGCGGATGTCGTCGTCACGTCGCGGCGGCAGGAAGGCGCCGATGCCGCCGCCGGTGCGATCCGCCAGCGCTTCGGCCAGGAGGTGCGGCCGAAGGCGATGGCCGATCCGTCGGGCGCGGCGGCGGTGCTCGAGGGCGCGGAGCTGCTGCTGAGCGCCGGCGGCGCCGGCGTCTGCCTCGTGCCGCGCGGCGCGTGGATGGGGCGCGCCGGCCTGCGCGCCGTGGCCGACGTCAACGCGGTGCCGCCGCTCGGCGTCGAAGGCGTGGAAGCGACCGACAACGGCGTCGATCGCGGCGGCGCGACCGCGTTCGGCGCGCTCGGCGTCGGCGGGCTGAAGATGAAGATCCACAAGGCCTGCATCGCGCGCCTGTTCGAGCGCAACGATCAGGTGCTGGACGCCGAGACCATTGCAGAGATCGCGGGCGCCGTGACAGGCGCGCGATAGCGCAATCAAGAATTTGGAATGTGGAATGTGGAATTCGTGATCATGATCGTGGCAGCGTGACGACGCATTCCAAATTCCACATTCCAAATTCCCAATTCCTAATTTAATGTCTCGCGTCGTGGGCATCGATCCCGGCACGGTCAGCGTCGACATCTGCGGGCTCGACGATGGCGCGTTGTTCCTCGATCGATCGCTCGCGACGTCTGATGCGCTCGCCGATCCGCGCGCGATCCTCGACGTGCTCGATGCCGCGCATCGCGCGGCGCCGCTCGACCTCGTCGCCGGACCATCCGGCTACGGGCTGCCGCTGATTCGCGCGCAGGCGCTCACCGACAACGATCTCCGTCTCGCGTACCTCGCGCCGGAAGGCGAGGCCGGCGGCATCGGCGGCCTGCGCGCGCTCATGCGCGCGCTGCGCGCGTCGCCGCTGCCGGTCGTCCTCACGCCCGGCGTCGTGCATCTTGCCTCGGTGCCGGCGCACCGGAAAGTGAACCGCGTCGACATGGGGACCGCCGACAAGGTGTGCGCGGCGGCGCTGGCGGTGCACGAGGAGGCCGGGCGTCGCGGATGCGCGCACCGCGACGTGTCGTTCATCTTGCTCGAGCTCGGCGGCGCCTTCACCGCCGCGATCGCCGTCGAGCGCGGGTGCATCGTCGACGGCCTCGGCGGGACGTCCGGTCCGCTCGGCGCGCGCGCGGCGGGCGCGCTCGACGGCGAGGTCGCGTATCTCGCCGGCACGATCTCGAAGCGCATGCTCTTCAGCGGCGGCGCGTCGGCGATCGCCGGCGAGCCCGACGCGTCGCCGGAGTCGATTGCGTCGGGCGCGACGCCGCGCGCGCGGCTCGCCTGGGAGGCGTATCTCGAGAGCGCCGTGAAGGCAGTCGCCGCGCTCGCCGCGGTCGCGCCGTCCGCATCCGGCGTGCTGCTCTCCGGACGTCTCGCCTCGGCGGCAGGCGTCCGCGACGCGCTCGCCGCACGGCTCGCCGCGGCGCGAATCGGCGCGGCGGTGCGGCCGCTCACCGGGTTTGCGCGCGCGGCGAAGGCGGCCGCGCAGGGCGCGGCGCTCGTCGCCGACGGCCTCGCCGGCGGCCGCGCCGCGCCGCTCGTCGACGCCCTCGGCATCCGCGACGCGTCGGGCACCGTGCTCGATCATCTCCACGTCGTGGATCCGGCTGCCGCGCGCGCGCGGCTCGGCATCGTGTGAGAGTGCTCGTCGCGGCCGTCTCGACGCGCGCGATGGCCTGGTCGGCCGCGCGCGCCGGCTTCGACGTGACCGCGATCGACGCCTTCGCCGACCGCGATCAGCATCCGGCGGTGGACGCGCGGTGGCTCGGCGACGCGTTCTCGCCGGATGCCGCTGCACGCCTCGGCGAGACGATCGCCTGCGACGCCGTCGCGTACGGCGCGAACTTCGAGAATCACCCCGATGCCGTCACGCAGCTCGCGCAGGAGCGCATGTTGTGGGGCAATCCGACGGGTCTCCTCCGCCCCGTCCGCGATCCGAAGCTTCTGTCCGAAACGCTTCGCCGCCGCGGTTTTCGAGCGCCCGCGGTCCTGGAACCAATCCCTGCCGACCAATCCCCCCAATCCCCAATCCCCAATCCCCAACCCCCGTGCCGCTGGATCGTCAAGCGCCGCGCCTCCGGCGGCGGCCACGGCATCAGCTGGTGGCGAGAAGGCATGCGCGTCCCTCGCGGTTCCTACGTGCAGGAGTTCATCGACGGTACTCCCGCATCGATCGTCTTCGTCGCCATGCGCGGACGCGCCGTGCCGCTCGGCCTCTGCCGGCAGCTGATCGGCGACGCGGCGTTCGGCAGCTCTGGCTTCCGCTACTGCGGCAACATCTTGACCGCGGCGGGCGACGACGACAGCGTGCTCGAGGCGGCGAGCGCGCTGGCGACGGCAGTTTGCGAGGAATTCGGGATCGTCGGCGTGAACGGCATCGACATGATCGTCGACGCCGGCGTTCCCTACGCGATCGAAGTGAATCCGAGGTGGTGCGCGTCGATGGAGCTCGTCGAGCGCGCGTACGGGCTCTCGGTGTTCGGCGCGCACGCCGCCGTATGCGGCGACGCCGTCCTGCCAAAATTCGATCTCGCTCGCGCGCGGCGCGGCGCGCCCACCGTGGGCAAGGCTGCGGTCTTCGCGCGGCGCGATTTCACGATCGACGGCTCGTCATCGTGGCTGAGCGAATCGCTCGCCGCAGATGATCTGCACGACGTGCCGCGTGCCGGCGCGCAGATTCGTGCAGGCCATCCGGTGTGCACCGTCTTCGCGGCCGGTCGCGACGCGGCGGCGTGCTACGCCGAGCTCGTCCGCCGCGCCGCGCGGATTCACGACGCGATCGCCATGCTATGATCTTCGTGCCTGGAGGACCGTATCCGGTTGGAACGCAAGCGCTTCATCATGAACGCCGGCCGCACGACCAAGCAGGGCCAGCAGATCAACATCGGCAAGGATTCGGCGGAGTATCAGGCCACCGTCAGCACCGTGACGATGCATCCCGACGACATGAAGGCCGTGGGCATTCGCGCCGGCGGCAGCGTACGCATCAGCACGGAACACGCGGCCGTCGTCTTCACGTGCGTCGAGGGCAAGGTTCCAGTTGGGATGATCTTCGTGCCGTACGGTCCGCCGACGTGCCGGCTGATGGGCCGCGTCACCGACGGAACCGGCATGCCGACATCGAAGGGTTGGGAAGTTGAAGTCGAAGCCGTCGCGTAGAAACCGATCGAGCCGGAAACCGGAGGCGGCGCCGCCGGCGTCGCGCGCGGCCGACGTGTCGTCGTGGGAGCTCGTCGCGGCAGGACGCTACATGCCGCGGCGCACGCGCGGCAGCTTCCCCGGCCGCGAGCTCGGTTGAACCTTCGTCATCCCGCCCGGGACGGGCGGCAAGGGACGCCAGTGACACTGACCGTCGTGAAGAACGCCACCTGCACGTTCTGCGGGTGCGTGTGCGACGACATCGAGCTGCACGCCGACGCCGAGCGGATCGTCAAGGCGAAGAACGCGTGCAGCCTCGGCGACGCGTGGTTCAAGCATCACACCGCGGAGCGCGCGTTTCCCGACGCGCTCGTCGACGGCAGGCCCGCGCCGCTCGACGCCGCGATTCAGGCGGCGGCCGACTACCTCTACGACGCGAACATGCCGCTCGTCTACGGCCTCAGCAACGTCACGTGCGAGGCGCAGCGCGAGGCGGTGGCGCTCGCCGAGTCCATCGGAGGCGTGATCGACAGTCATACCTCGCTTTGACACGGCCCCACTGAGATAGCTGCCCAGTTGGGCGGCAAGATCACGTGCACCCTCGGCGAGGTGAAGAATCGGGCGGACTTCATCATGTACTGGGGCGGCAACCCGGCCGAGTGCCACCCGCGCCACTTCACCAAGTACTCCCTGACGCCGAAGGGCAAGTTCGTCCCCGAGGGCCGCAAGGGGCGCACGATGGTGCTCGTCGACATCCGCGAGACGCCGAGCGCGAAGGCCGCGGACATCTTCCTCCAGATCCGGCCGGGCGCCGATTTCGAGGTGGCGACAACGCTGCGCGCGCTCGTCAAGGGACAGCGGGTCGACGCCGAACGCGTCGCGGAGACCGGCCTCTCCGTCGAGCGGCTGCAGGAGATCGTCGATCGCATGAAGCGCGCGCGCTTCGGCGTGATCTTCTTCGGCATGGGCGTCTCGATGACGCGCGGCAAGCACATGAACTCCGGCGCGATCCTGAACCTCACGGCCGAGATGAACGCGTTCACGAAGTTCGTCTGCATGCCGATGCGCGGCCACGGGAACGTCACCGGCGCCGACGTCGTGCTGCGCTGGACGACGGGCTATCCGTTCGGCGTCGATCTCTCGCGCGGCTACCCGCGCTTCAACCCCGGCGAATTCTCGACCGTCGATCTGCTCGTGCGCGGCGACAACGACGCGGCGCTCGTCCTCGGCGCCGATCCGGGCGCCACGATGCCGCAGCCGGGGATCGATCATCTCGCGCGGATTCCGACGATCGTGCTCGATCCGAAGGTGACGCACACGAGCCGCCTGGCGCGCGTGCACATCACGACGGCGGTCACCGGCGTCAGCGCGCGCGGCACCGCATATCGCATGGACGAAATTCCGCTGCCGCTGCGCCCGGCGCTCGCGTCGCCGTATCCCACCGACGAAGAGGTCATCCGCCGCATTCGCCAGGCCGTCGCCGCGAAGCCGGCGTGGACGCCGGCGCCGGCGCGCGTCGCGACCGTCGCATAGCGTTTCATGCTTCGCATCACCGGCGGGGCCGTCTACGATCCCGCCAACGGCATCGACGGCGTCGTCACGGACGTGTGCATCGCCGGCGGCCGCATCGTCGCCGAGAGCGAGCTCGCGCCGGGCGCGCGCACGATCGACGCATCCGGCATGGTCGTGATGCCGGGCGGCGTCGACGTCCACACGCACGTCGCCGGCGGCGCGCTCAACTTCGCGCGCGGCCTGGTGCCGGAGAACCAGCGCGCGGCGCGCAAGTTCCTGCACGGTCTCGACCGGCGCGCCGGCCTCGGCGGCATGACGCCGACCACGTTCGCCACCGGCTATCTCTACGCCGGCATGGGCTGGACGACGGTGAACGAGGCCGCGGTGCCGATCCTGTCCGCGCGGCACACGCACGAAGAGCTCCACGACATCCCGATCGTCGACAAGACGTCGCTCGTGCTGATGGCGAACAACGAGTTCGTCCTCGATCTGCTCGAGGCGGGCGAAGCCGAGCGCGCAAAGCACGTCGTCGCGTGGCTCGTGTGGGCGGCGAAGGCGTTCGGCGTCAAGGCCGTGAATCCCGGCGGCGTGGAAGCGTGGAAGTGGGGGAAGAACGCGAACACGCTCCACGCGCCGATCGAGGGCTACCGCACGGTGACGCCGGCGATGATCATCGCGAACCTCGCGGCCATGGCCGACGATCTGCGGCTGCCGCATCCGGTGCACCTGCACTGCAACAACCTCGGCGTCCCCGGCAACTTCGAGACGACGATCGAGACGATGAACGTGCTGCAGGGGCATCGGGCGCACCTGGCGCACCTGCAGTTCCACGCGTACGGCGGCGAGGACTGGGGCAGCATGCGCTCCGAGGCGCCGCGCGTCGCCGAGGCCTTCAAGGCGAACAGGAACCTCACCGCCGACGCCGGCGCCGTGCTGTTCGGCGATGCGGTGACGATCACCGCCGACGGTCCGTGGCAGTACCTCCTGTATCAGCTGACGGGACGCAAGTGGGGGAATCTCGACGTCGAGAACGAGACGGGCTGCGGCATCGTGCCGTACGTCTACAAGGAGCGGAACCTGGTGAACGCCGTGCAGTGGGCGGTGGGCCTCGAGCTGCTGCTGCTCATCGACGATCCGTGGCGGATCTTCCTCACGACCGATCACCCCAACGGCGGCTGCTTCTGGCGGTATCCGGAGATCATCCACATGCTGATGAACGCCGAGTTCCGCAAGGAACAGGTGAAGCAGCTGCCGGAGAAGGCGCGTGCGCGGATCGTGCTCGCCGATCTCGATCGCGAGTACACGCTCTCGGAGATCGCGATCATCACCGCGGCCGGCCCGGCGCGATCGCTCGGCCTCGCGCGCAAGGGGCATCTCGGCGTCGGCGCCGACGCCGACGTCACGATCTATCCGACGAAGCCGGATCACGGCTTCCTCTTCTCGTACCCGCGCTACGTGATCAAGGGCGGCGCGATCGTGGTCGAGGAGGGCGACGTGCGCGAGGTCGTCGACGGCCGGGAGCTGATCGTGCAGCCGTCGTTCGACGGCGCGATCGAGGACTACATCCGGCCGCTCTTCGAGAAGGTCTACACGATGTCGTTCGCGAATTACCCGGTCGAGATCGAGCGCCTGCGCGATCCCGAAATCGTCGCGTGCACGTGATCGACGGAAGAGCAACCGCAGAGCGCGCAGAGCGGATAACCGCAAAGACTCCGAGACGCCGAGATCGCGCGCACGACGCTGGGACGTGTCGCGCCGCGCGTCGGCCGGCTGCGCCGGCCGACAACACCGCTCCCGAAAAGCGTGAAAACGCGACGCACTCGGATGCAGGCGTCGTGTTTTCACGCTTGTCAGGAGCGGTGCCGCCGCCAAGCGGCGGCGCGCGGCGCGACGCTCCGGCGATCGTCGATGGTGTCTTCTCAGTGTCTCCGTGTCTCTGTGGTTGACCCGCATCGCTTACAATCTCGCGACGTGATCAGGCTCACGCTGAAAGAGCCGCCGCCGGTGCCGCTCGAAGCCGAGGCGCTCTCGCCGGACACGATCGCGGCGCTGACGATCGACGAGATCCGCGCGCTGCCCGTGCAGCTCGGCAAACGGCAGCGCCGCCTCGACGACTTCTTCGGCGTCGACGGCGCGCCGGGCGACGAAGTCGAGATTCACGGCGACGTGAGCCGCGTGAAGTGGATCGGCCGCGGCATGACGCGCGGCGTGCTGCGCATCCGCGGCGGCGCCGGCATGCACCTCGGCTCGGCGATGGCCGGCGGCACGATCGAAGTCTGGGGCGACGCCGGCGACTGGCTCGGCGCCGAGATGTCCGGCGGCCTCATTCGCGTCCACGGGAATGCCGGCGGCCAGATCGGCGCCGCGTACCGCGGGGCGCCGTCGGGGATGACCGACGGCATGATTGTCGTCGACGGCTCGGCCGGGCTCGAGGTCGGCATGCGCATGAAGCGCGGGACGATCGTCATTGGCGGCATGGCCCGCGATTTCGCCGGCCTGCAGATGAAGGGCGGCACGATCGTGCTGCGCGGCGGCGCGGAGCTTCGCGCCGGCGCCTGGATGACCCGCGGCACGATCATCTCGCTGGCGCCGCTCGCGCTGCTGCCGACCTTCGCGTACGCGGCGGCGTACAACCCGACGTTCCTGCGCCTCTACGCGCGGCGTCTTGCGGGGCTCGGCTGCGCGCTCCCGTACGACGAGCAGCAGGGCAGCTATCAACGCTACACCGGCGATGCGGCGGTGCCGGGCCGCGGCGAGATCCTGGTCTGGCAGCCCCGGAATTCGTAATTGCGCGTGCGCGCCCTTCAGTGTTACAACGTTGCGCAGGCGGAGCGTTTTATGCACATGAACCGTCCGATTCTCGCGGCCATCCTTGCGCTCGCGCTCGTCGAACCCGTCGTCGCCCACCATTCCTTCGCCGCCGAGTTCGACGCGAACAAGACGGTCACGCTCGAAGGCGCGGTGACGAAGCTCGAATGGGCGAACCCCCACATCTGGATCTATCTCGACGTAAAGGACGATCACGGCGTGCAGGCCTGGCAGTGCGAGGGCGGTCCGCCCAACACGCTGACGCGCAACGGCTGGAGCCCGAACTCGCTGAAGCTCGGCGACAAGATCACGATCGACGGCGCGCTCGCCAAGGACGGATCGAAGACCTGCAACGCGCGCATGGTGAAGCTGGCCGACGGCCGCAGCGTGTTCGCCGGCTCCTCCGGCGGCGACAATCCGCCGCCGCCGCAGCCGAAGAAGTAGGCGCGCCATGACGCGACGTGCCGCGCGCCTCATCGCGCTCTTCGCCGCGATCGCCGCGCTGCCCGCGATCGCGGCGGCGCAGCGCGACTTCAAGCCGCCCGAAGGGCCGACGCCGCGCACCGCCGCCGGGAAGGTCGACTTCAGCGGCGTCTGGGCCAAGCCGTACGTGCCCGACATGAGCAAGGACGGCAGGGATCAGAAGGGCATGGCGGTCCTGCCGTTCACGCCGTGGGGCGAGGCGGAGTGGAAGAAATACGACGCCGCCGAAGGGGACTACACCGGCGCCTGCCTGCCGTTCGGCATCACGCGCTCCGTCAACACGCCGGAGCCGATGCAGATCGTCCAGACCGACAAGTACTTCACCTTCCTCTTCGAGCAGAACTCGTGGTTCGTCGTCGTGCCGATCGACGGCCGCCCGCACCGGCAGGGCATCCCGACGTGGTTCGGCGATTCGGTGGGCCGCTGGGAAGGCGATACGCTCGTCATCGACACGGTGAACTTCAACGGCCGCACGCGCCTCGACACGATCGGCCACCCGCACAGCGATCAGCTGCACGTCGTGCAGCGCTTCTCGCGCCCCGATCTCGGCCACATCTCGTACGAGATGACCGTCGAGGATCCGAAGGCCTACACGAAGCCGATCGTCAACACGCGCACCTTCACGCTGAGGCCCGACTGGGAGATGATGGAGTACTCCTGCGAGGAAAATAACAAGAGCCTCTGGGAGGGTCGCATCAAACCGCCGAAGGCCCCCAAGTCCTGAGACCGCGGATCGCCGACACTTTCGCCGAAGCCTTCGACATGCGCGCGGCGCGCGTCGTCGTCACCGCGCGGTCGCCCGAATGGGCGCGGACCGCCGCGCAGTCGATGACCGGCTTCGCGACGTCGGTGATCGGCTGCAAGGTCGAAGCGGGCATCGAAGCCGATCTCGCGCCGGGCGAAACGCCCGACGGGCGCCCCGGCGTCAGCGTCCTGCTGTTCGCGTTCGACGCCGCCGGCCTCGCGCAGCGGCTCGTCGACCGCGTCGGGCAGAGCGTGCTCACGTGTCCGACGACGGCGTGCTTCGACGGGCTGCCGGAGGGCGACGAGCGCGTCGTCGTCGGCGGCCTGCTGCGCCATTTCGGCGATCGCTACCAGTCCAGCAAGTTTCTCGACGGCCGGCGCTACTGGCGCATTCCCGTGATGGACGGCGAGTTCCTCGTGCAGGAGTCCTTCGGCGTGCAGAAGGCGATCGGCGGTGGAAACCTGCTGATTCTCGCGGTCGACGACGCGTCGGCGCTGGCGGCGGCCGAAGCGGCTGCCGACGCGATGCGCCGCGTGCGCGGCGTCATCCTGCCGTTTCCCGGCGGCATCGTGCGCAGCGGCAGCAAGGTCGGCGCGAAGCACTACAAGAAGATGATCGCGTCGACCAACGACGCGTATTGTCCGACGCTGCGCGGCCGCGGCGACGTCGTCACGGCGCTCCCGCCGGAGGTGAACGCCGTCCTCGAGATCGTCGTCGACGGTCTCGATCGGCGTTCGATCGAGGTCGCGCTGCGCGCCGGCATCGAGGCGGCGTGCCGCCCGGGCGTCGTGGAGATCACGGCGGGGAACTACGGCGGCAAGCTCGGCAAGCATCACTTCCACCTGCAGCAGATCGCGAGCTAGCGTGCGGATTCTCGTCTACGAGTACGCGAGCGGAGGCGGGCTCGCCGGGCGGCGGCTGCCCGTATCGCTCGCGCGCGAGGGCGGCGCGATGCGCGCGGCGCTCGCGGCCGATCTCGCCGCAATCGGCGCGCACCGGATCGTCACGACCGCCGATGCGCGCGTCGGCGGCGGCCTGCCGCGCGGCGTCGACGTCGTCGCGCTGCCGGGCGGCGATCGCGCGCGCGCCGCGGCGCTCGATCGATTGATCGACGCCGTCGACGCGGTGTGGCTGATCGCGCCGGAGACCGATCGCTGCCTCGAACATCTGGCGGCGCGCGTGGAGAGACGTCGGAAGATCCTGCTCGGCTCGTCGTCGGCGGCGATTCGCGGCGCGTCGGACAAGGCGACGCTGCCATCGGTGCTGGCGGCCGCGGGCGTCAGCGGACCACCCACGCGCGTGCTCGGCCGGCGCGCGAACCCGACGGATGCCGCGCGCCGCATCGAGTATCCGATCGTCGCGAAGCCCGCGCGCGGCGCCGGCAGCGACGGCGTCGGCCTCGCCCGGAATCCGCGCGAGCTGCGCCTGGCCGTCGATCGCGCGCGCGCGGCCACGCGCAGCGGGAGAGTCGTGCTGCAGCCGTTCATCCGGGGATCGGCCGCGAGCGTGTCGCTGCTCGCGAACGGCATCGACGCGGTCGCGCTCGCGGTGAACGCGCAGGCGCTCGGCGGCTCGCCGTCGTTCGCGTACCGCGGCGGCTCGACGCCGTTCGAGCATCCGCGGGCGGCGCAGGCGATCGGCGCGGCGATCGCCGTCTGCAAGGCCGTTCGCGGGCTGCGCGGCTTCGTCGGCGTCGACGTGATCCTCACCGGTCGGGACGCTGTAGTGATCGAGATCAACCCGCGCCTCACGACCGCGTACCTCGGCGTGCGCGCGGCGCTCCGCGAGAACGTCGCCGCGCTCGCGATGGCCGCGTGCGGCGGCGATCTGCCGGCATCGCCGCCGCATCCCTGCCGGCGCGTCCGCTTCTCGGCATCCGGACGCGTGTGGGAGCTCGATCCGGAACGTCGCGTGCGAGGCGCCGCGTGATCGATGCCACCGCGTCGATCGTCGGCTGGGATGTCGGCGGCGCCAACATCAAGCTGGCGCGTCTCGACGACGATCGCGGCGCTGCCCTCGTCGAGCAGCCGTTTCCGTTGTGGCGTGAGCGCGAACGCCTGCCGTCGGTTCTTGCGTCGCTCGCAGAGGGCGGCGCGAACGCCGTCATGGGCGTGACGATGACGGCGGAGCTCGCGGACTGCTTCGCGACGAAGCGTGAAGGCGTCGCGTACGTGGTCGGCGCATTCGAGGCGGCGTTCCCGCAATCGCCGCTGTGGATCTACTGCGTGGAGGGCACGTTTCGTACGCCAGACGAGGCGCGGGAGCGCCCGCTCGACGTCGCCGCGGCGAACTGGATGGCGGCCGCGACGGTCGTCGCGCGCGCCCTCCCCGACGCGCTGTTCGTCGACGTCGGCAGCACGACGGCCGACATCATCCCGATCGTCGGCGGGCGCGTCGTCGCCGAGGGGCTCACGGATCCGGCGCGGCTGCGATCCGGCGAGCTCGTGTACACGGGGTGCCTGCGCACGCCGCTCTGCGCGATCGTCCGGTCGGTGCCGCTCGCGGGCCGACCGTGCCGTGTTGCGGCGGAGCATTTTGCGATCGCGGCGGACGTCTACCGCTGGCTCGGCGCCATCGGCGCGGACGAGTACACGTGCGAGACGCCGGACGGCCGCGGATGCAGCCGCGCAGAGGCGGGCGCGCGGCTGCGCAGGATCGTCTGCGCGGATTGTGAGACGCTCGACGACGCCGCCGTGACGGCGATAGCGGAGCACATCGCGCGCGCGCAGACGCGGCAGATCGCGCTCGGCATCCGCCAGGTGATTCGCCGCCTTGGCGCCGCGGCGCCGCGCGCCGCCGTCGTGGCCGGCAGCGGCGCGTTTCTCGCGCGGGCGGCGGCGCGCGCGAGCGGGCTTGCGGCCCGCGAGCTGTCGCCGGAGTTCGGCGCCGGCGGCGCACGCGCCGCGCCGGCCGCGGCGGTCGCGCTCCTCTTGTCGGAGCTCGTGTCCGCGCGACGCACATGATCGATCTGCATATGAACGAGCGCGCGTGGGCGCTGGCGGAGCAGTGCATCGCGCGCGCCGACGAGCTCCGCCTCGCCGTTCACACGCTCGCGAGCGGAACGCGCGTCATCGACGCGGGGATCGAGGCGCCGGGCGGTCTCGGCGCCGGCCGTGCGCTCGCGGCGCTGTGCATGGGCGGGCTCGGGCACGTCGAGCTGACATCGCTCACGATCGGCGGCGACTCGTGGGCGGGACTCCACGTCTGGACCGACCATCCGCCGGAATGCTGCATGGCGTCGCAGTACGCCGGCTGGGCGATCGATCCCGCGGGCTTCTTCGCGATGGGATCGGGTCCGCTGCGTGCGAAGGCGCGCGTCGAGAAGGCGCTGTTCGAGAAGCTCGGATACGCGGAAGCGGCGACCCGCGGCGTGCTCGTGCTCGAAGGGCGCACGCAGCCGACCGAGGAGGTCGCGCAGTGGATCGCGGCGAAAGCGGGAATCGCCGCCGCGTCGCTCGTCGTCGCGATCGCGCCGACGGCAAGCCTCGCGGGCGGCATTCAGATCGCCGCGCGCGTGCTCGAGACCGGCCTGCACAAGATGGACGCGATCGGCTTCGACGTCCGCCGCGTCGTCAGCGCGGCCGGCAGCGCGCCGTGGCCGCCGATCGCGCGCAGCGACGTCCGCGCGATCGGCCGCACGAACGACTGCATCCTCTACGGCGGACAGGCGCGGTACGTCGTGCTGGCGGACGACGACGAGCTCGCCGCGATCGCAGAACGCCTGCCCGCATCGGCCTCGTCCGACTACGGCACGCCCTTCTACGACATCTTCAAGCGCTACGACAACGACTTCTATAAAATCGATCCGATGCTGTTCAGCCCCGCGGAAGTGTGGCTCACGAGCGCGGCGAGCGGACGCACGTTTCACGCCGGTGGTACCGACGCCGGCGTGCTGCGGCGATCGTTGATGGGTGAAGGCTAGGGGACAGGGGACTAGGGGACTACGAAAGTCGGTCATTTTGGGATGTACGTAGTCCCCGAGTCCCTTAGTCCCCCAGTCCCCATGACGCTATGCACGTAACGGTCCTCAGCCAGCCGGGATGGCACGCCGCCGAACTGTGCCGCGCGCTCGCCGAGCGCGGGCATGCCGGGCGCGTGCTGCCGTACGAATCGCTCGTCGCGTCCTTCGCCGGCGGCCGCATGTGCGCGAGCGCGCTGTCGTCCGCCGACGCGTCGGTGCTCGACGCCGACGCGGTGCTCGCGCGCTTCATCCCCGCCGGATCGCTCGAGCAGGTCGTGTTCCGCGTCGACGCGCTCCACTGGATCGAAGACCGCGGCGTCCCGGTCGTGAACTCGCCGCGCGCGATCGAGCGCTCGGTCGACAAGTTCTACACCGACGCGCGGCTGCGCGAGGCCGGCGTGCCGACGCCGGAGACCTTCGTCTGCGAGCGCGCCGCCGATGCGATGACGGCGATTCGCGCGATGCTGGGGGCCCGTCCGGCCGACGGCCTCGACAACGCCGTCGTGATCAAGCCGATCTTCGGATCGATGGGCCACGGCATCGTCCGCGTCGGCGATCCCGACGCCGCGTTCCGCGTCGTCCAGGCGCTCGACACGGTGCGGGCGGTGTTCTACGTCCAGCGCGCGATCGACTCCGGCGGCCGCGACATCCGCGCGTTCGTCGTCGGCGGCCGCCTGCTCGGCGCGATCGAGCGGCGCGCGGCCGGCGGCGACTGGCGCACCAACGTCTCGCGCGGCGGAACGGCACACGCCTGCGTGCTGCCGCCGGCGTGGGAGGATCTCGCGCTGCGCGCGGCCGCGGCGATCGGCGCCGACTACGCCGGCGTCGATCTGCTGCCGTCGAAGAACGGCGACGTGTTCGTGCTGGAGGTGAACGGCATTCCCGGCTGGCAGGGGCTGCAGCGGACCATGCGGATCGACGTGGCGGGAGCGATCGTCGACCATCTCGCGGAGCGCGTGCGGTCGCGCCGATCGGCCGTCGGGATGCCCGCATGATCGCGTCGAAGCGGGAAGAAGAGCGCCGCCCGGCGATCGAGGCCGTCGACGTCGCCGTCGCCGCGCAGCTCGCGTGCCTGCTCGAGGCGAGCGCGCCGAAGCCCGGGAACGTCTCGCCCGGCCTCCACTTCGACGACCTGCGCTACGAGGACTTCCTCGCGAGCGCGGCGGCGATCGGCGCGCCGCTGGCCGGCGCGGGCGGGCGGCCCCTGGGCGCGACGGTTCGCCTCGCGATCGACGCGACCTCGCGCTGGACGCGCTCGAACACGAACCTCGGCATCGTGCTGCTGCTGGCGCCGCTCGCGCGCGCCGCGGCGATCGCGAACGGCGCCGATCTGCGCGCGGCCGTTCGACGCGTGCTCGACGAGACGACGGTCGAGGACGCACGCGACGTCTACGCGGCGATCCGGCGCGCGGCGCCCGGCGGGCTCGGGACCGTCGCCGAGGAGGACGTCGCGGGCGAGCCGACGCGCCCGCTCGTGGACGTCATGCGCCTGGCCGCCGGGCGCGACCAGATCGCGCGGGAGTACGCGACGGCGTTCGAGCTGACGTTTCTCACCGGCGCGCCGTCGCTCGAGCGCGCGCGCCGGGACGGCCTCGCGTGGGACGCCGCGATCGTGGAGACGTTTCTGACGCTCCTCGCCGCGGCCGCCGACACGCACGTCGCGCGCAGGGGCGGGCCCGAGCTGGCCGCGGCCGTGTCGCGCCAGGCGCGCGCGGCGCTCGCGGCCGGCGGCGTCCGCTCGGACGACGGGCGCGCCGCGATCGACCGCATGGATCGCGCGCTGCGCGACGGCCGTCATCTCGCGAACGCGGGCGCCACGGCCGATCTCACGGCGGCAGCGATTTTCGTCGTCCTGCTCGGCGGCGGCTGGCAGGCGCCGCCACGACCGGCCGCGCATGGAGGGCGCGATGCAGCATCGCGGTGAGTTCAGCGTCTCGGTCGCGAAGGACTACCTCGTCTTCGCGTCGGCGCACTTCATCACGTTCGCCGGGCACCGGTGCGAGGGGCTGCACGGCCACAATTACCGCGTGCGCGTCACCGTCGAGGGCGGGCTCGATCCCGACGCGTGGTTCGTCTTCGATTTCGTCGTCCTGAAGCGTCTGATGAAGGAGCTGTGCGACGAGATCGATCACAAGGTGCTGCTGCCCCTCGAGAACCCGAAGATCAAGGTGGCCGAGGAAGGCGACGCGGTGATGGTCGCCTACGAGGGAACGCCGCGCTACCGCTTCCCGCGCGGCGACTGCGCGCTGCTGCCGGTGCCGAACACGACGGTCGAGATGCTGGCCGAGCTGCTCGCGGGGCGCTGCCGCGCGCAGCTCGAGAAGATGGGCGCGCGCGGCCTGACGGCGATCGAGATGGAAGTGGAGGAGAACTTCGGGCAGTCGGCGGTCTATCGAGAGACGTTCACGTGACGGCACCGCCTGAAGGCCGTGCCCTACCGATTCCATCCGACGCGTACGTAGGGGACGACCTTCAGGTCGTCCCGCACCTTCCGGAAACCGCCGCGACGTCGTCGCGGCCGATGCGGCCGTCGTGCAGCGCCGTCGCGACGAGCGCGCCGTCGCAGCCGGCGTCGGCGAGCCGCGCGAGGTCGTCCACGCCGCGCACGCCGCCGCCGGCGAGCAGCGTCAGCCCGGGCGTCGCCGCGCGCACGCGCGCGATCAACGCGAGGTCGAGGCCGCTGCCGGTGCCGACGCGCGCGACGTCGATCACGATGACGGCGCCGGCGCCCGCGTCGCGCGCCCGCGCAGCAATCGACTCCGCGTCGTTCGACGCGACGCTGTCCATGGCGACGATTGGCGCTCCGCCGCGTAGATCGAGGCTGAACGCCACGCGATCGCCGCCGATCCCATCGCAGACGCGGCGAAGCGCGTCGAAGCTGGCGAGCGTCTCGAGCGCGACGACGACGCGAGCGGCGCCGAGCGCGAGAGCGTGGCGCGCGCGATCGATCGAGGTCACCCCGGCATCGACGAGCAGCGGCACTCCGACGCCGGCGATGCCGGCGACGAGCGCGTCCTGCGGCGTGCGTCCGCCCAGCGCATCGAGATCGGCCGCGTAGAGCTCCTCGATCCCGAGTCGATCGACGTAGGCCCGCGCGACCGCGATCGCGTCGCCGTGTTGGATGGCCGCGCCGGCGACCGCCCGCACCGGCTCGTAGTGCTCGCGACGCCCGCCGCGCGCATGGACCGCGCGTCCTCCGAGGAGATCGATGACGCCGACGACGCGCACGGCACGAGTGTACGCGCACACACGGCTTTGGGCGCGTCGTGAACCATTCGGCTAGAATGTGCGTCAGAGTCCTTCAGTGCGTCCGGTCTCGCCGCGAGAGTCGCTCCGCCGGCTGTTTGCGCGGTTCGCGCGCGTTGCCGCACGTCTTCTCGGGCGCGAATCGGTCTGGGAGCCGGTCAGGATCGCCGTTCCGGCGGGCGCGTTCGGTCCGGGCTCGCGCCGGCCGTTCTCGAGCTACTTCAAGGGCAAGAGCTCGGTGCGCGTGCAGTCAATTGACGACATCGTGGAATGGCTGCAGGCCTGCGAGTACGTGAGCGACATCGAGCTGTTCCACGAGCAGGACGTCTGGCAGCATCCCCGCGCCTTCGAGAAGCGGCGCCGCGGCGATTGCGAGGACTTCGCGCTCTGGGCGTGGCGCAAGCTGGCAGAGATCGGCATCGACGCCGAGCTCTGCGTCGGCCGCATGATCTGCGGCGAGCGGCCGGAGGTCGATCGCCAGCACGCGTGGGTGGTGTTTCGCGTCGACGGGACGTCCTATCTATTCGAGCCCGCCGCGCGCGTCCGGTCGCGGATGATTCGGCCGCTCGCGGACGTGAGTGACGCGTACGTGCCGCACTTCGCGGTGAACCATCGGTTCGATACCCAGGCCTTCATCGGCTGTGCCGCCGACTCGAGCCACCGGCCAAGCCGCGATCCCGTCCGCGCGCTCTGACCTGACTCTCGCGCTCGCAAGGGCGTATTGTTATAAGAGCTCATGAGACGAATCCGGTCGCGCGGGGTCGCGCGGGCCGTCGTCCTCGCCGGATTCCTTTCGGCCTGCGAGAGCAGTTCGACGGCACCCACCGAAGGGCCGCTCGCGAGCGGCCGTTGGACCGGAGACGGCGCGTGCCTGTCGGTCGCCGACGCGGACTGCAATCTCGCCGTCGGCTGCGGGCACGGCCAGTTCCCGCGGCCGGCGCTGCGGGCCGACGGCACGTTCGACGTCGAGGGCACCTACCGAATCGAGGTCGGGCCGATCTCGATCCAGCCGGCGCCGCCCGCGCACTTTTCGGGATCGGTCAGCGGCTCGCGCATCATCCTGCACGTCGTCCCCACCGCGGGATCGCTGGCGCCGGCGTCGTACTCGATGACGCGGACGACCGCTGGAACGTGCCCGGTTCCGTGCGTGTAGCGCGCGGGCGCCGCTTCAACGGCCGGCGCTGAAGTCGTTCCTGACGATCCTGCCGCCCTTCATCACGAACTTCACACGCTGCAGCTCCGTGATGTCGGTGAGCGGATCGCCCGACACGGCGACGAGATCGGCGTACTTGCCCTGCTCGATCGACCCGATGCGATCCTGCCATCCCATCGCTTCGGCGTTGATCATCGTGCCGGACTGGATGGCGCGCGCAGGCGTCATGCCGCGCCGCACGAGCGCCTCGAACTCGAGCGCCTGCGTCCCGTGCACGAACGTCGCGCCGTCGACGCCGCTGCCGACCATGATCTTCAGCCCCGGCGTCGCGATGGCCATCGACACCGCCCGCTCGATGATCGGGATCATCCTGAATTTCCCGCCGGTGTTCTTGCCGTCGTTGTCGTCCATGTACGGCTCGGTGTAGCGGACGATGGTCGGATCGAAATAGAGGTGGCGCGCCGCCATCGTGTCGGCGTCCTTCTGCGTCAGCGCCCACGCGTGCTCGATCGTGTCGCAGCCGGCGGCGATCGCGTTGCGCTGGCCTTCGCCGCCGTAGACGTGGCACCCGGTCTTCTTCCCGAGGCGATGCGCTTCGTCGATCATCGCCTGCAGCACCGGCAGCGGATACGTCACGACGTACTGCGGCTCGCCCGTCTCGGCGAACGAGTAGTTGCCCGCCGGATACAGCTTGATCCAGTCGGCGCCGTGCGCGATCTGGTCGCGCACGGCGGCGCGGCCTTCGTCCGCGGAGCGGACGAGCGTGCTGGCGAGCGGGTTCTGCCGTGCGGGCGCGGGTCCGGCGTCCCAGACGATGCCGAGCGTCGAGACCTGGTAGCGCGGGCCGTCGAAGCGGCCTTCGTCGATCGCCTTCCGGATCTCGACGTCGCCGTAGCCGTTGCCGTGCGACGTCATGTCGCGCGCCGCCGTCACGCCCGCCCGCAGATCGGCCTGCAGGTTCTGGATCGCCATCAGCATCGCGGCTTCCGTCGTCGTGTTCGGCCCGCGCGTGTTGAACATGTGCGTGTGCGCGTCGATCAGCCCGGGCAGGACGGTGGCCTGCGCGAGATCGACGACCTGCGCGCCGGCGGGAACCTTGACGCGCGCCTCTGGGCCGACCGCGGTGATGCGATCGCCGTTCACGACGATCACCTGCGTCGTCAGCATCACGCCGGCCCGGCTGTCGAAGAGTCGTCCGGCGCGGACGGCCAGGACGCGCGGCGGCGGCGGGCATTGATAGAACGCGCCGTCGGACCCGACGCAGGGCGCCTGGCCGGCGCCGCGCCACGGCGTTCGCACGGGCTGCAGCCCCTGGGCCTCGAGCGTGACGGCAGCGGCGAGCGTGCCCACGATCAACGCCGACGGAAACGCGCATCGCATCACGCAGCCTCCAGCGGATTGTTCAACTCGATCCGATCTGAAGCTCCAGCGCGGACACCGAGGCCGCGGGAAACTCCCACACGCCGCCGCCGAACGGTTTCTCGCGCGTGGTCATCACGTCGGCGTCGTTGAGGTACGACACCTCGACGGCGGGGTCCGCGGCGATCTCGAACACGCGTCCGCCGCGGACGGTCTGGCCCGCGATTCGAATCGCCGCGCTCACGGACCGCGTGCGCTGCACGTTCGCGACGTGCAGGAACACCGTGTCGCCGCGGCGGCTCGCGACGGCATCGAGGCCGTCCGGCACGCCGCTCACGGCGATCGCGTGCGAGCCGATGTGGCGTCGATACAGCCGCATCACGCGCGCGACCGGCTGGAGATACGCGCGGGTGTTTCCCTTCGGCGTCGGAATGATCACCGCGTTGTTCTGCCAGCGCGTGCCGCAGAAGTCGGCGGCCGTCGCAATCTTCAGCACGTCGCCGTGCCGCTGGTGGTTGTTGAGGATGCGCGCGTAGGAGACGCCCGCGGCCCACGACGCGACGACGTCGCCGCGATCACGGCCGGGGACGACGAAATGGCATTCGGTCATCGCGAGCGGCAGCGCGTGCGCGCCGAGGCTGTCGCGAACCGTGCGAATCTTCGCATCGGTCGTCTGCCAGGCCTTCATCAACTGGTCCCACGTCGCGTCCGGATCGCGGCGGTACAGCTCGCCCCGCAGCACCGGCCGCTCCCGCGAGTCGGGATCGAACATGTGATGGAACGCGAGGTACTGCACGTGCTCGCCCGCGACTTCGGCCATGCGCGCCGCCCATCCGCTGTCGCCCCACGCGATCAGCCGAATCGCGGGATCGGCCGCGCGCATCGCCTTCGCGAATTCGACGGTCTTGCGGGCGGCCGTTTCGAGATCGAAGCCGTTCCGGTCGTACGACGTCTCGTTCCCGATCTGCCAGTGGCGGACGCCGAACGGTGCCGCGCTGCCGTGGGCCTTCCGCTCGCGGCTGTCCGGATGGTTGCAGTACGCCACCCAGTCGGCCGCTTCCTTCGCGTCGGCGGTGCGTACGCCGTCCTTCGCCTTCATGTACTGCTTGCGTCCGTCGGACTCGAAGTTGACGCAGATGAGCGGCTCGGCGCCGACGCGCCGGCAGAGATCGACGAATTCGCCGGTGCCGACCTGATTCGATTCGATGCCGCCCCACAGCAGGTTGAGCATCGCGGGCCGCGCGGCGCGCGGGCCGACGCCTTCCCGCCACCGATAGAAGTCCGCGAAGATGCCGCCCCAGCGCATCATCGTCGGGCCCAGATCGCGCGTGACCTCGACGACGTCCTCCCGCCAGTCGTCGCGCAGATGATCCCAGGCGGCTTCGACGGAGCCGTCGGTTGCCCCGAGCGGCTCCATGAACTGCATGTAGAGATACGGCGACAACTCGAAGCGCGGCGCGGGATCGACGACGAGCGCGCCCGCCCCCGGCTGCGCCTCGAGCGGCGCGGCGCGAAACGCGCCTGCGGCGGCGAGACCCGCCGCCGCCCTGGTGGATTCTTTGAGGAACGTTCGCCGATGCACGGCCGGACCGACGAGGAGGGACGGCCTGAAGGCCGTCCCCTACGAACGCTTCAACGACCAACCGCGCCGGTGGAGCTCGCCGTGAGCACGCGTTTGAACACCTGCACCGCCTGCTTCATCTCGTCCATCGACCCGAGCGTGATCCGGCTGTGCGTGTTCTCGAACGGCGGGAAGTCGCGTCCGACGCTCACCTTGAGCGCGGCGCACGCGTCGCGGAACTGCTTCGCCGGCCGCTTCAGGTCGACGAAGATGCAGTTGGTGTGACAGTCGGGCGCCTCGAAGCCCATGGTCTTGAACGCCTCGAGCGTGAAGTCGCGCACGCGCGCGTTCTCGGCGCGCTCTTCCTCGATGTGCTTCGCGTCGCGCAGCGACGCCGCGCCGGCCGCCGCCGACAGCGTGTTGACGCTGCCGAGGCTCCACGCGCGCGAGATCGCCTGCAGCGTCGCGGGCTGGCCGATGGAGTAGCCGAGGCGCAGGCCTGCCATCCCGTGCGCCTTCGAGAACGATCGCGTCACGAACACGCCGGGCAGCTCCTTGGCGAGCGGCGCCGCGGTCTTGACGCCCGGATCGTGCGCGTAATCGATGTACGCCTCGTCGATCAGGATGTGCGTGTCCGGCGAGGTCTGTTTGACGCGCCGCACGAACTTCTCGACGGCCGCCGCGTTGTGCACGGTGCCGGTCGGGTTGTTCGGGTTGCAGAAGAAGATCATCCCGGCGCCCTTGGCCGCGTCGGCCATCGCGTCGAGATCGAGCCCCATCGATCGATCGACGCGGATCATCTTCACCGGGGCGCCGATGCGGCGCGCCGCCTGGTCGGGCGTGCCGTAGGTCGGCGCCGCCGTGACGAGCGGCTTGTCCGCGGAGCAGAACGCGCGCGTGCCGGCCTCGAGGATCGCGCCCGATCCGGTGCCGACGATGATGTGGTCGTGGCCGACGCCGTAGACGTCGGCAATCGCCGCGACGAGATCGGCCGTGTTGTCCGGAGGGTAGCCGCGTCCCACGCGCGCGGTCAGCGAGTTGCGCAGCGCGTCCATCGTCTTTTTCCCGGGGCCGCGCGCGTTCTCGTTCGAGCTGATTCTGATGAAGCCGTCGTCGAACGTCTGTGCGGCGCCCGCTTCGAACGCCAGCGCCTCGCTTCCGCGCCCGATGACGAACGACGTGGACAGCAAGCCGGCGCTGCCCAATCCCAGATTCCTGAAGAAATGGCGACGGGACAGTGACATGAGGCCTCCTTCTCGTGAAGTCTACTTCTGAACGCCTGCAGCCGACTCGCTCAGGAACAGTTTTCTTCCGTCCGCAAAGGTGAGGTCGCGGCCGACCGCCTTGTTCGTTCCGTCCTTCGCCTGAAAGCCCGTGACGACGATTTCCATGCCCGGCATGAGCGCGTTTTTCGTGAAGCCGAGCCGCAGCAGCTGATTCGGACTGCCGCCCTCGACCATCCAGTTCGCGGTGCCCTCGGGGCTCTTCACGTCGACGTGGACCCACGAATGCGGGTTGACCCATTCCATGACGGTCACGACCCCCTGCAGCCGCAGTGGCTTTTCGACGTCGAACTCCGACGAGAAGGCGTGGTGCGCGGGCGCGGGCGCGGCCGTCAGCAGCATCGTGGCGGCGGCAAGTGCGATCGCGGCTCTCTTCGGCACGGAAGCCTCCTACTGCGGATCCTTCTTCCCGGTCTTCGCCTCTTCCGCTTTCTCTTTCGCGCGCGCGCCGCGCAGGTTGTTCGCGAGGCCGTAGTTCGCCTCGTGGCACGCGTACTCGTAGATCGGTCCCTTGTCCTTCACGAGCGGCAGCTCGGCGGACCACGGCTTCGCCCACGTCGTCGGGTCGTCGACGGTGAACTCGTAGCGGATCGTGGCGTCGTCGACGCGCGTGAAGCGCTCGACGACGTGCAGGTTCTCGCGCGAGCCTCTGAAGTTGGTCTGATCGGTGAAGTTGGTCGTGTCGACGACGAGCGTGTCGCCCTCCCAGCGGCCGCGCGAGTCGCCGAGCCAGCGCCGCACGCTTCTCGGCGGATGCGCGGATCCGTCGAGCGGGATGATCCGGGCGTCGTGAATCATCTCCTGCATGATCGCGACGTAGGCCGGTGTCTGCACGATCTGCAGGAAGCTGTTGTAGCCGGGCGGCAGCATCGGCGGCCCTTCGTTGCCCCACACGATGCAGCGCTCCTGGATCGTGCGGTTCTCCGGGCCGTCGAACTCGTGGCCTTTGTTCCGCGCGGCGCGCTCCGCGTTGCGCTGCTGCGCCTCCGCGGTGACCGGCGGCACGCGGCCCTCCGGCCCGACGATCATCGACGTCCGCATGCTGAACGCGATCTGCGCCTGGCTGCGATCGAGGCCGAACTGCGTGAACTCGTAGTGCGCCTCTGTTCCACCGCGCTCGGCGGTGGACTGCGGCACGAGCGCCTTCTTGCGGTACTCGGCGGCCTCCTCCTCGGTGTAGTACTCCTTCGCGCCGAGCTCACGCGGCCGTTCGAGCGGCGTGATCGTCGCGTTGGTCCAGATGCCCTGCAGATCGGGCCGGCCGTCGGGCGTGCGCGGCGGCGTCCACGCGGGCGGCGCGGCCGCCGCGGCGGCGACTCCCATGGCGACGAGCCATCGACCGATCATGCGTCACCTCGCAACCGGGCCTACCTGGCCATCGGGTCGGGCCGGATCTGGAACTTCGCGATCTTCCCCTTCGTGCCTTTGCCGCCCTCGATGTGCCACACGAAATGCGTCCCGTAGTTCGCGTACAGCGCGCGGCCTTTCCAGCCGCCGTTCGGATCGTCGATGCGCCCGTCCATGCCGCGCGAGTAGAACCCGAGCGGATACGGCACGCGCAGCGTCGTCCACGTCTTGGTTTGCGGGTTGAGGACGAGCAGCGCATCGGAGTTCGAGCCGTTCGCGATCGGCGTGTCGGCGCCGAAGCCCGCGATGTTGTGGCGATCCACCCAGTTGTAATAGTGGAAGTCCGCCGGAATGTCGGTGCCTTTCAGCTTCGGGCCGTTGGTCTGATAGAGCGTCCATCCCTCGCGGCACTGGCTGCCGTCGATCTTCGCGGGGCCGTTGAGATCGGTGCACTTGCGCACGTCGAAGCTCGCGAGGTGGCTGCTCGCCGCGAGCGCGGTCCAGACGACGCCGTGGCTGTCGATGTCGACGCCGCGCGGGTCGAAGCCGGGCTCGGGCACTTTGAAGATCTGCGTCTTGCACGACGCGGGCGCGTTGTCGCCGCGCTGCAGGCGAATGAGAAAACCCGGGTAGCGCTCCGAGACGCCCCACACCGTGTCGTCGACCGGGCTCGGGATCACGGAGTACATCGCGTAGTTGACCATCGTGTCGAGCTTCGGATCGAACGCGGGCGCCGCGCCGGCGCCGCCGCCGCGCGCGCCGCGTCCCGCCGCCGCCGCGCCGCCGCCCGTCGCCGTGTCGCCCTGATACAACTGCGAGACGCCGCCGCGACCGGCCGGCATGTTCCACGGCCTGGTGATCTTGCCGTCGCCGTTGGTGTCGAGCACCTGGCCGCACCAGCCGGCGGCTTTCTGCTCGTCGTGCGTCTCGTCGTACACCTTCGTGTCGATCCAGCCGAACATCGGACCGGTGAGCTCGTTGAAGTACAGCGTCTCGTCGGGATCGGTGTCGAACTGCAGATGGTGCGTCGCGAAGCAGGTGTCGACGAGCGTGAACTTGCCGCTCTTCGGATCGTAGAACGACGCCTGCCGTCCGCTCGCGCGCAGCGGGAACCACTCGGCGAACTTGTTGGACGGATCGCTGCACCACGCCGGATCCTGGTTGCCGCGGATCTTCGACGTCATCCACACGCGCCCCTTGCTGTCGAACATCGGGTTATGGGGATCGGCGGGATTGTACGGAGGGTTGCCCCACAGGTGCTCGTTGCCCCAGTGCAGCGACGGCCGGTTCGGCGCGGGGAATCGCGACGGCACCTTCTCGCGCGGTTCGCGCGTCGGGATGTCGAGCGCGACCGTGCTGTTCTCCTTCGGGTTCAGCACCACGAGCTGGCCGTGCCCTGCCGACACGGCATAGATCGGGCCGCCCGCGTTCACCGTCGGGTGATGCCGGTCGGTCGCGATCTCGTCGTGCATGAACGAATGATCGTCGCCGACGTCCCACAGCGTGACGACGACGTTGCGCTCGATGCCGGCGGGGCGCGGCGGCGCGGGCGGCACCTCGCCCTTCGCGACGCGCTCGGTCCACGACGCGTACGTCTTGACCGATCGCTCCTTCCCCTGGTTCGTGAGGACCCCGTACATCGAGTTGCCGCGCACGCCGGTGCCGAGGCGCCACTCCCACGCGTCCTCGTGCGTCTTCAGCTCCGGCTTCGCCGCGAGCACGTCGTCGACGCTGCGCGTGAGAGCGCTCCCGAGCTGATGACAGAAATTGCAGTCGGACTTCAGCGAGTTGATCCAGTGATTCTGCGTCTGCATCGCCGGGCCCAGGCCGTTGCCCTCCGCGCCGGTGCCGGGGAATTCGGATTTCGCCGGCGGCTCGAGCAGCGAGAGCCAGTAGTTGCCCGGATACACCTTCGCGGCTTCCTGCGGCGACTTCGCGGCGGCCGCGCGCAGCGTCACCGCCGCCGCCGATGGCTTGGCCTGGATCGGCATCGAGTCGACGAGGCCGTAGCCGCGCACCCACACGCGATAATTCGCCGCCGGAAGATCGGGCAGCAGGAAGCGGCCCTGATCGTCGGTGACGACGATCTTGATGAAGTTCGTCGGGAGGTCCTTCGTCTCGGCGATCACCCACACGCCGGCTTCCGGACCCTGCGCGCCCTGGACGACGCCGGTGATGTAGTTCGCGGCCGCCGGCTGCGCGCTACGCTGCGCCTGCAGCAAGGCGATCGATGCGAGGCAGACCAGCGTCGTGAGCAGCCGCGACCGTGTGACGATCATCACCTTCTCCTCCAGATCCGCGCCGATGCGCGGCAGTATAGGCGCGTGCCGGAACGCCCGCAACGTATAGTTGACGCGTGTGTTCAGCCGACCCGGCGGCCGCCGTCGACGTCGTCGTCAAGGTGGGCGGCGCGCTCGCCGGCGACGTCGAGGTTCTGGATCGCGCGCTCGCGGCCACGGCCGCAGCGGCGCAGGCATGCCGGCTCGTCATCGTGCCCGGCGGCGGGCCGTTCGCCGACGCCGTCCGCAGCGTGGATCGCCGGATGGGACTGCCGGACACCGCTGCGCACTGGATGGCCGTGCTCGCCATGGATCAGTACGCGTACGTGATCGCGGCGCGGCTGAGCGGCGCCGGAGTCGTGGTGAACGCGCCGGGCGCGATTCGGGACGCGATCGAGGCCGGCCGCATACCGGTGCTCGCGCCGTCGCGCTGGCTGTTCGATGCCGATCCGCTGCCGCATTCATGGGACGTGACGAGCGACAGCATTGCCGCGTGGATCGCCGGCCAGCTTGGCGCCCGGCGGCTGATCCTCGTCAAGCCGCCGGGCGTGGACTCAAGCGACAGCGTCGATCCGTACTTCGCGCGCGCGCGGCCTCCTGGCGTCGAGCCCATCGTCGTCGCCGCGGATCGGATCGCCGTCGCATCGCTCGCGCGGTGACGGAAGCACGAAGGCACGAAGGATCACGAAGACACGAAGAATTTGTCTTTCTTGTACAAGAAAAACTTCGTGCCTTCGTGTGTCTTCGTGTCTTCGTGGTTCCGCAGCGCGCGCACGCGGGCGGCGGTGACGCGTCCCGTGCGTCCGCCGTCGCACGCGGCGCCGCGGACGCCGGCGATGTCGGCGCCGACCTCTTGCACGAACGGCAGATCGTCCGGCGTCAGGCTGCCGGCGAGCGCGGCGAACAATCCGAACGCGTGCGCGCACTCGACGAATGCCGCGAGCGCGTCGCGATCGATCAGCGCGCGCAGCCCGAGTCCCTGCTTGTGCGCCGTGTCGAGCAGCACGCCGCGCGCGCCGGCACGCGCGGCGATCTCGACGAGCGCGGCCGCGCTGACGTTCGCCTCCGGGTCTGCGTCCGCGTAGCCGGCCAGCACGACGCCGCATCGTCCCGCGCTGCCGTTGCCGGCGCCGCGCACGGCGGCGGACGCGAGCGCGGCAACGCGCGCTTCGCTGTTCACGCCGTTGAAGCCGACCTTCACGAACCACGCGCCGGCGGCAGCGAACGCGGACGCGCTCCGCTCGACAGTCGCTTCGTCGACGGCGTCGCCGATCGCCGCGCTCACCGGCACGTCTCGATCGACGGCCGCGGCGATCTCGCGCAGGACCTCGATCGACACCGCGCCGAGCGCGCCCGCGTGCGGCTCTTTCGCGTCGACGATGTCGGCGCCGCCCGCGATCGCGGCCGCCGCTTCGGCCGCGCTGCGGACGCTCACCAGCAGCTGCATGGCGGCTACTGTATCATCTGCGTTCGTGACCGACGCATCGCTCGCCGGCCGCGCTGTGCTCGTCACGGGCGGCTCGAGCGGGATCGGGAAAGCGATCGCGATCGCCGCCGCGCGCGCCGGCGCCGACGTGGCGATCACCTACCGCGTCAACGCTGCCGGCGCCGAAGAGGTGCAGCGCGCGATCGGCGCGCTCGGGCGCAGGACATCGGCCATCCGTCTCGATCTCGCCAGCGCCGCGTCGCTCGGCGACCTCGGCCCGTCGGCGCGCCGCGCGCTCGGACGCGTCGACGTGTGGATCAACAACGCCGGCGCCGACATCCTCACCGGCGACGCCGCGTCGTTGTCGCGCGTCGAGAAGCTCGATCGGCTGATCGCCGTCGATCTGAGAGGCACGATGCTCGCGTCGTGGCACGCGGCGGAGATGCTCGCGGCGCAGGACGAGGGCGGCGTCATCATCAACATGAGCTGGGATCACGTGCTGACCGGGCTCGCGGGCGAGAATCCCGAGCTGTACTCCGCCGTCAAAGGCGGCGTCCTCGCGTTCAGCAAATCGCTCGCGCGATCGGTGGCGCCGCGCGTGCGCGTGAACGTCATCGCGCCGGGTTTCATCGAGACTTCCTTCGGCGCCGCGGCCAACGGCGCGTGGCGCCGCACGGTGATCGAATCGACGCCGCTCCAGCGCTGGGGCACACCCGACGACGTGGCCGGCGCGGCGGTGTTTCTCGCGTCGCCGGCCGCCGCGTTCCTCACGGGGCACACGATCCTCGTCGGCGGCGGCGTCGTCATGTGAGGACGGCATGGCAGAGAAAGAACCGACGTATTCCGAAGCCGAGATCGCCCAGCGCCTCCGCGATCTGCCCGGCTGGTACTTCGAGGACGGCTGGATCCGCCGCGTCTACAAGACCGACGGCTGGCCGACGACGCTGATGCTCGTCGGCGCGATCGGCTACTGCGCCGAGGCGGCGTATCACCATCCGGATCTCTCGGTGACGTGGGGCCGGGTGACCGTGAAGCTGTCGACGCACAGCGCCGGCGGCATCACCGAGAAGGACTTCGCGCTGGCGCGGCGGATCGAAGAGGTCGCGCTGTGGCGCCCCGCCGCCGCCGGCCCGCTCACGGGCACGCCGAACAAGTTCGTGCGAGGCGGCGATCCGCGTTGACCGACGAAGTGGCGCGTCCGGCGGTCCCGTGGCGGCACGTGCTGTTCGTCACCGGCCGCCTCGCGGAGCCGGCGCTGCGGCGCGTCCTCGCCGAGATGGCGCCGGAGTTCGCGTACGACGTCTCGGCGTTGGGCATCACCGTCGCCGCGCTGATGACGACGGAGTGGATCGCCGGGCGCCTCACGGTTCCACCCGGCATCGATCTCGTGCTGATTCCCGGCTTGTGCGAAGGCGACGCGGGCGCGATCGCCGACCGGATCGGCGTCGACGTCCTCAAGGGCCCGAAGGATCTGCGCGAGATCCCCGCGTACTTCGGCGCGGCCGCGGCGCGCCAGGACTACGGGGCGTGGGACATCGAGATCGTCGCCGAGATCAACAACGCGCCGCGGCTGCCGCACGACGCGATTCGCACGGCGGCCGACTACTTCCGCGCGTCGGGCGCCGACATCATCGACGTCGGCTGCACGCCGGGGCTCGCGTTCCCGGCGCTGGGCGATGTGGTGCGCGGCCTGGTGGCCGACGGGATGCGCGTCAGCGTCGATTCGTTCGACGCGGGCGAGATTCGCACCGCGGTCGCTGCCGGCGCCGAGCTCGTGTTGAGCGTGAACGGATCGAACATCGAGGCCGCGCGCGATCTCGCCGGCACCGCGGCGCGCGTCGTCGCCGTGCCGGAGCTCGGCGGCGCGCTCGACACGCTCGACCCGATTCTCGAGCGCCTCGACGCGTGGCGCGTCGGCTACCTCGTCGATCCGATCCTCGAGCCGATCGGCTTCGGCTTCATGAAGTCGCTCGAGCGGTACGCCGAAGTGCGCCGGCGCTATCCGGCGGCGCCGATGCTGATGGGCATCGGCAATCTCACCGAGCTCACCGCCGCCGACTCCACCGGCGTGAACGCGCTGCTGATTGCGATCTGCCAGGAGCTCGGCGTGCGGGCGGTGCTCACGACGGAAGTGATTCCGTGGGCGCGCGGCGCCGTGCGCGAAGTGGACATCGCGCGGCGGCTGATGCACTACGCCGTCACGCGCCACACGATCCCGAAAGGCGTCGACGATCGGCTCGTCACCGTCAAGGATCCGGCGATCCTCGCCTACACGCAGGAGGAGCTGCGCGCGCTGCAGGCCGGGATCACCGATCCCAACTTCCGCATCTTCGCGGACCGCGAAGGGATCACGGTGCTGAACAGCGAGCGGTTCGTCCGCGCGACCGATCCGGCGCGCATCGCGGAGCTGTTCGCCGAGCTCGACGTGGCCGAGGCGACCCACGCGTTCTATCTCGGGCGCGAGCTCGCGCGCGCGAGCCTCGCGGTCGCGCTCGGCAAGACGTACCGCCAGGAAGGGGCGCTCTCGTGGGGCTATCTCACGCCGCCCGACGATGCCGCCGCCGATCGCGTGAAGCTGACGCAGCGTGCGGCGCGCAAGCCGGCGGCCGGTCCGAATCGTGATCGTTGAGACGATCGTCACGACGATCGGCGCGGACGGCAGCGTCAACATCGCGCCGATGGGCGTCGAGTGGGGCGACGAGGTGATCGTGCTCAAGCCGTTCATGGACACCGCGACCTACCGCAACGTGACGGCCACCGGCGCCGCCGTCGTCAACCTCACCGACGACGTGCGGCTCTTCGCGCGCGCGGCGATCTCGAATCCGGATCATCCGACGGTGAAGGCTGCCGTGGTTCGAGGCGTCGTCCTCGCCGACTGCTGCACGTGGCGCGAGGTCGAAGTGCGATCGATCGACCGCACGCCGCCGCGATCGCGCATCGAGACCGCCGTCGTCCACCGCGGCGCGCGCCGCGAGTTCGTCGGCTTCAACCGTGCGTGCCATGCCGTGCTCGAGACGGCGATCTACGCGACGCGCCTGCACCTGCTCACGCGCGAGTTCGTCGAAGGCGAGGTGGCGCGCCTGCAGGTGATCGTGGACAAGACGGCGGGGCCGCGCGAGCGCGAGGCGATGCAGATTCTGGCCGACTACATCCGCGCGGCGCCGCGGGAGCCTCCGGCGCCGTGACCAGCGGCGACACCGTGTTCGTCGAGACGGCGGCGCGGCTGCACTTCGGCGTCCTCGATCTGCGCGGCGCGCTCGGCCGGTGGTTCGGCGGCATCGGCGCCGCGGCGCCCGAGCCGACGCTGCTGGTCTCGGCGTCCCCCGCGACGTCGATCGCCGTCGAGGGCGCTGACGCCGATCGCGCCGGAGCCTTCGCGCGCGCCTTCCTCGCGCATCATCATCTGGCGGGCGGCGCGCGCGTGACGATCCATCGCGCGCTGCCGGCGCACGCGGGGCTCGGCTCGGGCACGCAGCTCGCGCTCGCCGTCGCGCGCGCGCTCGCCGAGCTGTACGGCGTCGAGACGACGCCGTCCGGCCTCGCGCGCGCGGTCGGCCGCGCCCAGCGTTCCGCGATCGGCACCTGGACGTTCGCCGGCGGCGGCCTCGTCGTCGAAGGCGGCCGCCGCGCGCACGACGCCGGCGTCGCGCCGTTGATCGCGCGCCTGCCGTTTCCATCCGCGTGGCGCTCGGTCGTCGCGGTGCCGCGGCGCGAGCCGGCGATCAGCGGCGCCGACGAAGCGGAGGCGCTCGCGAAGCTGCCGCCGCCGCCGGATCGCGAGGTGGAGCAGATTGCGCACCTCGTGCTGATGGGGCTGCTGCCGGCGCTCGTGGACGCCGATCTCGCGGCGTTCGGCCGCGCGCTCACCGCGATTCAGGCGACGACCGGGCGCTGGTTCGCGCCGGTGCAGGGCGGCGCGTTCGCGCCGGGGCCGAGCGAGGATCTCGTGCGTCGCATGGTGGAGCGCGGCGCGCCCGGCGTCGGCCAGAGCTCGTGGGGCCCCGCCGTCTACGGCATCGTCGAGGGGCAGGATGCCGCCGCACGCCTCGCCGACGATGTGCGCGCGGTGCTGGAGCGCTGCGGCGGCGGCAGCGTCTACGAGGGACCGTTCCGCGCCGAAGGCGCGCGCGTGTGGCGATTAGGTCGCGATTAAGGCAAGCGTTCCATGCCTCGCCGCTTCAGCTCGGGCTCGAGGGCCGAGGACATGAGGAACGCAATCAGCGCCTTCGCCGCGTCACGATGCTGCGACGCCCTGCTGATGCCGGCGACCATCACCGAATAGTCCTGCACAGCGGCCGGGAAACTGCCGGCGAGCTCCACGCCCGGCACGAACAGGATCTCGCTGATCGGCTGCACACCGAAGTCGGCGGCGCCGCCGGCCACGGCCTCGCTGACGTCCGCACCGGTGACGGTTGGCTTGAACTTCGGCGACAGCTGCTCGGACAGCCCCAGCCGGTTCACCAGCGCCGTGAAAAACAACCCGCCCGCGCCCTCCTTCGCGAACGCAATCGATTTTGCCGCCAGGAGCGCGGTCTTCAGCGCGTCGACGCTGCGAAGATCGGGTTTCTTTGCGCCTCGCCGCACGGCGATTCCGAAGCCCGAGCGCGCGATGGCGGCGCGGGTATCCGCCGCGATCGTGCCGCGCGCGATCAATGCATCGATCACCGGCGGGGTGACGATGGCGACGTCGAACGCTTCACCCGACTCGATGCGTTTCTTCAGCTCCGACGAGACGCCGTAGCTGATCGCGAGCTGATTGCCGGAGGCGCGCTCGAACTGCGGCGCCGCGGCCGTGAGAACCGTCCTCAGACCGTTCGAGGACAGGACGATGATTTGCGGCCCGCCCGCGAGGCTGGCGACGCAGGCGAGCAGCAGCACCGCAGCTGCGAAGAATATCGGTAGGGGACGGCCTTCAGGCCGTCCCGCGAGCGGCCGGGCCTGAAGGCCCGGCCCTACGTACGGAATTCTCAAACGCCCTCCACGCGTAGGCACCACACTACCGAAAAACCGGCCGCGTACAGCAGAATACGCCACATGGCCGAGACGTCGACCGCAGCTGCTGTCATTCAGGTGACCGATCGCGCGTGGAAGGCGCTCGAGGGCGCGTACGATCTGCAGGTTCACGTCGGGCCCGACGTGATCGCGCGGCGCATCGACGACATCGACTGCGCGAAGGAATTTCTCGCGCGCGGCATGAAGGGCTTCGTGCTGAAGTCGCACTACGTGCAGACGGGCGAACGCGCGCAGGTGGTCGCCAAAGCGGTGGCGGGCAGCCGCGTGTTCGGCGCCGTGACGCTGAACCACAGCGTCGGCGGGCTGAATCCGGTCGCCGTGGAGCTCGCGGGCCGCACCGGCTGCAAGATCGTGTGGATGCCGACGGTCGACGCGCAGAACGAGACGGCGGGCCGCGTCGACGGCCCGAGCGAGAAGCTGCCGTTCTGGGCGAAGATTCAGCGCGAGCTCGCGGCCGAAGGCATCTCGCCGCCGCCGCTCTCGGTGATCGACGATCGCGGCGAGCCGACCGACGCCGCGCGCCGCTGCCTCGAGCGCATCGGCAAGCACAACATGATCCTCGCGACGGGGCATCTGGGCCGGCGCGAGATCTTCGCGCTCGTGCGCGCGGCGAAGGCGATGGGCCTGAAGAAAGTCGTCGTCACGCACGCCGAGTTCCCGTCGCAGAACCTCACCGGCGACGAGCAGAAGGAGCTCGCCGATCTCGGCGCGCTCATCGAGCACTGCTTCACGACGACCTACACCGCGAAGGCGACGTGGGAGTCGACGTTCGCGAACATCCGCAAGGCCGGCGTGTCGCGCGCGATCGTCTCGACCGATCTCGGCCAGACGATCAACCCGCCCGTCGCCGAGGGCTTCGCGATGTTCGCGCAGCGGCTCCTCGACGCCGGCTTCAGCGCCGACGACGTCCGCACGATGGCCGTGACGAACCCGGCGCGGCTCGTCGAGGCATAAGCGAACTGGCATTGCAGTATGATTCCCACCCGATGAAGATCAGCCTCGCCGGCACGGGCGCGATGGGCGTCATCCACGTGAAGGCGCTCCGGAAGATTCCCGGCGTCGACATCGTCTCGGTCAACAGCCGCACCGAGGAGAGCGGCAAGGCGTTCGCGGCCGAGTGGGGCATTCCGCACTACTCGACGCGCCTCGAGGAATCGATCGATCGGCCGGGCGTCGACGCGGTGATCCTGACGACGCCGAGCGCGATGCACGCCGATCAAGCGGTGCTGGCGCTCGGAAAAGGGAAGCACGTGCAGGTGGAGATTCCGATGAGCCTCAACCTGCCCGACGCGCAGCGCGTCGTCGAGGCGGCGCGCACGGCGGGCAAGGTGTGCATGGTGACCCACACGCGGCGCTTCTCGTCGCCGCATCGCGAGATCCGCCGCCGCATTCGCGACGGCACCTTCCACCTGCACCACATGGTGGTCGAGACCTACTTCTTCCGCCGCGAGAACACGAACATGCACGGCCAGCCCCGATCGTGGGTGGACAACCTGCTGTGGCACCACGGCTGCCACTCGGTCGATCTCGCCTGCTGGGTGCTCGACGAGCCGAACTTCGCGGTGTGGGGCCAGAAGGGGCCCGATCATCCCGCGCTCGGCATCCCGATGGACATCACGGTCGGGATGAAATCGAAGAAGGGACCGCTCTTCTCGATGGCGATGTCGTTCAACAACAAGGGGCCGTTCGGCGGCTTCTATCGCTATATCGGCGAGGAGGAGACCTTCAAGGTGTATCGCGACGCGATGACCGACAGCGAGGGCAGGGACGTGCCGCTCGACGCGGTGGCGGCGTTCGATCGGCAGGACGTCGAGTTCACGAGCGCGATCCGCGAAGGCCGCGAGCCGGAATCGAGCGCGCAGAGCTGCCTGCCGACGATGGCGCTGCTCGACAAGATCGAGAGGGCGATGAACGGTTAGGTCGGGTAGGTCGGGTAGGTCAGGTAGGTCAGGTAGGTAAGACCTCTGTGACCCACCTGACCCACCTGACCCACCTGACCCACCTGACCCACCTGACCCAACAATGATCATCGACTGCCACGGCCACTACACGACGGCGCCCAACGCGCTCCAGGTCTATCGCGACGCGCAGATCGCGGAGCTGAAGACGGCGCACGGCGGCGCGCGCGCCAAGGGCGAGATCCGGATCGGCGACGACGAGATCCGCGAGAGCCTCGAGAACGCGCAGCTGAAGCTGCAGCGCGAGCGCGGCACCGACGTGACGATCTTCTCGCCGCGCGCGTCGGCGATGGCGCACCACGTCGGCGACGAGACGACGAGCCTCCACTGGTCCGAGCACTGCAACGATCTGATCGCGCGCGTGTGCCGCCTGTATCCGAAGAACTTCGTCGGCGTCTGCCAGCTGCCGCAGTCGCCCGGCGCGCCGCCGGCGCGATCGATCCCGGAGCTGGAGCGATCGGTCAACGAGCTCGGGTTCATCGGCTGCAACCTGAATCCCGATCCGTCCGGCGGGCACTGGACGGCGCCGCCGCTCACCGATCGCGCGTGGTATCCGCTGTACGAGAAGATGGTCGAGCTCGACGTGCCGGCGATGGTCCACGTCAGCTCGTCGTGCAACCCGAATTTTCACGCGACCGGCGCGCACTACATCAACGCCGACACGACGGCGTTCATGCAGTTCCTCACCGCCGATCTCTTCAAGGACTTCCCGACGCTGCGCTTCGTGATCCCGCACGGCGGCGGCGCGGTGCCGTATCACTGGGGCCGCTACCGCGGCCTCGCGCAGGACATGAAGCGGCCGCCGCTCGACGAGCTGATTCGCGACCACGTGTTCTTCGACACCTGCGTGTATCACCAGGCGGGCATCGACCTGCTCGCGCGCGTCGTGCCGGTGGACAACATTCTGTTCGGCTCGGAGATGGTCGGCGCGGTGCGCGGCATCGACCCCGAGACGGGACATTATTTCGACGACACCAAGCGCTACATCGACGCGCTGCCGCTCGGCGACGCCGACAGGCGGAAGATCTTCGAGGGCAACGCGCGGAAGGTGTATCCGCGGATTGCGAGAGCGCTCGCGTGAACTTAGACTGTCGGAGAGGCCGGGCGGGTCAGGCGGGCCAGGCGAGTCGGGCGGGTCGGAATCGCTGAGTCCGACCTGCCAGACCCGCCAGGCCTGCCAGACCTGCCAGACAGGGGAGACCGTCATGGGAGAGATTGTCGCAGCGGTCGGCACGTGCCACACGCCGTACATGTTCACGCGGCCGCCGGACGAGAAGCCGGAGCAGCTCGATCAGGCGGCGCGCGGCATGGCCGAGCTCGGCAAGGTGCTCGACGAGACCAGGCCCGACGTCATCATCTTCATGGGCAGCGATCACGTCGAGACGTTCTCGGTCACCTGCATCCCGACGTTCGCGATCATCGCCGGCAACCGCGCGATCGCGAAGTTCGCCGGCCGCGAGTACGACCTGCCGGTCCATCGCGAGATGGCCGAGGACCTGCTGAACAAGCTCGTCGTCGATTACAGCTTCGACGTCGCGTACTCCGAGGACGCCGAGCTCGGGCACGCCTTCGCCGTGCCGTTCGAGCACGTGATCGGCAAGCGCGACATCCCGGTGGTGCCGTTCTTCACCAACGTCTACGTGCCGCCGCTGCCGACGCCGAAGCGCTGCGCCGCGCTCGGCAAGGCGATCGCCGACATCGTTCGCGGCCGGAAGGAGCGCGTGGCGGTGATCGCGAGCGGCGGGATGTCGCACTTCCCCGGCACGACGAAATATCTCCAGCCGGAGTTCGACTTCGATCGCTGGCTCGTCGCACAGATGGAGGCGGGGCAGACGAACGCGCTGCTCGAGATGACGGGCACGCAGCTCGACGAGGTCGGCAACACCGAGCTGCTGACGTGGGCGATGATGTTCGGCGCGATCGGTCCGCAGCCGGGCGTGCTCGTCGACTACATCCCGACGTGGCACCACGGCCTCGCGATGATGCGCTTCCTCCCGGCCGCGGCGTCGCACGCGGCGGCGACGAAGGCGATGGAGGAGTACGGCGGCTTCAAGTTCAAGAACCGCGGCTTTCAGTTCTACAAGCATCCGCCCGCCGAGGCGTACGGGCTCAACCGCCTGCTGTTCGAGGTGCGGCACAGCGGGGAGCTGCGCGACCGCGTGATCGCGGACCTGGACGAGGTCGCGAAGGAGTACAAGCTGAACGCGCAGCAGCGCCGCGCCGCCGAGGAGCTGATCGCGGTGGGCAAGGGCGGCCTCGTGAGCGAGCACGTCGGCCCGCTCGTCGAAGCGGGCGCGCACCCGCTGCAGGCGCTGATGTCGCTGCACGTGATCTTCTCGATGTCGCATCAGGCGGGGAAGCAGCACGTCGCGTCGCGCGCGCATTGATGACGGAAAAGCAACCGCAGAGCACGCAGAGACCGCAGAGACATGGCTGCGTGTCGCACCAACACGTGGCGCGACCGGTCGCGCCTCAGCTCCGTGTGCTCTGTGAGCTCTGTGGTTAACCGTGACAGGAGACCAAGGAGATGGCAAAGCCCTATCGCGCGGATCAAGTCGGCAGCTTGCTGCGGCCGCTCGAGTTGCTGGAGGCGCGCAGGAATCCTGCGATCACGCATGAGCAGCTCACCGCGATCGAGGATCGCTACATCCTCGACGCGCTGAAGCGGCAGAAGGAGCTCGGGTTCGAGATCTTCACCGACGGCGAGCTGCGCCGCGCCGGCTTCATGAGCGACTTCTACGAGTCGGTCGAGGGGATGGACCACGACTACGACGTCGAGCGCGCCTGGAAGGGCGCGCCGGCCGGCGTCGGCGTCGCGCGCGGCATCGGCGCGCCCGGCGGCGCCGTCGTCTCGAAGCTGCGGCAGACCAAGCGGCTCACGAAAGACGAGGTCGATTTCCTGAAGAAGCACGCGCCGGGCGACATCAAGATGACGCTGCCGACGGCGAACCAGTTTCCCGCCATCGCCTACAAGAAGGGCGTCAGCGAGCGCGCCTATCCCACCTACTCCGAGTTCCTGTGGGACATCGTGCCGATCGTGAAAGCGGAGATTGCGGCGCTTCTCGGCGAAGGCGTGAAGTACATCCAGATCGATGCGCCGCGCTACAGCTACTACATCGATCCGAAATGGAGGCGCCACATCCAGGACGAGATGGGCGTCGATCCCGAGAAAGCGCTCGACGAGGCGATTCGCGTCGACAACGCATGCCTCGAGGGCGCGAAGCGCGACGGCGTCACCGTCGCGATCCATCTGTGCCGCGGCAACAACCGCAGCCAGTGGTACGCCGAGGGCGGCTACGATCCGATCGCCGAGCGGCTGTTCAACCAGCTGAACGTCGATCGCTTCCTGCTCGAGTACGACTCGGAGCGCGCCGGCACCTTCGAGGCGCTCCGCTTCGTGCCGAAATCGAAGTCGGTCGTGCTCGGCCTGGTGAGCAGCAAACTCCCCGCGCTCGAGAAGCAGGACGATCTCGTCCGGCGCGTCGAGGAGGCGAGCCGCTACGTCCCGCTCGACAACCTCGCGGTCAGCCCGCAGTGCGGCTTCGCCTCGACGATGGAGGGGAACCTGCTGACCGAGCAGGATCAGTGGCGCAAGCTGCAGCTGGTCGTGGACACGGCGCGCAAGGTCTGGGCGCACGCGTGATCGTCGGCTTCATCGGGTTCGGCGAAGCGGGCTCGACGATCGCCGGCGGCCTCGCGTCGGCCGGCGTCGAGCGCATCCTGGCGTTCGACATCGCCGCCGACGACCCGCGCCTCGGGCCGACGATACGCGACCGCGCGCGCCGGACCGGCACGACGATCGTCGAGTCGCCGGCGGCGCTCGCGCGCGCGTGCGAGCTGCTCTTCTCGACCGTCACGTCGAGCTCGGCGCTCGACGCCGCGGCGGCGAGCGCGCCGTTCCTCGAGCCGCGGCACCTCTACGCCGATCTCAACTCCGTCTCGCCGGCCTCGAAGCAGCAGATCGGCCGCTCGATTTCCGCCGCCGGCGCGCGCTTCGTCGAGGCGGCGGTGATGGCGCCGGTGCTGCCCTACGGGCACCGCGTGCCGATGCTCCTCGGCGGACCCGGCGCCGCGCTCTTCGCCGAGCGCATGACGCCGCTCGGCATGCGGTGCGAGGTGCTCGCCGCCGACGTCGGCACCGCCGCGGCGGTGAAGATGTGCCGCAGCATCGTCGTGAAGGGGCTCGAGGCGCTGATGTGCGAGTGCGTGCTCGGCGCGAGCCGCTACGATGCCGGCGCGCACGTCTTCGCCTCGCTCGCCGAGAGCTTTCCCGGCATCGACTGGCAGAAGCTCGCCGACTACATGATCGGCCGCGTCGTCGTGCACGGCGAGCGGCGCGCGCGCGAGATGGAAGAAGTCGCCGAGACGCTGCGCGCGATCGGCGTCGAGCCGATCATGGCGGAAGCCACCGCGCGGCGTCAGGAGTGGAGCGCCGCGCTCGGGCTTCGCTCGCATTTCGGGCCCGAGGGTCCGCGGTCGGCCGCTGAAGTCGTGGACGTGGTGACGCGCCTGAGAGCCAGGCAGGAGGAAGCAGCATGCGACGCGCATTCATCGCGGCAGTGATCATGGCCGCCGCGCCGATTCTCTTCGCGCAGCGCGGCACGCCGCCGCCCGCCGGTCCGGCGCCGCGCTTCGCCGACGGCACGCCGAACCTCGGGCGCGTCGGCGCCGAGAAGGGCGTGTGGAACGTCCCCTGGATCAGGAACATGGGGCTGCGGATCGACCGCACCGAGAGCGGCAGCGATCTGCCGTCGGCGGGCGGCCGCGTCGGCCTCGTCGGCCACGACATGAAGAAGGACGGATCGAAGCTCGAGCCGCTCGTGCCGTTCCAGAAATGGTCCGCCGCCGTGTACGACTATCACGTCGCGAACGAATCGAAGTACGACCCGGAGGGCTATTGTCTGCCGCCAGGCGGGCCGCGGCTGATGGCGACGCCGTACCCGATGGAGATCCTCCAGCTGCCCGAGCAGAAGCGGATCATCATGACGTTCGAGGGCGCGACGCACATCTGGCGCGAGATCTACATGGACGGCCGGCCGCATCCGCAGGGCGACGATCTCAACCCGACGTACCTGGGGCATTCGGTCGGCCGGTGGGAAGGCGACACGCTCGTGGTCGACGTCGTCGGCTTCAACGAGGCGACCTGGATCGATTACTCCGGGCACCCGCACACCGATCAGCTGCACGTCGTCGAGAAGTTCACGCGCCCGAGCAAGGGCATCCTGCACTACGAGGCGACGATCGACGATCCCGGCGCGTACACGAAGCCGTGGACGTCGGCGTGGAATCTCACCTGGCGGCCGAACGCGGAGCTCGCGGAGTACATCTGCCAGGAGAACAACCAGTATCTGATCCACCTCACCGACGACTTCGGCGAGCCGCTGTTCGGCAAGAGGCGCTGATCGCATGCAGACGATCGACGTCGGCGCGACGCTCGACGATGCCGAGTGGAGCGGCTATCAGAAGCTGCTCGTCGCGGCGACCGCGATGACGATCATCCTCGACGGGCTCGACAACCAGCTGATTGGCGCAGCGGTGCCCTCGATGATGCGCGAGTGGAGCCTGCCGCGGCCGGCGTTCGTGCCGGTGCAGACCTCCGGCATGATCGGCATGATGATCGGCGGCGCGATCGGCGGCGTCATGGGCGACCGCCTGGGCCGACGCGTGGCGCTGCTCGGCAGCGTGATCGCGTTCGGCGCGCTGACGGTCCTCGTGTCGCTGTCGAACGGCATCGCGATGCTCACGCTGCTCCGATTCCTCGCCGGCTTCGGCCTCGGCGGCGCGATGCCGAACGCCGCCGCGCTCTCCTCGGAATACGTGCCGATCCGGCAGCGGCCGTTCGCCGTCACGCTGACCATCGTGTGCATTCCGCTCGGCGGATCGCTCGCCGGCGTCGTCGGCGGGCTGCTGCTGCCGCGTTTCGGCTGGCGCGGGTTGTTCATGGTCGGCGGCATCCTGCCGCTGGCCATCGCCGCGGTGCTGTTGAAGGTGCTGCCGGAGTCGCCGCGCTTCCTCGCGCGAGCGCCGGAGCGCTGGCCCCAGCTGCGCGCGCTGCTGCGGCGGCTCGGCCACCCGGTGTCCGACGATGCGGCCTTTATCGACGCGAGAGAGAAAGCCGTCGCGCGTGTCTCGGCGCGGGAACTGCTGAAGCCGGAGCTGCGCGGCGACACGATGGCGCTCTGCGGGTCGTACTTTTTCTGTCTGCTGACGGTGTACATCGGGACCAACTGGGTGCCGACGATGCTGACCGCCGCCGGTTTCGACGTGGGTACGGCGAGCTACGGGTTGACGGCCTTCAATCTTGGCGGCGTCGTCGGCGCGATCGTCGGCGCGATCGTCATCATGCGGCTGGGCTCGCGGCTCACGATGCTCGTGATGTCGGCCGGCGCGATTGCCGGCGCCGCCGTGCTGGCCGGGATGTCCATCGGGCCGCAGTCGGCATTCGCGGTCCTCGCGATGCTCGCGTGGACCGGCGGCCTCATCAACGCCGTGCAGACGACGATGTACGCGCTGGCCGCGCACGTGTATCCGACGGCAGTGCGCGCGACGGGCGTGGGGACCGCCGTCGCCTTCGGGCGCATCGGCGGCGTGCTGAGCCCGTCGGTCGGATCGTGGGCGCTCGAATCCGGCGGCTCGGCGCGCTACTTCGGCGTCATGGGCGCGACGATGGCGGCGGCGCTGGTCTCGCTCGCGTCGATCCGCCGCCACATTCCCGGCGCCGAGGTGGCCGCGCCGCAGCCGCACGCCGCCGCGCGGTGACGGCCTCGCGCCGCTTCCACAGAACGCTCTACGGCCAGGTGCTCGTCGCGACGGCGATCGGCGTCGTGGTCGGCGCCCTGTGGCCGGCGGCCGGCGTCGCCATGAAGCCGCTCGGCGACGCGTTCATCAAGCTCGTGCGGATGATCGTCGCGCCCGTCATCTTCTGCACCGTCGTCGCGGGGATCGCGGGCGCCGGCGACGTGAAGACCGTCGGCAAAGCGGGCGTCGTCGCGCTCGTGTATTTCGAGATCGTGACGACGATCGCGCTCGTCATCGGCCTGCTCGTCGTCAACGTCGTGCGGCCGGGCGCCGGCATGAACGTCGACGCCGCCCGCATCGACGCCGCGGCGGTGGCGCAATACGCGACGGCCGGCAAGGCGCAGAGCGCGACCGATTTCTTCCTCAACCTGATTCCGTCCACCGTTGTCGACGCATTCGCGCGCGGCGACATCATCCAGGTGCTCGTCGTCGCCGTGCTCTTCGGGATCGCGCTGCGATCGGTCGGCGCCGCGGGCCGGCCCCTGGTCGATCTGATCGATCGGCTGTCGGCGGTGCTCTTCGCGATCGTCGGCCTGATCATGACGACGGCGCCGATCGGGGCGTTCGGCGCGATGGCGTTCACGGTGGCGAGCTTCGGCGTCGGCGCGCTCGCGCCGCTCGTGAAGGTGATCGCGTGCTTCTACGCGACGTGCCTGCTGTTTGTCGGCCTCGTCGCCGGCGCGATCGCGCGCGCGCACGGCTTCAGCATCTGGCGGTTCGTCGCCTTCATCCGCGACGAGATCTTCATCGTCTACGGCACGTCGTCGTCGGAGTCGGCGCTGCCGCTGCTGATGGAGAAGCTGGAGGATCTCGGCGTCGGCCGATCGGTCGTCGGGCTCGTGGTGCCGGCGGGCTACTCGTTCAATCTCGACGGCACGGCGATCTATCTGTCGATTGCGACCGTCTTCATCGCGCAGGCGACGAACACGCCGCTGTCGCTCGGGCAGCAGGTTGCGCTGCTGGCGATCCTGCTGATCACGTCGAAAGGCGCCGCCGGCGTCGCCGGCGCGGCGCTGATCGTCCTGGCGGCGACGCTGTCGGCAACGGGTCAGGTTCCGGTGGCGGGCGTCGCGCTGATTCTCGGGATCCACCGCTTCATGGGCGAAGCGATGGCGGTGACGAACCTGATCGGCAACGGCGTCGCGACGATCGTCGTCGGGCGATGGTGCGGGGAGCTCGACGAAGCGCGGCTGGCGGCGCGGCTCGGCGCGTCAGCGCCCGCGCCGGCCTCCGCCCGCACGTAGCGACTGCTCGTACCGCTGCTGGATGCCCTTGTCCACCTTCTCGAGCAGCGCCTTGTCGCCCGGATACCAGTACTCGACGTGGCACGTCTCGCACGCGCGATCGAGGTTGTCGCCGGCGTCCCACAGCTCGTCGACCTTCTTCTTGCGGACGATGTCGAGAACCTCGAGGCCGACGTTGCGCAGCGCCTCGATCTTCGCGTTCCACAGCACGGGATCCGCCTCGAGCTTCGCCTGGATCTGCTTGGGCGAGAGCTCCGTCGCGTCGGGGCCGGTGCTGTTGTTCTCGTCGCCCGGCGGCGCGAACGGGCGGGGGATCTTCAGGAGGTAGACGCCTTCGGCGAGCGTGACGGCGCCGAAGCGGATCTTCTCCCAGTCCTCGTCGGTCTTCGGCGAGTGCTCGATCGTGCCGCTCTTGGTGAACTCCACCTTGACGGAGTCGAAGATGAAGTCGGAGGCGGGGTCGAGCATGTCGCGCATCAGCTCCTTCACCGAGACGATCGGCTTCAGATCGCCCCACAGCTTTGCGGGGGCGATCGGCGCGGGCGCCTCGGGCGCGCGCGCGTTCGACGCCGACGGGGCGGGCGACGAACAGGCCGCGACGAGGAGAACGACGATGAGCGCGGCGATGCCGGGTGCTGCGCGGCGGGTCATGGGAGCGCCGGGGATCATAGCCGGAAATTGACAACCATGCATCTTTCGAGTAGAAGCACGCTCCGCAGCACCTGATGAGCGCCATCCGCATTCGCACGGAGGTTCCGGGCCCGAAGTCGCGCGCGCTGATGCAGCGCCGCGCGGCGGCCGTCGCGCGCGGCCAGGCGCACTCGGTGCCGGTCTTCGCCGCGTCCGCCGACGGCGCGTGCGTGACGGACGTCGACGGCAACGTGTTCCTCGATTTCGCCGGCGGCATCGGCGTGATGAACGTCGGCCACTCCGCGCCCGCCGTCGTCGCCGCGCTGCGCGATCAGGCGGAGCGCTTCACGCACGTCGGCTTCCCGGTCATGCCGTACGAGTCGTACGTCTCGCTCGCCGAGCGGCTCGTGACGCTCTCGCCCGGCGCGTTCCCGAAGAAGGCGTTCTTCGTCAACAGCGGCGCCGAAGCGATCGAGAACGCGGTGAAGATCGCGCGGCACGCCACGGGACGGCCCGGCGTGCTCTGCTTCGAGGACGGCTTTCACGGCCGCACGCTCCTCGCGCTGTCGCTCACGAGCAAGATCGCGCCGTACAAGCAGGGCTACGCGCCGTTCGCGCCCGACGTCCTGCGCGTGCCCTACGCGTACTGCTACCGCTGCGCATACGGCAAGGAGCATCCGCGCTGCGAGATCGCGTGCGTCGACGAGATCGAGCAGCGCTTCACGCGATACGCCGACCCGCGCAGCATCGCCGCTGTTGTCGTCGAGCCGGTCCTCGGCGAAGGCGGATTCGTCGTGCCGCCGCTCGGATTCCTGTCGCGGCTCGCTGCGCTGTGCCGGCGCTACGGGATTCTCGTCGTCGCCGACGAAGTGCAGACCGGCTTCGGGCGGACGGGCCGGCTGTTCGCGTGCGAGCACGAGGGCCTGGAACCCGATCTGCTCGTGATCGCGAAATCGCTCGCGGCCGGCGTGCCGCTCGCCGCGGTGATCGGCCGCGCGGAGCTGATGGACGGCCCGGGCGAGGGCGGGCTCGGCGGCACCTACGGCGGCAACCCGCTCGCGTGCGCGGCCGCGCACGCCGTCCTCGATCTCTTCGAGTCGGGCGATCTGCTGCGCCGGAGCGAAGCGATCGGCGCGCGCATCGAGGCCGCCGCGCGAGGCTGGCAGCAGTCGTGCCCGCTCGTCGGCGAGATCCGCCGCCGCGGCGCGATGGTCGGCGTCGAGCTCGTCGCCGATCGCGCGACGCGCGAGCCGGCGAAGCGCGAGGCCGACGAGATCGTGCGGCTCGCGTGCGCGCGCGGCGTCATCCTCATCGCCGCCGGCACCTTCGGCAACGTCGTCCGCTTCCTCGCGCCGCTCACGATCGCCGACGACGAGCTCGACGAAGGCCTCGCGGTGCTCGCCGAGTGCTTCGCGGCCGTCGCCGCGCAGGCGATCGCCGATCGGTAGCGCGCGATCGCTCCACCTCGTAGTGCAGCTGAACGACGCCGTCCGGGAAGTGCCGCACGCCGAGCAGGCGGAGCGCCACCTCGCGATGCCTCGGCGCGATGAGCGGGATGCCCTCGCCGATGAACGTCGGCACGACGCTGATGATGAACTCGTCGATCGCGTTCGCATCGAGGAACGACGCGATGATGTCGCCGCCGCCCATCATCCAGATGTTCTTGCCGGCCTGCGCGCGCAGCCGCTCGGCGAACGCGCCGATCGACTCGCTGACGAAGTGGACGCCGGCGGGCACCGACGCCGGCGGCGGCCGGCGCGAGAACACATAGTGCACCGCGTCCGCCGTAAAGCGCGCGCCCATCTGCAGGCTGCGGTCGAACGTCTTCCGGCCGAGGATCTTCGCGTCGGTGGAGCGCTCGAACGCGGGGAGGCCGTAGAAGCCCTTCGGCGCGGGCCGGTCCGTGAGCCAATCGAGATCGCCGTCGGGTCGCGCGACGTAGCCGTCCGCGCTCGTCGCGATGTTCACGATGATTTTGCGCCGCGGCATGACGTCCCCGTGGGGTGTCTTCACGCGGCGTCGCCGCCGAAGACGAGCACGTACCCGTTCGGATCGCGGACCTCGAACTCCCAGTCGCCGTACGGCTGCTGGCGGAGCGGCATCTGCACGAACGCTTCGTGGCGAATCGTGTCGTAGAACACGGAGACGCCGCTCGTACGAAAGTACGCGTCCCAGAGCCCTTCCGGCCGCCGCGCTCTGAGATCCGGCCGCTCGTACCCGGGCAGCGACAACAGCATGATCTCCGCGCCGTCGCGCTGCAGGCTGGCGTAGACGTAGGGCTCCTGTTTCGGAAACGTTCCGGCAATCCGGAATCCAAGGTGCTCCGCATACCACCGTGCGGTGCCGGCGACATCCGACGCCCAGAACGTCGGAACCGACGATTTGAGTTGAACGCGAGCGGCGAGGCGGGCTGCGGCGTCGGTCATGAGCTGCTTGTCGCGCCGGCGATTCGATCTACGTCAACCCGTTCTTCACGAGCAGCTCCTCGACGGCGCGGTGCGCCTCGTCGATCGCCTGGTTGGTGAACGCCGCCGCGCCGGCGTCGGCGTTCGCGATCGCCACGCGGCCGAAGCGCTGGCGGCCGATCACGTGCGGCCGGTGCTCCGGCGGGACGTCGGGATCGGCGAGCGTGTCGTAGGTGTACGCGTAGCCGTACGGCCACCGGTTCACCGTCAGCCCGACGATGTCGGCGGCGGGATCGAAGCCGGCCGGGCCGAGCATCGCCGCGAGGTGGCGCCGGATCTCCAGCTCGAACTGCTCGAACGTCGTCGCCAGCAGCAGCTCGGCGCCGGCGCGATGCTGCTCGCGGCGCGGCAGCCCCGGTTTGTTCGGGTTGCTCGTCATGTGCACGATGACGGCCTGGTCCGGCGTCGTCACGCCGCGGTAGCCGCCGACGGTCGATCCCGGATCGAGGCTCGTGCCCGTGTGGAGCATGCACGGCGAGTTGACGTTCGCCACGCCCAGCTTCGCGAACGACGTCCACCGCCGCACGAGCACGTTGGTGTACATCATCGGCACCTTCACCGGATAGGCGAGCGCCTCCTTCTGCTTCGGCGGCAGCTCCGGCAGAAGCGCCGGGATCAGCGCGTTATTGCACGCGAGGACGACGTTGGCGGCGCGGACGGCGTGCATCCGCCCGCCGCGCAGGTACGCGACGCGGACCGATCGCGCGCGCTCGACGTCGGCGCCGTCGTGCTGCACGCGCACGACCGTGCTGCTGACGCGCACGCGCACCGAGGATCCCTTCGCATCCAGCGCGGCATAGTCCGGCCGCGCCTGGACGATCGTGTCCATCGTCAGCTTCGGCGCCGTGAACGCCGACGGGATCAGCCGGTTCACGAGCAGCCGCGCGATCGACGCGTTGCCGTCGGGAAAATGGAACGTGTAGGACGACTCGCGGAACGACTCCTCGTGCGCCGGCAGGCCGAGGCCATTGAAGCCGACCGATCCGCGAAGCGCCGCCTCGAGCGCCGGCGTCGTGTCGACGCGCTTGTTGTTGCGGCCGCCCTGCCCTCTGAAAAAGAGGATCGCGTCGGGATGCACCTTCGCGTGCTTCAACAGGAAGTCCTGCCAGCTCATGGCCGCGAGCGCCGCGAGCTTCTGCTCGACCGTCATCCCGGGCATGTAGTCCGGGTTCTGCCCGTGCAGGCGCACGAGATCCTTACGCACGATCTCGGACAGCGGCGCCTTTGCGAAGAACTCCGGCCACGGAATCCGGCCGTTGCCGGCCACGACGCGGTCCTCGCCGAAGTGCTCCTTGTCGAAGAAGACGCCGGGGCCGAGATTGAGCTGCTGAAACGCGCTGCGGTTCTGGAATTCCGCGTTGCGCTCCACCTCGATGCCGAGCTCCTCGACGAGCCGCTTCGCCGTGTAGCTGTACGGATACGGCGTCGCGATCCCCATCGTGCCGCCGTAGCCGATGAACGTGCGTCCCTGGTAGGTGAGCTCGTTGCGCTTGGCGTGCCCGCCGAAGTCGTCGTGGTTGTCGAGGATGAGGATTCTCTGATTCGCTCCGAGCGCGCGGCGCCAGAAGAGCGCGGCGGAGAGGCCGGAGATGCCGCCGCCGACGATCACGACGTCGTACGTTTCGCCGGTCTCGACGTCCACCGCGGGAAACTGGCGATACGCGCCGCTCTGCATCGCGGGGAAGTCGCGGACCGCGTCGGGATAGTTGCCGCGCAGGCCGGTGCGTGCGGGCGGGTACGCCGCCGCCGACGTATCGGGCTGCGCGCCGCCGCCGTCCGATGCGAACGCGCCGCTCGATCGCAGCGCCACGGCGCCGCCGGCGATCCCGATCGCGACGCCGCTCAGAAAATCGCGGCGTGGAATGCGCCGGCCCATCCCGAGGTCGCGGTAGGTCGATCGATCCGTCATCGCCGCTCCTTCAACGAATTGGAGATGTGCGCGCCGCCGCGCCGCGGCGCCGTATTCTACCGCGCGAAGTCGTTGACAACCTTACATTTTTCGTGTTCCATGCTCGCGATTCCCTGACAGTGCCTTTCCGCCCGGAGGAGCAGTCATGGTTTTCGCCAAGCGGACCGCCGCGATCGCCTGCGTGTTCCTGATGCTCGCGTCTGGCGCGCGCGCGCAGACCGTGAGCACGACGACCGGCGCGATCAACGGCACCGTCACCGACGCGACGAAGGCCGTTCTTCCCGGCGTCACCGTCACCGTCTCGGGTCCCGCCGTCATGGGCGCGCCGACCGCAGTGACCGATCAGAACGGCTTCTTCCGGCTGCCGAATCTCGCGCCGGGCGATTACGCGCTCACGTTCGAGCTCGCCGGCTTCGGCACGGTGACGCGTCCGGGGATTCACATCGCGCTCGGGTTCACGGCGACCGTGAACGTCGAGATGAACCCGGGCTCGGTGAGCGAGACGATCACGGTGAGCGGCGCGTCGCCCGTCGTCGATCTGCAGTCGACGAACGTGACGACGCACTTCGACACCGAGCGGCTCGCGAGCCTGCCGGGGTCGCGCGATTTCTGGGCGGTCGTCGCGCAGACGCCGGCCGTCTCGATGTCGCGCGTCGACGTCGGCGGGAGCGGCGCGCTCACGCAGCAGCCCTACACCGCGTACGGCCTCTCGAGCGGCGGCGGCGTCAACCGCGGCGTCGTCGAAGGCATCATGGTCAACGAGGGATCGGGCGGCGGCGGCAGCGATCTGTACTACACGGACTACGGATCGTTTGCGGAGATCGCGGTGAACGCCGTGGGCAACACGGCCGAGATGCCCAACCCCGGCGTCCTCAGCCAGTTCATCACCAAGTCGGGCGGCAACGCGTACCACGGCACGCTGTACACGGACTACGAGAACGACGCGATGGAGACGCACAACATCGACGCGGCGCAGCTCGCGGCGGGCGTCACCGGCAGCGACGTGCTCGCCGCGGTCGATACGAACCGCCTCAGCACGTTCAAGGATTTCAACGTCGACCTCGGCGGCTTCGTGACGAAGGACAAGCTGTGGTGGTACCTCGCGTACCGCCGGACGACGAGCGGACAGCGGTATCCGACGCTCGTCGACGACGTGCAGGAGACATGGGTGCCGGTGGGGACGGGGAAGGTCACCTACAACCTCACGCCGTCGCAGAAAGCGATCGTCTACTTCCAGCACGCGGACAAGAACCAGCCGGACTATCTCGGCGCGATTCAGATCGGCGGCGGCCGCACGACGCCGGCGATCATGCACGCCAACACGGTGTGGGACTCGCACTTTCCGACCAACGTCTGGAAGCTCGAATACAACGCCGTGCTCACGAGCGCGCTGCTGCTCGAGGTGCGCGGCGGCGCCTATCAATCCGTGTGGTGGCGCACGAGCAAGAGCGCCGCGCCGCGCGTCGAGGACACCGCCAACAACTTCGTCTCCGGCGGCGTGTACGCCATTACCTTCGACCGCAGCCGTCCGCAGGTCAACGGGTCGCTGAGCTACTCGAAGAGCGGCTGGGGCGGCAATCACAATTTCAAGTTCGGCGGCGAGATCATGCGCGACCTCGTGATCAACCCGTTCTACGGCTTCACCAGCGCGACCAACGCGCTGTCGCTGTTCGTCAACGGCGCGCCGAGCCAGGTGTACGTCTACCAGTCGCCGTCGTTCTCGCAGAGCGGCGTGGTCAGCGACGGCCTCTACGCCAACGACACGTGGCAGGCCACGCGGCGGCTCACGCTGAACCTCGGCGTCCGCTGGGACCGGCAGCAGGCGTTCCTGCCGGCGCAGGAAGGCCCCGGCGGCCTCGCGTTCGCCGAAGTGGGCAACGTCGTCGCCTGGAACGACAACTGGGGGCCGCGGCTCGGCGTCAGCTACGACGTCACGGGCGACGCGAAGACGCTCGTCAAGGCGAGCTACGGACAGTTCTGGCTCTATCCGGGCGCCGACTTCGCGAGCAGCATCAACCCGAACGCGTCGACCTGGTACAAGCAGTACCGCTGGACGACCGACGCGAACCGCAACGGCGTCTGGGATCCGGGCGAGGAGGGCGCGCTGCTCGGCGTCTCGGGCGGCAGCGTGTCGACGGCGCTCGATCCGAATCTCGAGAACACCTACACGCGGCAGGTGACGGCGTACGTCGAGCGTGAAGTGGCGCACGACTTCGGCGTCCGATCCGGCTTCGTGTGGAACGGCCGCCGCCAGGTGCGGGCGACGATCCGCGCGGATCGTCCCTTCGACGGCTACAGCGTGCCGGTGCCGGTGACGGATCCGGGACCCGACGGCAGGCTCGGCACCGCCGACGATCGCGGCGTCTACACCGCGTTGAACCTCGCGCCGCAGTATGTCGGCGCGCCGGCGGTGAATCTCACGACGGATCTGCCCGATTCGGCGAACAGCGACTACTACACGTGGGAGATCACCGCAACGCGCCGCGAGGTCGGCCGATGGTCGCTGCTCGCGAGCTTCGCCGAGACGTGGAACCGCGAAACCAATCTCGCCGGCAATATCGGCGGCACCGGATCGTTCACGCCGAACGCGCTCGTCAATACGGTGGACGGCCGCAACCGGTTCACGCTCTGGCAGGGGAAGATCAACGCGACCGTGCGCCTGCCGCTCGACGTGCGGCTGACGCCGATTTACCGGCACCAGTCGGGCACGCCGTTCGCCCGCACGTTCATCGCGACGCTGAACTACGGCAACGCGACGATGCTCGCCGAGCCGGTCGGCGCCGAGCGGACGCCGAACATCAACGTCTTCGATCTGCGATCGGAGAAGGCGGTGACGCTGAACCGCACGCGCGTCACCGGGTTCTTCGACGTCTACAACATCTTCAACACGAACGCCGAGCAGGCGTTGACGACGAGCTCCGGCGCGGCGTTCCTGCGGCCGGTGGCGATCACGCCGCCGCGCGTCGCGCGGGTCGGGCTGAAGTTCCAGTGGTGATCCGCATGAACGCGCACGATCGCGGCCTCGGCATGAGCCGCGCCATCACCCGGCGCGACTTCCTGAACGGCGTCGCGCTGAGCGTCGTCGGGTCGGCGCTCGCGCCCGAGCTCGCGCGCGCGGCGCAGCAGGAGTTCGCGCCCGAGCGCGCGCCCGACTACTACCCGCCGACGCGCGTCGGCATGCGCGGCAGCCACCCGGGCTCGTTCGAGGTCGGGCACCAGCTGCGCGATCGCCGCGGCTGGGATCTCTCCGGCGCGATCGACACCGGCGAGTCGTACGACCTGGTCGTCGTCGGCGGCGGGCTGAGCGGGCTGTCGGCGGCGTACTACTTCATCCGTGACGTCGGCCGCGGCGCGAAAGTGCTCGTCCTCGACAACCACGACGACTTCGGCGGCCACGCGAAGCGCAACGAGTTCACCTACGGCGGCCGCATGCTCGCGCTGAACGGCGGGACGCTCAACATCGAGTCGTGGGACCGCTACAACGAGCACGCGCGATCGGTGATTCACGACATCGGCATCGACATCGATCGCTTCCTCAAGGCGAACGAGACGAATCGATCGCTCTATCGATCGCTGGGGCTGACCGGCCAGGCGACCTTCTTCGACAAGGAAACGTGGGGCGTCGACAAGCTCGTGATCCGCAACCGCGGCGGCGCGGGCGGCGGCGGACGCGGGCGCGGATCCTACAGCGCGGAGGATCTCGCGCATTCGCCGCTCTCGCCCGAGGCGCAGAAGGACATGCTGCGGCTCTACGCCGGCCCGCACGCCGACTACATGCCGGGCCTGTCGTCGCCCGAGAAGAAGATCCGCCTCGCGAAAATGAGCTATCAGGATTTCCTGCTGAACCTCGTGAAGGTGGACAAGCAGGTCCTGTGGTTCTTCCGGAATCAGGGCGCCGGCAATTTCTGCGTCGGCGTCGATTGCTTCCCTGCGCTCTTCGCGTGGCAGGAAGGGCTGCCCGGATTCTCCGGCATGAATCTCGAGGCGAGCCCGAAGGGGCTCCTCGCGGATCTGCCCGGCGGCCATCATGGCCGGCAGATCGGACCGGGCGGCGGCCCGACGGTGCATTTCCCCGACGGCAACGCGACGATCGCGCGGCTGCTCGTCCGCTGGCTGATCCCCGACGCCGTGCCGGGAACCTCGATGGAGGACGTCGGCGCCGCGCACGTCAACTACGCGTCGCTCGATCGCACGGGACAGACCGCGCGGGTTCGCCTCAACAGCACCGTCGTCCACGTGCAGCACCAGGGCGACCTCGGCCGCGCCACCGAGGTGGCGACGAGCTACGTCCGCGGCGGCAAGACCTATCGCGTGCGCTCGCGCGCCGTAGTGATGGCGTGCTGGAACATGTTCATTCCGTATCTGGTGCCCGATCTGCCGGCGGGGCAGAAGGAGGCGCTCGCCTTCGGAGTGAAGGGGCCGCTCGTCTACACGAGCGTCGCGGTCCGGAACTGGAAGGCCTTCGAGAAGCTCGGCGTCACCGGCGTCGGCGCGCCGACGATGTACCACACGGGCGTGGATCTGCCGGAGGCGGTCGGCCTCGGCGATCTGCACCATCCGCAGACGCCGGACGAGCCGATCGTGCTGCACATGACGCGGTACCCGATGGCGCCGGGCAAGCCGCGCAAGGAGCAGCACCGCATCGGCCGCGCCGATCTCCTGAGCGCAACCTTCGAGACCTTCGAGCGGCACATCCGCGATCAGCTCGCGCGATCGCTCGGCGCGGGCGGCTTCGATCCCGCGCGCGACGTCGTCGCGATCGCGGTGAACCGCTGGCCGCACGGCTACGCCTACACGTACAACCCGCTCTACGATCCGCTCGAGTGGGTCTACACGTCGACCGAGGATCGCCCGTGCGTGAAGGCGCGCCGGCCGTTCGGGCTGATCACGATCGCGAACTCCGACGCGGCCGCCAGCCCGCACACCGACGCGGCGATGCTCGAAGCTCACCGTGCGGTACAGGAAGTGCTGCAACGCCGCGCGATGACGTTGCTATAGGAAATGAAGGCGGAACGTCAGGGCAGTTGACAGTAATTGATCCACCGGCGTAGAGTTCGCGGAATTTCATAATTTATGTAACGTTGCTGTCATTCTTCGTCCCCGGGGTCACCACGGTTGTCTGGAGACACGCTTCACAGGGAGGGAAACAGCATGCGGCGACGCGTGATAGGGCACGGCCTGTTGGTGCTGCTGCTGGCGGCCATCGCGGCGCCAGCGGTCGCGCAGCGCACGACGGGCGAGATCGTCGGAACCGTCACCGACGAATCGGGCGCCGTTCTTCCGGGCGTCACGATCACGATTCGCGGGTCGGGCGTGCCGGGCGCGCCGACCGTCGTCAGCAGCGAGACCGGCGCGTACCGGTTTCCCGCGCTGCCTCCCGGCGACTACTCGCTGGAGTACCAGCTCCAGGGCTTCGGCACGCTGCGGCGCGAAGGCATCCCCGTCGGCGTCGGCGCGGTGATCGACCTGCGCGTCTCGCTCAAGGTCAGCACGCTCAGCGAGACGGTGACCGTCACCGGTGAATCGCCGGTCGTCAACCTCGCCTCCACGACCGTCAGCACCAACTACAACCAGGAGTGGGTGGCTTCGGCGCCGATCCGGCACTTCTCGTTCTTCGATCTGGTCAACTCGGCGCCCGGCGTGAGCGCGACGTCAACGCTCGGATCGTCGACGACCGCGACGACGCTCGGGAGCACGACGAACGACAACGTGTACGCGATCGACGGCACCGATCTGTCCGCGCCCACCGGCGGGACCGCGTGGCCGTGGCCGAACGCGGACGCGATCCAGGAGATCGAGGTGCTGCAGCTCGGCGCGTCGGCCGAGTACGGCAACGTCATGGGCGCCGTCTTCAACGTGGTCACGCGCCAGGGCGGCAACGCGTTCCACGGCGACGGCACGTATTACGGCCAGGCGCAGAAGCTGACGAGCCGCAACACGACCGTCGCGCAGGAGTGCGCCGGCGTCGACGATTGTCCCGCGGGCGGCCTGCCGTACAACCGCGCGCAGTGGCGCGACACGACGTGGCAGATCTCCGGGCCGATGGTGCGCGACAAGTTCTGGTTCTTCGGATCGTTCGAGTACCAGAACGACTACGACTCGCAGCCGGGCACCGATCCGCTGTTCCCGGCGAAGTCGACCTCGCGCCGCGTGTTCTACAAGTTCAATTACAACATCACCGACAACCATCGGCTGATGCACGGCTACCACAACGACTACTGGAGCTTCCCCGGCGTGCCGTCCGCGGTGACGGCGCCGAGCACGGTGAACATCGGCCACGGCGACAACCCGACGCCGAACCTCGTCTACACCGGCGTGCTGTCGTCGAAGACGTTCGTCGAGGCGCGGCTCGCGGGGTACTACGGCAAGGATTCGACCGATCCGCTCATCGAGGGCGAGCCGCGCGTGCTGCCGCGCATCATCAACAACGACACGGGGCAGATCACCGGCGGCATCTCGTCGTGGGGCGACGCGAAAACGTGGCGCACCGGCGCGAGCGCGAAGGTGTCGCACCTCGCGGACCGCTTCCTCGGCGGCAGCCACGACGTGAAGCTCGGCGTCCAGTACACCGGCGGGGGCCGTGACGCGATTCTCGGCGTGAACGACTATCTGTACATCGTCGGCGGCAAGCAGTCGTACGGCTACACGAGGCTGCCGTATCACACCGGCGGGCTCATTCGCGGGCTCGGCGTGTATGCCGACGACACGTACCGCCTGGGCAACGTCGTCACGTTCAACCTGGGCCTGCGCTACGACCACAGCCAGGCGAAATATCCGTCGTTCCCGATCCTCGACGCGTCGGCGAACCCGACGGGCGCGTTGTCGCCGGGCAACGACGACGTGTATCACTGGAACGTCGTGTCGCCGCGCGCCGGCGCGACGTGGAAGGTGAACAGCTCGGGCAAGACGGTCGTCAAGGGCTATTACGGCCTGTTGTACCGCGGGATCTTCCTCAACGACTTCACGGCGGCGATACCCTCGGTGACGCCGAAGTTCATCTTCGACGTCACGCCATCGGGCGGGCGGACGAACTTCTCGGTCGTCAGCAGCAACCAGAATCTGACGATCGATCACGGCTACAAGGATCCGTACTCGCACGAGGCGATCTTCCAGGTCGAGCAGGAGCTCGCGAACAACCTCGGCCTGCAGGTGAACTACGTCTACAAGCGCGGCTACGACTATCCGGGCTGGCAGGACGTCGGCGGGCGGTACGCGCAGGTGCCGTACATCGACAATCAGGGCGTGGCCGCGAGCGGTCAGACGATCAACGTGTTCCGTCTGCTCACGCCGTTCAGCCAGAGCGTGTTCCAGATGACGAACGTGGCCGGGCTGTTCAGCCGGTACAACGGCGTCACGATCACGGGCACGAAGCGGATGTCGAACAACTGGCAGGGGACGCTGTCGCTCGTGCTGTCGAAGTCCGAAGGCCGCGAGCCGTCGAGCATCAACGGCCCGGCATCGGCGCAGACGGGCACGTCGGGCACGTTCGGCACGATCGGGCGCGGCGGCACCAACGGCGGGCCGAACGATTTCGTGAACACCGACGCGCTGCTGATCGGCGATCGTCCTGTCGTTGCGAAAGCGCAGCTGATCTATCGTCTGCCGTACGGGTTCCAGCTGTCGGGCAACCTGCAGCACCAGACGGGCCGGCCGTGGGCGCGACAGATCCGCGTCGGCGGGTTGAACTTCCCGTCGCGGCCGACGATCTACATGGAGCCGCTCGACGGCAGCCGGCGCGTGCCGAGCCTCGATCTGATCGACGCGCGGATCCAGAAGACGTTCCACGTCAGTAACACAGGCACCGCGATCGATCTGTTCATCGACGCGTTGAATCTGACCGACACCGACGTCAGCGAGAACGTGCTCAGCCGTCGCGGCGACCAGGCGTCGTCGTTCGGCGTGGCGTCCCGCTTCGTGTATCCGCGTCGTCTGCAGCTCGGCGCGCGCATCAAGTTCTGAGCGCGCGGCGCGACGGACGACGAACAACGCAGAGCTCGCGGAGACCGCAGAACCTTCTTTGAAAGAGATGGTTCTGCGATCTCCGCGGACGACGTACGGCGCAGAGCTCGCGAAGACCGCAGCTTCTTCTTTTGAAGAAATGATTCTGCGAGCTCTGCGTGGTCTCCGTTGAACGTCGTCCCGTTTACCGCAGCGCCTCGAGGCGCTCTCTCGCCGCACTGAATCGCGGATCGATCTCGAGCGTCTTGCGAAAGTATTCCTTCGCGTCGGCGGGACGCCGCTCGCGCTCGAGGGTGAGGCCGAGGTTGAAGGTGTAGCGCGGTTCGCGCGGATCGCGCTGCACGGCTTCGCGAAACGCGCGCTCGGCTTCGGCCAGCTCGCCGCCCGCGCCCAGAAGCATCCCCACGGAATTCCACTGCGACGCTTCGCCCGGATCGCGCGCGATCGCGTCGCGGAACGCGGCGAGCGCCTGCGGAAAGTCGCCGGCGCCGCGATAGAGATCGCCGAGCCGGCGGTGCAGCCGCGCGTCGGTCGGCACCGCGCTCACGCCGCGCCGCAGCGCGTCGATCGCCGCCACGCGATCCTTCGCGGCGAGATCGCATTCGGCGAGCATCAGGTACGACGCCGCGAAGCCGGGCAGGCGCGGGATCGCGCGCTCGAACTCGCCGGCGGCCGCGCGCCACTGCCGCAGCCCGACGAGCGCCTGCCCGTAGTAGTAGTGCGACTCGAAGCTGTCGATGCCGCGTGCGCCGAGCGTGCGGAACTGCGACGCGGCTCCCGGAAAATCCCGGTCGCGCAGCCGCGTCAGCCCCTCGTGCAGGACGGCGTTGAGCACCTTGTACTCCTCGATCTTGTCCTTCGGGTCGGCGCCCGATGCGTCACGGGCAGCCGCGCTGCCGCTCGCGTAGCCGAGCGCGCTCAGCTTCTCGACGAGCTCCGCGGGCGCGTCGGCGGCCGGCGCGGCGCGCTGCGGCGCCCGCTCCTCCTCGCGCAGATGCCGATCAAGCGCGGCGGCGAGCGCGCGCGCGCGCGCCGGCTCCTCGTCGACGAGGTTCCGCCGCTCGCCGGGATCGCGCCCGAGATCGTACAGCTCGGGCCTCGGCGCGCGGATGAACTTCCATCGTCCGTCGCGGACGCTCCGCAGATCGCTCCAGCCGTAGTGCACGCGCGGCGTCAGCGACTCGGCGAACGCGGGCGCCTCCTCGAGCCGCGATCCGGCGCCGCGCGCGGCGGCCGCGAGGCTGCGGCCCGCGAGCGCGTACGCGCTCTTCGGCGCAGGCACGCCCGCCAGGTCGAGGAGCGTCGGAAACAGATCGACGCTGCGCGCGACGACCGGAATGCGCGTGCCGGCCGCGATCCCCGGCCCGCGCAGCAGGAGCGGCACCCGCAGCGTCGCCTGATACAGAAAGTACCCGTGCACGATCTCGCCGTGATCGCCGAGCGCTTCGCCGTGATCGGAGGTGACCGCGACGAGCGTGCGGTCGCGGATGCCGAGGCGCGCGAGCGCCTCGTCCAGCCGTCCGACGAGCTCGTCGGACCAGGCGACCTCGCCGTCGTACGGATGATTCGCATACCGCGACGCGTACGGCTCGGGCGGCTCGTACGGCGCGTGCGGATCGTAGAGGTGCACCCACGCGAAGGTCCGGGCCTGCGCGTGCTTCTCGAGCCACGCGACCGCGTCGCCGGCCGCGACGTCGCCGCGCTTCTCGAGGATGTCGAGGAAGCGGGCTTCGTCGCCGGCGTCCGATCCGAGATCGAAGCGATCGGAGAATTCGTCGAACCCGCGCGCCAGGCCCGACTGCGCCGACAGCACGATGGAGGACACGAAGCCAGCCGTCGCGAAACCGGCGGCCTTGAACGCCTCGGCGAGCGTCGGCACGTCGGGCGCCAGCGCGCGCGAGATGTTGTCGCGGATGCCGTGCTGCGCCGGATCGAGGCCCGTGAAGATCGACACGTGCGACGGCCGCGTGATCGGCGCGGGAACCGTGGCCTCGATCGCCATCGCGCCCTCGCGCGCGAGCCGATCCAGGTTGGGCGTCGCCGCCTGGTCGCCGCCGTAGCAGCCGAGCCGATCGGCGCGCAGCGTGTCGATCGTGACGACGAGGACGTGCTCGGGGCGCGGCGGCGGCGCCTCCGGCGCGCGCGCGCCGCACGCGCCCGCGCAGCACGCCGCCAGGACGAGCGCCGCGGCGTCAGCTCGCACGCCGGCGCTCCAGCCTGCGGCCTTCCGCGGCCTCGCGCTCGGCGTCGGCCGTCCGCCCCCGCCGCGAATAGACGTCGGCGAGCACGTAGTGCCCGAGCGGCGCGATCTCCGCATCCGGCTTCAGCTTCATCCCGGCGATCGCCGCCGCTTCGGCGCCGTCGAGATCGTCGGCGTCGAGGCGCGCCTTGGCCAGATACAGATAGCCGCTGCCGAAGCGCGGGTTCGCGTCGACCGCGCGCTGGAAATGCGCGATCGCGTCCGAGGTCCGCCCGCGCGCGGCGAGAAGCTTCGCGAGGTTGAAGTGCGCCTGATAGATGCCCTGGCTGCGCGCGATCTCGGCCTCGTACTCGGCGATCGCGCCGGCCGCGTCGCCGCGCGCCTCGCGGATCAACCCGAGATCGTAATGCGCCATCGGCTCGTCGGCCTTCTCCTTCAGCGCATCCGCCAGCGCGCGCTCGGCCGCGTCGTACCGCTTCATCTCGATGTAGCACTCGCCGAGCTTCGTCTGGAACGCCGGCCGCTCGATGTTGTCGGCGACCGCGCGCCGCAGCGCGTCTTCGGCGCGCGCGAACTGTCCGCGCGACATCCAGATGTCGGCGAGCTGATAGCGCGCCTTCGCGTCGCGCGGGCTCAGCGCGAGCACGCGCTCGAAGCCCGACTCGGCGGCGTCCACGCGGCCCGCGGTCTTGTACGCGAGCGCGAGGTTGAACGCCGCGTTCTGGTTGTCGGGATCGAGCGCGAGCGCCTTCTGAAACGCGGCGACCGCCTCCGCGTCGCGCTTCGCCTTCGTCTGCATGTTGCCGAGCATCAGGTACGCCTCGACGATCTCCGGATCGGCGGCGAGCGCGTCGCGCACCTTCGCGATCGCGGCGTCGATCCGTCCCTCCACCGAATCGAGGCCCGCCTGCTTCAGCAGGTTGTAGAGCGCGATCTTGTCCTTCGGATCGCCGCGCGGCCGATCCTCGAGCGCGCGCGGGCTGATGCTGCTGCCGACGTAGCCGAGCGAGCGGAGGCGCGCCTCGACGTCGGGATCCACCGGACGCGGCGCCGCCGGCGCGCGGTTCGCCGACGCTTGCGCGAGGAACGCGCGCAGCGCGCGCTCGAGCGCGTCGGCGCGCGCCGCGTTGTCCGCCGCGATGTCGTGCAGCTCGCCCGGATCGAGCTGCAGGTCGTAGAGCTCGCGCCGCGGCGCGGCGATGAAGTGGTAGCGCGCGTCGCGAATCGACGTCAATTCGCTCCACCCGTAGTGGTGGCGCGGATACCACGTCTCCGACGCCGCGACGAGATCGAGCCTCTCGCCGCGCACGAGCGGCAGCAGGCTGCGGCCCTGCACCGCCTTGGGCACATCCACGCCGAGGAGCTGCAGGATCGTCGGCATCACATCGACGATGCGCACCTGATCGTTGACGACGCGCGCGGGGAGCGCCGGGCCGGCGAGAATCAGCGGGATGCGGACGTCCGCGTCGTAGACGAAGAAGCCGTGCTGCTCCTCGCCGTGCTCGCCGAGCGACTCGCCGTGATCGCCGAGGACGGCGACGATGGTGTGATCGAGACGCCCGTCGGCGGCGAGGCGATCGATCAGCCGGCCGATCTCGAGGTCGGCCACGGCGATCTCGCCGTCGTAGGCGCCGATCATCGTCGGCGGAAAGCGGACGCGGACCGGCTCAGGCGGATCGTAGGGCGCATGCGGCTCGTAGACGTGCACCCAGGCGAAGAACGGCCGCGCGCGATCGGCGTCGAGCCAGTCGATCGCCTTCGCCACGGTCTCCCGCGCCGGGCGCTGCACGGCGTCGAGCCCGATGTCGACGCGGTACTTCGCGAGATCGAAGTCGTCGTAGTAGCGGTCGAAGCCCTGCGCGATGCCCCATCGGTGATCGAGCACGAACGCGGACACGAAGCCGCCGGTCCGGTAGCCGCGCGCCTGCAGGATCTTCGCGAGCGTCGTCTGATCGTCGCCCAGGTAGAAGCCGCCGTTGTCGCGCACGCCGTGGAAGGCGGGGAAGGTGCCCGTCATGAGCGAGGAGTGCGCGGGGAGCGTCAGCGGCGCGACGGTGGTCGCCTGCGCGAAGCGGACGCCGCGCGCGGCCAGCCGATCGATCGTGGGGGTCTCGGCCGCCGCGTACCCGTAGCTGCCGACGTGATCGGCGCGCAGCGTGTCGATGGTGATCAGCAGGACGTTCGGGCGCGGATTGCGGCGCGCGCGGATCGTCCAGGCGCCGATCGCGGCGAGGGACGCGGCCAGCGCGGCGATCCAGGCGAGGCGGCGCACGGCGCTATTGTAGCCAAGGCACAAACCTTACAGTTTTTTGGTTGCCGTCGCGCGTGCGCATGGATACAATTCCGCCGCCGCACGACCCCATCCACAAGGAGCGCGACATGACACTGGCGCGACCGCTCATCGTCTCGATGGTGATCCTCGGGTTCAGCACGGCGAGCTTCGCCGGCGATCTGCACGACAGCATCGCGCGCGCCGCCCAGCAGCAGCCGGAAGAGCGATCCGGCGCGGCGAAGATTCCGACGCCGTATCTGGTCTCGGGCGCCGCGCTCTTCGTCGCCGGCATGTCGATGGCGGTCTACGGCTTCCTCCACACGAGCGGCGGCGAGTTCGTGTCGGGCTCGGTCTCGAAGGAGTCGAAGACCGGCCTCGGCGCCGCGGGCCTGGCGGTGGCGGGCGCGGGCGGCGCGATCCTGTATCTCGGCTCGCACCACGCGAAGCACGCGCCGTCGGTCGCGCTCGGTCCGGGTCAGGTGACCGTCAGCAAGCGCATTACGTGGTGAGGGAGTGACGACAATCAACGCAGAGCCCGCAGAATCCGCAGAATCACTTTGTACAGAGTAGTTCTGCGAGTTCCGCGAGTTCTGCGTCGAACGTCGTCAGCCTGGTCTCAGGGTCGCCGAAACGCGCGCACGCGCGCGTCGATCGCGGCGGCGGTTTCCATGTCGCCGAGCTCGCGCGCGCGCGCCGCTGCGCGCGACGCTGCCTCGCGCGCCAGATCGAATCGCCCCTCCGCGGCGTACGCCGCCGACAGCGTATCGAGCGCGCGCGGATCGCGATTGCCCGTGCGCGCGCAGACCTCGAGCGCCAGCTGCAGCGCCCGCGCGCCGTCGCGCACGCGCGGATCCGGCGCCGTCGCGAGCAGCCGCGCCAGGTTGTGCTTCACGTTCACGTCGTCCGGGTGGTCGGCCGCGGCCTGTCCGAGCACGCGCGCCGCTTCGGCATCCTCGTTCTGCTGCACCAGCGCGAACGCGAGGGCGTTCGGCACCTCCAGATCCTTCGCGCCGAGATCCATCGCCAGACGCAGCTCCGCGGCCGCCTCGCCGAAGCGACCGCGCCGCATGAGCAGCATGCCGCGCGCGGCCCGCGCGTGCGATCGCCTCGGATCGAGCGCCAGCGCGCGCGCGTAGCGATCGCTCGCCTCGTCGCCGCGTCCGGCCGCGGCGAGCCGATCGCCCTCGCGCTCGGCATCGGCCGCCTGGAGGATCGCGAGATTGTGCCGCGCGAGATCGTGATCGGGGACGATCGCAATCGTCCGCTCGTACCACGCGATCGCCTCGCCGCTGCGTCCGGCCTCCGCGAGCGCGATCGCGAGGTTGTAGGTGGCGACGTCGTTGCGCGGATCGATCTCGACCGCGCGCGTCCAGAGCGTCGTCGAGTCCCTCCAGTACTCCGTCTGCCGCCACGTCAGCACGCCGAGCGCGACGACGATTGCCGCAGCTGCCGCGGCAGCAGCGAGCCGCAGCGGACGCGCGGCGGCGAATCGCTCGACGACCGCGGCGGCGACGAGCGCGACGAGGACGCTCGGCACGTACAGATAGCGGTCGGCGGTCGCCTGCAGGCCGCTCGGCGTGAGGCCGGCCACGGGCGCGATGAGCGTCAGGTAGGCGAGCCATGCGGCGAGGACGATCGGCCACCGCGCGCGCACGCGCCACGCGACGACCGTCGCCGCTGCGACGCCGGCGACGCCGAGCGCGAGCGGCGTCCATTCGACGACAGGCGCAATCGGCAGAGGGTTGAGCGGCGTGAGATGCACCGGCCACACCATCCGTCCGAGATAGACGAACGGTGCGGCCGCCGCGAGCGTGAGGCGCGGCAGCACGCCGACGTCCTGCAGCGGGGTCACGTCGCGCGCATACCACTCGGCGGCCGCGGCGGCGGCGGCGAGCGCCGCGAACGGGATCTTCTCGACCAGCAATCTGCCGAGCCTCGTTCGGCGCGTGCGCTCCAGCGGATACCAGTCGGCGATCATCAAGATCAGCGGATACCCGAGCGCCGTCGCGCGCGCCAGCAACGACGCGGCGTACAGCGCAGCGGAAACGATCGGCCGCCGATCGACGTACGCGAGAAACGACAGCAGGAGCAGCAGGAGCGAGAGGACGTAGGGGAACGCGCTGGCCCATGCGACCGGCTCGACGGCGGCCGGATGCAGCAGGAACACGAGCGCGGCGCACAGCGCGGCCGCGCCGCGTCGCGGCGTCGACTCGCCGCTGAGGCGAACCGCCAGGACGAACACGAGCAGCCCATTGGCCACGTGCAGCGCGAGGCTGATCGCGTGAAATGCCACGGGCGAAAGACCGAAGATCGACTTCACGGCCGACCACGCGATCCACGCCAGCGGCTGGTAGTGGCCGATCAGCGTCGTCGAGAACGCCCACAGGACGATGCCCGGCTGTCCGAGATGCGCGTTGTCGACGAGCACCGCCGGGTCGTCCCAATTGACGAACCCGTTGCGCAGCACGGGCCGGAGCGCAGCGATCGCCGCGAGCACGACGAGCGCGAGCGCGCCCGCGGCCGCCCGCGCCGCGCGACGCCGAGGCACGCGCGGATCGCGCAAATCCTGCATGGTGTGTCGCTTCTGTCGTTGACAGCTCTACATCTTTTGTGTAGAAACTGCGTGCGCGGATCAGCGTTCGCTCGCTGGTCGGCGCCGAGCCTCGGCGCGGCTCGGCCCGCGCAGTGTATCTCCAGTGCGTGGCACTGAAAAAGCAGGTCGCCTGATGAAACGACTCGTCATCGCCTGGTCGCTTGCTCTTGCGTGTGTTCCCGCGTCCGCGCGCGCGCAGGAGCCGCCTCGTCCGGCCGCCGACGCCGCCGTTGTCGACGAAGGCATCCCGGTCGACAGCCCGCTTGTGCGCGCGCGATGCGGCAGCTGCCACAAGGCCGACGACAAGGGGCGGATGACGCGCATCTCCTACCGGCGCGCCACGCCCGAGAACTGGGAGCGGACGATCAAGCGGATGGTCGCGCTCAACCACGCGACGCTCACGCCCGAAGACGCGCGCGCCATCCTGAAATACCTGTCCGACCACAACGGCCTCGCGCCCGAGGAGCTGCGGCCGATTTCCTACGAGGGCGAGCGCCGCTCGGTCGAATACAGCTACACGGCCGACGAGACGACGTCGAACCTGTGCACGTCGTGCCACACGATGGCGCGCGTGCTGAGCGAGCGGCGCACGAAGCAGGAGTGGGAGCTCCTGATCGCGATGCACCGCGGCTACTATCCGCTCGTCGACACGCAGCCGATGAACGGCGGCCAGGGCTTCATGCGCAGCGGCGGCCGCGGCGGGCGCGCCCGCGGCGCCGAGCCGCCGCGGCCGACGCCGACGGCGCAGACGACGCCGGCGCCGGGCGACGGATCCGATCGTCCGCCCGACGATCGCCATCCGATCGAGCGCGCGCTCGAGCATCTCGAGAAGACGCTGCCGCTCACGACGTCCGAGTGGTCGGCGTGGTCCGCGGCGATGCAGTCGCCGAAGCTCGCCGGGCGCTGGGCCGTCGTCGGATCGCAGATGGGCGCCGGTCCGATTTATGGCGTCGTCACGGTGACGGCCGACGCGAGCGCGCCCGACACCTTCACGACCGACATTCGCTACACCGTCGCGCGCACGGGCGAGAACGTCACGCGCAGCGGCAAGGCGTTCGTCTTCACGGGCTACCAGTGGCGCGGCCGCGCGACGGACTGGCGCGAGACGCTCTTCGTCGAGCGCGACTGGAAGCAGATGTGGGGGCGCTGGTTCACTGGCGCATACGACGAGACCGGGATCGACGTGACGCTGACGCGCATGCCGTCGGATCCAATCGTGCTCGGCGCGAGCGTCAGCGCGGTGAAGACCGGATCGACCGCCCAGGCCGTCCGCATCTTCGGCGCGAACCTGCCGGCCTCGGTGCGGCCCGACGACATCGGCTTCGGCCAGGGCGTCAAGGTCACGCGCGTCGTCAGCGCGCGGCCCGACGAGCTCTCGATCGAAGTGGACGTCGCGGCGACGGCGCCGGTCGGCGCGCGCGACGCGTCGGTTGCCGGCACGGTGAAGCCGGCGATCTTCGTCGTCTACGACAAGATCGACGCGATCCGGGTGGTGCCGCAGGCGGGCATGGCGCGCGTCGGCGGCGGCGCCTACCCGAAGCAGCTGCAGCAGTTCCAGGCCGTCGGCATCAGCAACGGCCCCGACGGGAAGCCCGACACCGCCGACGATCTGAACCTCGGCATCGTGGACGTGAAGTGGTCGCTCGAGGAATATCCGGCGACGTTCGGCGACGACGACACGCAATATGTCGGCGTGCTCGATCAGAAGGGGCTTTTCACGCCGAGCATCGACGGTCCGAACCCGAAGCGCTCCGGCAATCGCAACAACGTCGGCGACGTGTGGGTGGTCGCCGAACTGCCGGCGTCGCGGCTGCGCGGGCGCGCGCACCTGCTCGTCACCGTCCCGCTCTACATGAACTGGTTCGCCGACGAGGTCAAATGAGCGCCTGGGCCGCGCGTGAGCACCATCGCTTCGAGGCCGCGGGGAAGCCGTTCGTCTACCTTGTGCCGAGCGCGGCGATCTTCGAGCTCGACGACGCCTCCGACGCGCTGCTGCGGACGCTGTCGGACCGGCCGCGCACGCGCGAGGAGCTGGCCGCGTTCGACAACATCGACGAGACGCTCGCCGATCTCGCGCGCGTGCAGGCGATCGGCGAGGTCGACGTGCCGCGGGCGCCCGTTCCCAAGGTGATCCCGCTCGCCCACGTGCCCCTCACCACGATGGTGCTGAACGTCACGAACCAGTGCAACTTGAGCTGCACCTACTGCTACGAGTACGGCGAGGACAAGATCGTCGACACGGCGAACGGCCGGCAGCCGAAGTTCATGACGGAGGAGACGGCGCGCGAGAGCGTCGACTTCCTGCTGCGCGAGGCGGGCGACGTCGCGCACATCACGTTCTTCGGCGGCGAGACGCTGCTGAACTTCCCGGTGCTCGTCAAGACGATCGCCTACGCGCGCGAGCGCGCGGCCGAGGCCGGCAAGTCGGTGGACTTCAGCCTCACGACGAACGCCACGCTGCTGAAGCCGGAGATCATCGAGTTCATCGCCGAGAACCGCATCGGCGTCACGATCTCGATCGACGGGCCGAAGGACGTCCAGGACAAGTTCCGCGTCTTCACCAACGGCGCCGGCAGCTACGATCTGGTCGCGCCGAAAATCCGCGAGCTCCTCAGGCGGCACCGCACGCGGCCGATCGGCGCGCGCGTGACGCTCACGTCCGGGAACCTCGACGTCAAGAAAATCTACCGCCACCTCACCGACGACATCGGCTTCTGGGAGGTCGGCTTCGCGCCGGTGACGACGGCGGCGACGCGCGGCCACGCGATCTCGGGCGACGGCTACGATCGCATGCTCGATCAGTTCCGCGAGCTCGCAGACGAGTACCTCGAGGCGGCGGTGGAGAACCGCCACCACGGGTTCTCGAACGTCAACGAGACGCTCGAGGAGCTGCACAAGGGCGTGAGCAAGGCGTACCCGTGCGGCGCGGGGCTGGGGCTGCTCGGGGTCGCGACCGACGGCGACGTCGCGCTCTGCCATCGCTTCGCCGGCAGCGACGCGCACAAGGTGGGCACCGTGCGCGACGGCATCGATCGCGGCGCGCAGCTGGCGTTTCTCGAGAAGCATCACATCGCGAACAAGACCGACTGCAGCATCTGCTGGGCGCGCCCGCTGTGCTCCGGCGGCTGCTATCATGAGGCGCACACGCGGTACGGCGACACCGGCCGCGCGAATCTCCACTACTGCGAGTGGATCCGCGGCTGGACCGACGTCTGCCTGAAGGTGTACGGCGAGCTGTCGGTGCGCAACCCGGCGTTTCTCGCGCGATTCGAGGACGAGCATGACGCATCTCAAGTCAGTTAACCGCAAGGCGGCGCGCATCGAGCAGGCGACCGCGCCCGACGTCGTCGCGCTGCAGCGCACGGGCGTGCCGCAGATGCCGCACTTCCCGCTCGGCTGCTCGCTGATCTTCTCGCCCGGCTGGGAAGCGGATCGGACGGGGGGCACGGCGGGCCTCTGTCAGCCGGTCGAGCGCGATCTGTTCGACTGCCACATCGGCTGCTACTGGCCGGCGCAGGTGCCCGATCAGCTCAATCACGCGCCCGACTGGACCGCGAAGTGCGCGGCCGCGCAGAAGGACTGGCGGAAGATGGACCTGATCTTCCCGTGAGGCCGATTATGAAGACGCTCGTGCTCGCCGCCGCGCTCGCGGCCGCCGCCGTGCTGCCGGCGCGCGGCGGAGCGAAGGACGCAAAGGACGCGAAGACCGCGGACAAGAAGGTGAGCGCCGGCAACGGCACGCTCATCATCGGCACCTACCCGAAGCAGTACTGGATCATCGACGAGGCGACGGAGAAGGTCGTCGGCACGATCCCGTTCCAATCGGGCATCCCGCGGCGGACGGCGCTCTCCTTCGATCGCAAGCGCTTCTACACGACCGAAGCGCAGATGGAGAAGATCGAGATCGTCGACATCGCGGCGCGCAAGACGCTCGACACCTTCACGCTCAGCGAGGGCAACAAGAAGGTCCGCATCCGCAGCCTCGAGGCCGACCCGCTGAACCGCTTTCTCGTGATGCTGACGTCGACGGCCACGAAGCAGATCGACCGCTTCGAGATCGGCAACCCGACGCTCGTGCAGTACGACCTCGCGCAGCACAAGATCGTGCGCACGATCCCGTGGCCGAACAACGAGGAGCGGCAGAACGCGAACATCCTCTTCGCGCCCGACGGCAAGCTGATGTACCTGTTCACCGAGCAGGACGTCCTCATCTACGAGACCAACGGGTTCACGCAGGTGGACAAGTGGGAGCTCTCGCGGCCGATCGAGGAGGGCTTCGGCCGGATCGAGTTCGGCCCGCGCGACGTGCTGAACGATCAGCCCGGCTTCTATACCGCGATCTTCAACGTCTCCGATCCGGTGCAGCACCGGCGGACGATGGGCATCGGCCGCGTGAACCTGGCGGCGAAGACCGTCGACTTCTACACCCTCGGGCCGTCGACGTCCGTGAGCTTCACGATGGCGCCCGATCGCAAGACGGCGTACGGGTTGTACGACGAGATCGGCCGCTACGAGTTCTGGAAATTCGATCTCGAGCACCACAAGCTCGCGACCCGCGTCGAGTTCAAGGGGCGCCCGCGCATGGGCCTCAAGACGAGCTCGAACGGCAAGGTGCTCTACATCTACGTCGCCGGCAACACGATCGATCTCTACGACGCCGAGACGTATCAGTACATGCGGACGATCACGCTCGACGGCGACATGACGACGGAGCTCTTCGTCTTCCCGTCGCCGCCGTCGGCCGTCACGTCGTCCGCGGGCCAGTAGCCCCCGGGACGACGATCAACGCAGAACTCGCAGAGATCGCAGAAACAGGTCTTCCAAAAAAAGACTCTGCGAGTTCTGCGGGTTCTGCGTTGTACGTCGTCCGTCGCACCGTCAGAACGCGGACGCGCGATCGAACGAGGGATCGCGATACACCACAGCGCCGTGCAGCAGCGTCATCACGCACTTCAGATCTTTCAGCTGATCGGTCGGCACGGTGTACATGTTTTGTGCCCACACCGCGAGATCGGCGTCCTTGCCGGGCTCGATCGATCCGATCCGGTCGTCGAGGAACATCTGATGCGCCGCCCAGATCGTCTGCGCGCGGAGCGCCGTCTTGATGTCCACTGACTCCCTGGTACCGAACGGCTGCGCGCCGTAGGTGGCGTTGAGCGTCCTGCGCGCGACGGTCGCCCACAGGCTGTAGCGGGCGGGGAACGGCGTCACGCTGTAGTCGGATCCGCCGGCCCAGCGGATGCCGCGCTCCACGTAGGTGCGGAACGGCTTCAACCGCAGCGACCGCTCGGGCCCCAGGTTCGCCGTGTAGTTGTCGCCGATCCACCAGAGGAACGTCGCCTGCGACTCCGGATAGCCGGCGTCGTGCTCCTTCTCCAGGCGCGCCATGACTTCGATCGCGTGATCGGTCGGCACGTTCGCGTGAATGATGCCGTGGCGCAGACCCTTGGTCGGCTTCGCCGCGAGCGCGGCCGCATAGCTGTCGACGACCCAGTCGATCGCGCGATCGCCGATGGCGTGCGTCGAGACGTGGAGGCCGGCGTCGTGGAGCAGCCGCACCGATGCGCGGTACTCGTCCGGCGGCGTCGTCGGATAGCCGGCGTTGCCGGTGTCGACCTGGGTGGAGTTCTTGTTCCAGTCCTGATACATCCACGCCGTGCGCGCGCCGCCGCTGCCGTCCATGAACATCTTGACGCCGCCGGAGATCAGGCGGCCGTCGCCGACCGTCGCGGGCGGATGCGGCAGCGTCACGATGCGATCGCGCAGCCGCGCGTTCGCGTCCGCCGACCGCCCGCCCGACCAGAGCGCGAACACGCGAACCGTGAGTTTCCCCTCGCGGAGGATCTCCTGATAGAGGTCCCACTTCGCCTCACCGATGCCGGGGTCCTTCGCGCCGGTCATCCCTTCGCGGTTGAAGTCCTCGGCGAGCTTCACGATGCCGTTCTTCTGCTGCTCGCGCGTCATCGGCGGGACCTTCGCCCTGACGAGCTGCTGCGCCGACTCCTTGAGCACGCCCGTCAGGTTGCCGCGCGCGTCGCGATCGATCGTGCCGGCGGGCGGATCCTTCGTCTCGCGCTCGACGCCCGCAATCCGAAGCGCGGCGCTGTTCGCGACGCCGTAGTGCCCGGTCGTGTGCTCGAGCCACACGGGGTTGTCCGGCGAGACGGCGTCGAGATCGGCCGCGGTGACGTAGCGCCGCTCGGCGAGCTTGCCTTCGTCCCACCCGGCGCCTTCCACCCACGCGCCCGGCCTGGCTTGCTTCACGCGATCCGCCACGCGCCGCACGACGTCGGCGATCGTCGCGACCGTGCCGTCGCCGAGATCGATCGTGTACATCGCGGACGCTTCGGAGAAGTGGACGTGGCTGTCGATGAGGCCGGGCGTCACCGTGCGCCCGTCCAGATCGATCACGCGCGTCGCCGGGCCGACGAGCGATCGGACGCGCTCGACCGATCCGACGGCGGCGATCGTGCCGTTCCTGATCGCGACGCCGCGCGCGATCGAATCGGCGGCGTCGACGGTCAGGACGTTGCCGTTGACGAGCACGACATCGGCCGGCGCCTCCGCCGGCTGCTGCGCGCGCAGCGCCGCGAGCGCGGCAACGGGGAGGAGGATGATCAATGGCCAGATGCGTCGCACGATCGCCTCCCGCGCGTCACGTCAGCGGCGCTCTGCCGCGGCGCTCGATCTGACCGGCAGCGGCAGGAGCGACGACACGTACGCCGCGATGTTCACCAGGTCGTCGTCGCCGAGCTTGGCGACGACCGGCTTCATCAGCTCGGCCCACTCGCCGTGGCGCGCGCCCGACTGCATGTCGAACATCTGCCGCACCAGATAGCTCGGCGATCGTCCGGCGATGCCGGGCACCGGGCCCATGCCTTTCAGATCCGCGCCGTGGCACGTCGCGCACGCTTCGGTCTTGCCGCCGCCGCCGGTGCGCGCGAGCGCTTCGCCGCGCTTAATGGCGCCGACCGGCGCGTACGCGATGAAGCCCGATCGCGGGTCGCGCAGGATCTCGGTGTGCTCGGGGTTTTCCGGCGTCTCGATGATGCGCGTGCCGATCGGCTCCTTCTCGCCGCCCTCGACCGGGATCCAGATGCCGCCGCGGCTCACCATCTTCGGCACGGTGCTCGTCTCGACGACGCGAACCCACGGCGTCCACGGCATCGCGCCGAAGTATTGCGCCGCTTCCTTGATCTCGTCGGCCGTCATCGCCTTCGCGTACTGAATCATCAGGTTCGTGTTCGCCTTCCGCGACTCCGAGCTCTTGCGCAGCCCGTCGCGGAAATCGTTCATCGTCTGGATGAAGTACGACACCGGCAGGCCCGCGACGCCGGCGTTCTCCTGGCGTCCCTTGCCGTTCGGGTAGTGGCAGAGGCCGCACGCGCGGACGTCGGGCCGCTTGCCGTGCGCGACGATCTCGGGCATGCGCGGATGATCGCCGGGGAACCAGTCGGCGGGGCCGAAGCCGTCCGAGATCTGCTGGCGCGTGAAGGTGAGCGTGCTGCCCGGCAGCTGCCGCGGTGTCGTGTCGGGCGCCGGCGCGGCGGCCGGCGCGCCGCCGGGCGGCGGCTGCGGGATGGCGTACGCCCAGTCGGGCATCGCCGCGGAGGCCCGCGGCAGCGTCGACGTACCGACGACCATCGCGGTAACCGAAAGCACTGCAAAGTAACGCATAACTTTGCCCTCCAAAAAACGACGCGAGTTCAGCGTTCAGCGTTCAGGGTTCAGCGTTCCCGTTCTCGTTCCGGGTTCTGGTTCTCGTTCCGGGTTCTCTTTCCGGTTCTCGTTCTCGTCCGAACGAGAACCCGAACCCGAACAAGAACCCGAACAAGAACCCTGAACCCTGAACGCTGAACTCTGAACGCGTCTGCGAGAGTGTAGACCAGGCGGGTGATAGAATCGCGGACGAAAGAGAGGAGCGCCCGTGACGAAGCTCATTGCGGCGGCGGCGTTGGTTCTCGCCTCGTCGACGGCTGTTCCGGCGCGCGCGCAGGCGCCCGCCGGCATCAACGGACTCTGGGATGCCGTCGTCGTCGCGGGCGGCGCCGAGGTGCCGTTCCGCTTCGAGATCGCGACGCGCGGCGCTCAGGCCGAAGGGTTCTTCTTCGAGGGCGATCGGAAGATCGGCTCGACGTCCGGCAGCTTCGCCAACGGCGTGCTCAAGCTGGACTACGAGTTCCTGAACACGATGCTCGAGGCGCGCCTGGCCGACGGTCAGCTCGTCGGCACGTACCAGAACAAGCGGCCGGGCTCGAAGCCGCAGGACGTGCGGATGCGCCGCTTCACGACGGTCAGCGCCGACAGCGCCGATGCGCCGCAGGTGGCGGGCACGTGGGAGATGCGCCGAATCCAGAGCGAGGTGTCGGCGCCGCGCGACACGCGCACGTGGCATGTGTTCCTCCGCCAATCGGGCGCCGAGGTGTCGGGCTCGATCCTCCGCGTCGACGGCGACACGGGCACGCTCGTCGGCCGCTGGCGCGGCGACAAGCTGGTGTTGAGCCACTTCGCCGGCGAGCGGCCGAACCTGTTCGAGGCGACGCGGAATCCCGACGGCACGCTCGCGGTCACGCTGAACGGCTCGGCGCACTATCTCGTCGTCCGCAGCAGCGAGGCGCGCGCGAAAGGCATACCGGAGCCGCCCGATCCGTCGCGCTACACGAGCGTGAAGGATCCGACGACGCCGTTTCAGTTTGCGTTCCCGGATCTGACCGGCAAAGTCGTGTCGAACACCGATCCGCGCTTCCAGGGGAAGGTCGTGATCGTATCGATCGGCGGGAGCTGGTGCCCGAACTGCCACGACGAAGCGCCGTTTCTCGCCGAGGTGTACAAGGACTATCGCGCGCGCGGCCTCGAGATCGTCGGGCTGATGTTCGAGAACGATCCGGATCCGAACGTATCGCGCCCGCGGGTGCAGTCGTTCATCAAGCGCTACGGCCTGCAGTATCCGATGCTCCTCGCCGGCACGATGCAGACGTCGCCGACGACGAAGACGATCAACGAGGCGCTGCCGCAGATCGTGAACTTCGGCGCGTACCCGACGTCGATCTTTCTCGGCCGCGACGGACGCGTGCGCAGCGTCCACGCGGGCTTCGCCAGCCCCGCCACCGGCGCGGAGCACACGCGCCTGAAGGAAGAAATCCGCGCGCTCGTCGAGCAGCTGCTCGCCGAGCCGGCCAAGGCGTCGGCCGAAGGAATTAAGAATTAGGAATTTGGCATTGAGAATTACGAATTCCTAATTCTTACTTCCTAATTCTTCATTGTTGGTCGTGGGCGGGTCGCGCAACACCGCAACCTCGAACCCGCGCAGTCGTCCGGGATCGGCGATGGCCTCGATCGCGGCAATCTTGCCCTCCACGATCCGGAAATCGAGCACCATCAGCAGCCGCCCGCCGGGCGCGACGACGACGCCGACCTCGCCGTTGACGAGCGCGGCCCGCGCGGCCCGAGCGCCGCCGCGGATTGCCTGCGCCGCGACGACGGCCGCGCCGCGCACCTCGGTCGGCGCGGCGCCGCGCGCCGCCGCCGCGTCCATCCGCAAGACGACGCTCGGATCGAGCAGGGCGAGGAGCTTCTCGAAATCGCCGCTGCGCGCCGCCGCGAGGAACGCGTCGACGACCGCGCGCTGGCGCCGGAGGTCGCGCACAGGGACGGCGTCGGCGCCCCGCACGCGCCGGCGGGCGCGGCTCGCGAGCTGGCGCGCGGCGGTCGGCGAGCGCCCCATGATCGCGGCGATCTCGTCGAACGGCATCGCGAACATGTCGTGCAGCACGAACGCCAGGCGCTCGCTCGGCGTCAGCGTGTCGAGCACGACGAGCAGCGCGAGGCCCACCGAGTCGGCGAGCACCGCCTCGCGCTCGGGATCGTTCGTCGCGTCGCGGCTCGGCATCGGGTTCACCTCGTCGTCGACGATCGCCTCCTCGCGCCGCGCCTTGCGCGCGCGCAGCATGTCGAGCGAGACGCGCGCGACCACCGTCGTTAGCCAGCCGCGCAGGTTCTCCACGTCGCTCGCGTCGGCGCGATTCAGCCGCAGCCACGCCTCCTGCACCGCGTCGTCGGCCTCGCTGAGCGAGCCGAGCATGCGGTACGCCACGGCCCGCAGATGAGCGCGGTTGTCCTCGAATCGTTCGGCCCAGGTCGCGTCGGTCATGTCACGTTTCTCGGCGTCCGTTCGTCATACCTCTGACGAACGAAACCGGCGCAATGTGACCTGGAGGAGAGAACGATGCACGCACGGATGAGCAATCCCGCACTGATCGTACCCGACGCGATGAAGGCGCTGCAGGCGCTCGGGAAGACCGCTGAGAACGGCCGCATCGCGGCGACGACGATCGCCCTGCTCCAGCTGAGGGCGAGTCAGATCAACGGCTGCGGCGTCTGCGTCGACATGCACTCGCGCTTCATGAAGAAGGCTGGCGAGACCGACGAGCGGCTCTTCGCCGTCGCGGCGTGGCGCGATGCGCCGTATTTCACCGACGCCGAGCGCGCGGCGCTCGCGCTCACCGAGTCCGTCACGCGCCTCGCGGACCGGCCCGATCCGGTGCCCGACGACGTGTGGAACGAGGCCGCGCGCCACTACGACGAGCAGGGGCTCGCGGCGCTCCTGATCGCGATCGTCACGATAAATGCATGGAACCGCCTCAACGCGGCGACGCGGCAGGTGGCGGGCGAGTGGATCAAATCGCAGGCGGCGGCATTGCAGGCTCATGCATAGGGCGAGCCTGAGGCGCGAAGGCCCGCCCTACGCTGCGCCCGGCGGCGGCGTGAATCCGCCGATCGCGTCGCCGAGCCGATCGGCGAACTCGATCGAGGTGCCGTCCTCCCACATCGGCGCGACGATCTGAATGCCGACGGGCAGGCCGGCGGCGGTGCGGCCGATGGGCGCCACCGTCGCCGGCAGCCCGGCCAGCGACGGCTGCGCAATCCAGAACGGGATCGCTTCGGCGTACGGCCGCGGGCCGCCGCCGGTTTCGATCGTGCGCTTCTCCATCGGGCCGTGATCGTGCGGAAACGCCGGCGTCGGCGCCACCGGCAGCAGGAAGACGTCGTGCGCGTCGAAATACCGCTGCCACTGCGCGCGGCAGGCCAGGCGGCGCAGCGTCTCGTGCAGCCAGCGCGCGTGCGGCTCGACGGCGGCGGCCGCGAAGACGTCCTTCGGGTTGCGCGCGAAGCGCTCGCGCGCGCGCGCGCGGTCGGCGTCGTCCATGTCCGCGGTGACGAGCGCGCCGAGAAGATATCCGTAGGTGGGCATCTGCGCGTGGGGATCGATTCCCTCGGGCCACCCGCGGTCGATCTTCGCGCCGGCCGCGCGCAATGCGCCGATCACCTCGTCGGACATCCGCCGGATCTCCGGCGCCACCGGCGCCGCGTCGTCGTCGAAGACGTGGCCGATCCGGAAATCGCGGAGCCGCGTGTGGCGCGGCGCAGGCAGGCGCCACGTCCACGCGCGCGCGTCTTCGCCATTGGGTCCGCCGGCGGCGCCGAGCGCGAGCGAGAGATCGCGCGCGCTTCGCGCGATCGGTCCGACCACGGAGAGATCCATCGGGTAGCCGGGCGAGCCGTCCCACGGTCCGGGCTGAAAGCCGGCGGTGCTCACGAGCTCGAGCGACGGCTTGTGGCCGTACACGCCGCAGAAGTGCGCCGGGATCCGGATCGAGCCGCTCAGATCGCTGCCGAGCGCGAGCGCGCCGAGGCCGGCGGCCACGGCGGCCGCGCCGCCGCCCGTCGATCCGCCCGCGCTCCGGCTCGCGTCCCACGGGTTGTTCGTCACGCCGTAGATCGAGTTGTAGGTCTGCCAGTCGCCGAGCATCACGGGCACGTTGGTCTTGCCGATCACGATGGCGCCCGCGGATTCGAGCCGCTCGACGGCGGTCGCCGTCCGCGGGCTCATGGCGCGCGCGAGGTCCGGCAGCCCCCACGTGTTCGGCGATCCGCGATAGGCGAACGCTTCCTTGATCGTGATCGGGACGCCGTGCAGCGGCCCGACGTCCGCGCCGCGCGCGAGCGCCTCGTCGGCTGCCTTCGCGCGCGCGATCGCCGCGTCGCGGAACTGCCAGACGATCGCGTTGATCGCCGGGTTGCGGCGATCGATCTCGCGCAGCGTGAGGTCGACGAGCTCGGCGGCCGAGATCTGTTTCGCGCGCACGGCGGCTGCGAGCCGATCGGCGCCGTCGAACAGCGAAATGCTTCCTGTTGATGAGGTGTGCGGCATCGTGTCGACCGTTCCCTATGTTGTAGCCGACCAGACGCCGGGCGCGTCAATAGTGGAACTTGTATCGGACCTGCACGGCGATGTCGCGCGGGTTCGCGTAGTGCGTGCCCGCGAACGAGTTCTCGATGCCGGTGAGGTACAGGCTGTCGGCGACGTTCAGCACGGTGAGCCGCAGCGCGAGCCTGTCGCCGATGTCCCTGCCGACGGCGATGTCGGCCGTCGTGTGCCGCGGCATGTGATCGGGGCCGTCGCCCCGCAGGAACCCGGACCCGTACAACATTGTCGCCGACGCCCACGACCCGCGCGCGATCGTGATCTGCGCGCCGGCGCTGAGCGTCACGCGCTGATCGTGATCGAGGTAGAAGTAGGCGCCCGACGGCGGCTTGAAATCGGTGAGGCCGCCGGTGACGTCGCCGCGCCCCTGCGCGCTCTCGATCGAGAGCGCCGACCGCAGCCGCAGCCCGTGCCACAGCGACGGCGACCTGATGGTCGACTCGAACGCGCGCACGCGGCCGTTGTCGATCGTTAGCGGGAACAGCAGGTTCGAGTTGCCGAGCACCTCGTGATCGACGAGGTTGTGCGTCGTGTTGTGGAACGCGTCGAAGTCGAGCGTCCAGCCGCGCATCGGAATCCCGAGGCCGACTTCCCAGATCTCGTCGCGTTCGCCGTGCAGCGGCAGGAAGCCGAGCCCTTTCCGCAGCGCGAAGCCCAGCACGGGCCCTTCGATCGTCGCCACCTGCGGGTGCTGATAGTACCGGCCGTACGACGCGCGCAGGGTGCCGACGCGCGGCACCGTCACGGCCGCGCCCAGCCGCGGCGTCGTCGCGTGCTCGGCGAGCGTGCCGGAAAAGCGCTCGAAGCGCAGGCCGGTGTTGATCGTCAGCCACGGCGCCGCGCGGAACGTGTCGTCGGCGAAGAGCGAGGCGACGGTCGCCCACAGCTGCTCGTCCTCGCGCAGCGACAGCTCCGATCCGTCGTTGGCGCTCAGCGCGAAGGTCGAGTGATAGCGCTCGCCGAACGAGTCGGTGCCCACGTGCACCGTGTGCCGGCCCCTGGTCAGCGACACGTTGACGAAGCCGCCGACGTAGTGCGACCCGCGATCGTCATTCGTCACCAGCGGATCGCTCACGCCGCCGATGTACTGGCCGCGGTTGAAGTGATAGTACGGTGACGCCGTGACGAGCCAGCCCGTCTCGGAGGTCCGCGCCCAGGTGACGCTCGCGAGCGCGTCGTCGGCCACCTCGCGATCGTCGATGCCGATCGCCTGCTGCGCCGCGATGTTCGGCACCTGGTAGCGGTCGGTGCGCGCGAGCCCGATGAAGCGGAACTGATCCGTCGGACGCGGCACGACGATCATCGACGTGAAGCCCGACAAGCCGCCGCCATCGTCGTGCAGCACCGGCACGTCCACGCGCTCGAGGCCGCGATCCGTGCGGTTCGCCGACAGGCTGGCGAAGTACGCGAAGCGCTCGGCGGCGGCGTGATCGCCAATCGCGAGATAGCCGTGCGCCTGGTGGAAGTTGCCGGCGCCCGCCGCGAGATCGGCGAAGCGGTGCCCCTCGAAGCCGCTGCGCGGGACGACGTTGAACACGCCGTAGCTGCGATCGCCGTAGTTGGCGGAGAGGCCGCCGCGGTCGATCTCGAGCGAGTCGACGTCCTTCGGATCGAACTGCGATCCGACGGACGCGAGGTTGCTGTTCGGCACCGGCACACCGTCGATCTGCCACGACACGCCGTGCCCGCCCCGCGAGTGCAGGTGGTCGTGCATGACGAAAGCGCCCGGCGCGCTGTTCGTGATCATCGCCATGCTGCCGCTGCGATCGGCGTCGGGCTCCCGCAGGATGTCGGCGCGCTGCACGAGGGTCTCGGTGCGCGACGACTCGGGGTTGATCGTCTGCGCTTCGGCCGCGACGACGACCGACTGCGCCAGGCCGGCGACCTTCAACGGAATGGCGACCGGCGTCACGGCGTTCGATGCGACGGTCACCGTCCGCTCGGCCGTGTCGAAGCCGGGCGAGCTCACCGACACGACGTACTGCCCGAGCGGCACGGCGGGAAACACTGCCTCGCCGTCGCCGTTGGTTTTCGCCGACTGCGTCCACGAGGAGCCGCTCGCCGTGATGGTCGCGTCGGCGCCGGGAATCGCAAGGCCCTGCTGATCGCGCGCGAGCACGCGTACGGTGCCGAACACTTGCGCGTCGGCTCGACACGCGAGGAATAGAAGAGCAACGATGAGTCCGAATCGCATTCGTATCAGGTTATCGCACGGGGTTGGGGATGGGGGATTAGAGATTGGGGGGATTGGTGGACAGGGAGTGGCTCGAAATGCGATCGCAGCGTGAGAGTCGTGATCCAACCAATTCCAAATCCCAAATCCCCAATCCCCAATCCCCACACTGATATATTAGTGCGCGCACAGGAGGACTGCCGATGGATCGGCGAACGTTCGTGAGCTCGAGCGCGATGACGGCGGCGTCGCTGTTCCTCGAGTGGCGCGGCCTGGCGGCGCAGGCGGCGAAGGGCGCGCCCGGCGCGACGGTGGAGACCACCGCTGGAAAGATCCGCGGCCTGCTGATCGATCGCGTGCACGCGTTCAAGGGCGTCCCGTACGGCGCCTCCACCGCGGGCCCGCGGCGCTTCCTGCCGCCCGTCAAAGTGCAAGCGTGGACGGGCGTGCGCGACACGATGGAGATCGGCCCACGGTCGCCGCTCGTCGATTCGGTGCTCGTGCCCGAATGGACCGGGCTGAACCTGCGCGAGCCGATGAGCGAAGACTGCCTGAACCTGAACCTGTGGACGCCGAGCGCGACGAGAGGCGGCCGGCGTCCGGTGATGGTGTGGCTGCACGGCGGCGGATACGCCACCGGCTCGCCGAACATGATCCCGTACGACGGCGCCAACCTCGCGCGCAAGCACGACGTCGTCGTCGTCGGCATCACGCACCGGTTGAACGTGTTCGGCTTCGCGTATCTCGCGGAGCTCGGAGGCGAGAAGTTCGCCGACGCGAGCAACGCCGGGATGAAGGACATCATCCTCGGCCTCGAGTGGATCCGCGACAACATCGCGGGCTTCGGCGGCGATCCGACGAACGTGACGATCTTCGGCCAGTCGGGCGGCGCGGGGAAGGTGAGCACGCTGCTCGGCATGCCGGCGGCGCAGGGGCTGTTTCATCGCGCGATCGCGCAGAGCGGATCGGCGGTGACGAGCATGCCGGCCGGCGCGGCCACCGAGAGCGCCGCCGCGTTCATGTCGCGCCTGGGGCTGAAGACGAATCAGGTCGAAGAGCTCCAGACGCTGCCGATGCAGCAGCTGCTCGACGCGCTGGCGCCGCGCGGCGGGGGCGACGGCGCGCGCGGTCAGGCACGCGGGCGCGCATCGACAGGCTCAGGCCGAGCGGGGTTCGCGGGCGGCTTCAACGCCGCGCCGGTCGTCGACGGAAAATCGCTGCCCCGCAACGTGTTCGATCCCGCGGCGACGACGATCTCGCAGCAGGTGCCGCTGCTCATCGGATCCACCGAAACCGAAGTCACCTGGAACGTCAACACCGACTACACGCCGCCGGCCGACGATGCCGCGCTGCGCGAGCGCGTCACGCGCGCGCTGCGGATCGCAGACGAGGCGCGCGCCGATCAGATCGTCGCGACGTATCGCAAAGGCCGCCCGAAGGCGAGCAATCTCGATCTCGCGCTCATCATCGAGACCGACGCGTCGGCGTTCCGCAGCGGCACCGACACCGAAGCCGAGCGAAAGGCGGCGCTCGGGAAAGCGCCCGTCTACGTGTACCGCTTCCAGTGGTACTCGCCGGCCGGCGGCGGGCGCCTGCGCGCGATGCACTGCATGGACATCCCGTTCGTCTTCGCGAACGTCGACGCGAGCAAGGCGGTCGTCGGCGACGGCGCCGATCGCTACGCGCTCTCCGACCGGATGAGCGCCGCGTGGACCGCCTTCGCGCGCACCGGCAACCCGAACACGAAGCTGCTGCCGAAGTGGGAGCCGTTCACCGCCGAGAAGCGCGCGACGATGATGTTCAACACCGAATGCCGGGCGGTGAACGATCCGTACCGCGAGGAGCGCCTTGCTGTCGCCGCGGCGCAGGCGCCGCGGCGCACCAATTAGGAATCTGGAATGACCAACGTCACCAACAGCCTGGCCCATCAAGCCTATCGTGTCGTGCGCCAGCGCATCATGCGCGGCGAGCTGTCGCTCGGGCAGGTGATCTCCCGCCGCAAGCTCGCGAACGAGCTCGGCATGAGCTTCCTCCCGGTTTCCGAGGCGCTGCAGCGGCTCGAGGTGGAAGGGCTGCTCGAGAGCCGGCCGCGCGCCGGCACGCGCGTGCGGATCCCGACGCGCGACGAGGTCGAGGGCCACTTCGTCGTCCGCGAGGCGCTCGAGGTGAAGGCGGCGATTCTCTTCACCAGCAAAGCGCGCCCGGCCGAGCGACGGGAGCTGCGCAAGCTGGCCTCGCGCGTCGACTCGCTGGCGGCGCAGCCGACGCGGACGCTGGTCTATGCGATGCTGCACCACAAGCTGCACCGCCGCGTCGCGGAGTCCGCGCGCTGCCCGGCGCTGACCGACGCGATCGAGAAGACGCACGCGCTCGCGTCGATCTGGCTGGGGCTGCTGCGGCACCCGGCGCCGAGCGACGCGCCGCGCCGCCACGAGCAGCTGGTCGACGAGCTGGCCTCGGGCGATCCGGATCGCGCCGCGGCGGCCATGCGCGAGCACGTGGCCGTCGGCCTGCACCGGACGCTCGAAGTGCTCGAGCCCTACTTCCGCATCGGCCGCGATCATCGCGAGACGTTCGTCCGCAGCGAGCGCAAGCAGCGGCTCCAAGGAATTGTTCTCCCGCGGCGCGCCGCCTCCAAAGTGCGATATCACAGCGTTTGACACGGCGCGGGCGGCGGTTATACTCGCCGCACATTTTCCTGCCTGACGCGAGGAGGGATCGATGAGGGGCGCGGCGCGCGGGTTGATCGGCGGCTCTCTCGCGATCCTGCTGTCGAGCGCGCCGGCGCACGCCCAGGCCGGATCGACGGCGCAACTGTCCGGCGTCGTGCGCGACACCAGCGGCGGCGTGCTGCCCGGCGTCGACGTCACCGCGACGCAGACCGACACCGGCCTCAAGCGATCGACGGTAACGGAGGCCAACGGATCCTACACGCTGCCGAACCTGCCGATCGGCCCCTATCGGCTCGACGCGAACCTTCCCGGCTTCAAGTCGTACGTGCGCACCGGCCTGGTGCTGCAGGTGAACGATGCGCCCGTGATCAACGTCGAGCTGTCGATCGGCGCCGTCGAGGAGACGGTGCAGGTGCAGGCGGCGTCGCCGCTCGTCGAGACGCGCAATACGGGGCTCGGCCAGGTGATCGAGAACGAGCGCATCCTCTCGCTGCCGCTCAACGGCCGCAACCCGGTGGATCTCATCGCGCTCGCCGGCGCGGCGGTGCAGCCCGACGGCGCCGCCGGGATCTCGTCGAGCCGCAGCATGCAGGGCGGCAAGCTGATCTCGATCGCGGGCGGCCAGTCGGCCGGCGTCGCGTACCTCCTCGACGGCGCGACGCACAACAACCCGTACGACAACGCGAACCTGCCGCTGCCGTTTCCCGACGCGCTGCAGGAGTTCAAGGTGGAGACGAGCGCGCTCAGCGCGCAGAACGGCATGCACTCGGGCGCGGCCGTCAACGCGGTCACCAGGTCCGGCACCAACGCCGTGCACGGCGACGCCTTCGAGTTCCTCCGCAACCACAGCTTCAACGCGACCAACCCGTTCGCCGCGAAGAACGCCGACGGCTCGCGCCGCGACGACGGGTTGAACCGCAACCAGTACGGCGGCGTGTTCGGCGGGCCGATCCGCCGCGACCGGCTGTTCTTCTTCGCCGGCTATCAGGGGACCAACACGCGGCAGACGCCGTCGGACAACATCGCGTTCGTCCCCACCGCGCAGATGCTCGCCGGCGACTGGAGCGCGTTCGCGTCGCCCGCCTGCAACGGCGGCCGCACGCTCGCGCTGCGCGCGCCGTTCGTCAACAACGCGATCAGCCCGGCGCAGTACGACAAGGCGTCGCTTGCCATCGTGAGCCGCCTCTCGCCGACCACCGATCCGTGCGGCCGCACGAACTATCCGTCGCGCACCGAGGTGGACGAGGGGCAGACCGTCGCGAAGCTCGATTACCAGCGAAGCGCGAGCCACTCGCTGTTCGGCCGCTACATGGCGACGTCGTACCGCCAGCCGCCGCCCTTCAGCCTGATCGACAACATCCTGACGACGACCGTCGGCGGCCGCGACAACCTCGCGCAGTCGCTCACCTTCGGCGACAACTTCATCCTCAGCACGCACGCCGTGAACGCGTTCCGCTTCGCGTTCAACCGCACGGCGATTCACCGCACGAGCCAGGACTTCTTCTCGTATCCCGACGTCGGCGTCAACACCTTCAGCTACATGCCGCACTATCTGCTGCTGACGATCACCGGCGGCTTCAGCCTCGGCGGCGGCACGGAGAGCGAATCCACCTTCCGCACCAACACCTTCCAGTTCGGCGACGACCTGCAGTTGATCCGCGGCGATCACCAGATCGCGATCGGCGGGAGCGCCGCGTACTGGAAGTCGACGTCGCTCGCCAACGTGCGCAGCCCCGGGACCTTCAACTTCGACGGATCCGCGGTCGGCGCGGGGCTCGCCGATTTCATGGTTGGCCGGCCGAACCAGTTCACCGCCTCGGGCCCGAACAATCTGTTCATGACCGAGTGGTACGTCGGCCTCTACGCGCAGGACAGCTGGAAGGTGAACGATCGCGCGACGCTCAACTACGGCATGCGCTGGGAGCCGTACTTCCCGCAGCAGGTGACCAACGGCGCGATCTACAACTTCAGCGTCGACGGCTTCAAGGCGGGGCAGCGCTCGAGCCTCTTCTCGAACGCGCCGCCCGGCTTCACCTATCCCGGCGACGCCGGCTTCCCGAACGGCTTCGCCGGCATGAACAAACGGTGGACCGACTTCGCGCCGCGCGTCGGCCTCGCGTGGGACCCGAAGGGCGACGGCCGCATGTCGCTGCGCTCGTCGTACGGCGTGTCGTACGACTTCGTCAACGGCCAGTACCATCTGAATACCGCGATCGCGCCGCCGTGGGGATCCGACGTGCGCATCCAGAGCCCGGTCGGCGGCTTCGACAACCCGTTCCTCGGCTATCCCGGGGGGAACCCCTTCCCGCTGCCGTTCGACAGCAACGCCGGCGAGCGCGCGCCCGCCAACGCGCGCTTCTCGCCGGGCGCCAACTACCTCGCCATCGATCCGAACATCCATCCGACGACGGTCCAGTCCTACAACGCGAGCCTGCAGCGGCAGATCGGCAGCAACTGGGTCGCGTCGGCGAGCTACATCGGCGCCTACACGACGCATCTCTGGAACATGAAGGCGCTCAACTACGGGCTCACGAGCGTCACGTCAGCCGTCCTGAACGGCGTGCCGACGACCTGTGTGCCGTCGGCGGCGACCTTCGGCACCTGCATGAACAGCATCCTGCAGCAGCGCCGCGTGCTCAGCCAGATCGACCCGGTGAACGGCGCGCTCATCGCGAACCTCGACGCGCACGACGACAGCGGGTGGGAGCGCTACAACGGCGTGCTCGTGTCGATCGAGCGCCGCGGAACGCGCGTGAGCTACAGCGCGAACTACACGGTGTCGAAGTGCGTCGGCCTGCCGAGCCAGCAGCTGCCGAACGTGCAGTCGGGGTGGACCGATCCGAACAACCCGTCGTTCGACGAGGGCGCGTGCGACGTCGATCGGCGGCACGTCGCGAACGTGACGGCGAGCTATCAGACGCCGGCGCGCACGGGCGCCTCGGCGCTTCTGTCCGACTGGCGCATCTCGGGCCTGCTGCGCGCGCAGTCGGGCAGCCCGCTCAACGTCGTCGCGGGGCAGGACCGCGCACTCACCGGCATCCTCGGCACGAACCAGCGCGCGAACCAGGTGCTCGACAGCGGCTTCGGCGACACGTCGTCGTTGACGAACTATCTGAATGCGGCCGCGTTCGCGCAGCCCGCCTTCGGCACGCTCGGCACCTACGCGCGCAACAGCCTGTACGGGCCGTCGCGGTGGCAGCTGGACATGGCGCTCGCGCGCGTCGTGCGCATGGCGAAGACGCGGAACGTCGAGCTGCGCGTCGAAGCGTTCAACATCACGAACAACTTGATCCGGAACAACCCGGTGCAGAATCTGAGCAGCGCGACCTTCGGACAGATCCTGCAGGCCGGCGACCCGCGCATCCTGCAGTTCGGCGCGAAGTACGCGTTCTGAGCGGTGAGGAGCATGGAGAACGCACACCTGCGAGCGCTTCTTTGCGGCCTGTGCCTCTGCGGCCTGTGCTCGCTCTTGGTCCTTCGCTCGTCCGCGGCCCAGGAAGAGGAGGTCAACACTGCGGCGCGCGGCGTCGATCTCTCCGGCGAGTGGACGCCGGTGCGCGAGGAAGACAACACGGGCAACACCGAGCTCGGCGACTGGGCGGGCATTCCGATGAACGAGGCGGCGCGGCTGCGCGCGATGGCGTGGGTCGCGTCGATTCAGACGCTGCCGGAATGGCAGTGCCGTCCGCACGCCGTCTCCTATATCTCGCGCGGGCCGTCGCAGCTGCGCATCTCGAAGGAGGTCGATCCGGTGTCGCGCCAGGTGACGGCGTGGCACATGGAGTGGCTGCGATCGATCGACAAGGCGGTCTACATGGACGGCCGCCCGCATCCGTCGGAGAACGCGCCGCACACGTGGGGCGGCTTCTCGACGGGCGAGTGGATCGGCGACATGCTGAAGATCCACTCGACGCACGTGAAGGAGGAATACCTCAAGCGCGACGGCGTGTTCCACAGCGACCGCATCGTCGTGAACCAGTATCTGATCAGGCGCGGCAACTACCTGACGTTCATCCTCGTCGAGCACGATCCGGTGTATCTCACCGAGCCGCTGATCCGCAGCACCGAGTACCAGCTCGATCAGCACCAGAACATTCCGCCCTACCCATGCAACGTCGTCGAGGAGGTGGATCGGCCGCGCGGCATCGTGCCCCACAATCTGCCGGGCACGCAGCAGTACTTCGACGACGTGAAGGATTTCGCGAACCGCTACAACATCCCGTGGGACGTCGTCATGGCGGGCGCCGAGACGATGTATCCCGAGATTCAGGCGAGGATCGCCGCCGGCCGCACGAAGAAGGTGGGGCAATGAAGACCGTCGTCGGCGCGGCGCTCGCCGCGGCCATCGCGCTCGCGGGATCGCGCGGCGGCGCGCAGCCGCCGCCGCGAAGCGGCGATCAGCCGATCGAGATCCTGCCGGTGCACGGCAGCATCTACATGATCGCCGGCGCGGGCGGCAACATCACGGCGTCGATCGGCAGGGACGGCGTGCTGCTGGTCGACACCGGCCTGGCGAGCCTCAGCGACAAAGTGCTCGACGCCGTGCGGCAGCTCCAGCGCCAGGCGCAGGCGAAAGAACCGCCGTTCGACATGCGGTGGGGCGCCGAGACGCGCGGCACGCTGCAGAATTCGCTGAACCCCGTCGGCCCGCCGAAGCCGATCCGCTACATCGTCAACACGCACTTCCATCCGGATCACGTGGGCGGCAACGAGCGGCTCGCGAAGGCCGGGCGCACGTTCACCGGCGGCAACGTCGCCGGCGACATCGCGGACGCGGGGCAGGGCGCCGCGATCTTCGCGTACGAGAACACGCTCAATCACCTGAGCGCGCCGACCGGTACGCAGGCGCCGACGCCCGAAGCGGCGTGGCCCACCGACACGTTCCACCAGGAGTCGATGAAGCTGAGCCACTTCTTCAACGGCGACGGCATCCAGATCGTCCACGTGCCCGGCGCGCACACCGACGGCGACGTCTTCGTCTATTTCCGCGGCTCAGACGTGATCGCTTCCGGCGATCTGTTCCAGATGACCACGTATCCGTACATCGACGTCGAGCACGGCGGCGGGATCAACGGCATCATCGACGGCTGCAATCGCATGCTCGACATCGTCATCCCCGAGTTCCGGATGGAGGGGGGGACGATGGTGGTGCCGGGGCATGGGCGGCTGAGCGACGGCGCGGACCTCGCGTACTACCGCGACATGCTGACGATCATCCGCGACCGCGCGCAGGCGCTCGTCAAGCAGGGCAAGACGCTCGAGCAGGTGAAGGCGGCGCGGATCACCGCCGACTACGATCCGCGCTGGGGCGCGAACGACGAGCGATGGTCGACCGAGAAGTTCGTCGAGGCGGTCTACAAGACGCTGCAGCCGAAGCCGGCGCCGAAAGCGGCGACGCCCGCTGCGGCGACGAAGAAGAAGAGCGGACAATGAAGACGGCAGCCGCTTTCTTTGCGGCCTTTGCTCTCTTTGCGGCCTCAGCGTCGGCGCAGCGCGGCCGTGGCGGTGCGCCGCCGGGTCCGCCTGCGGCGCCGCGCGCGGCGGCGCCGATCGATCTCACCGGCTACTGGGTGTCGCTCGTCACCGACGACTGGCGCTGGCGGATGCTGACGCCGCCGAAAGGCGACGTGCTGTATCTGCCCGTCAACGCCGAAGGGCGCCGCGCGGCCGAGGCGTGGGATGCGGCGAAGGATCAAGCCTCCGGCGAGCAGTGCCGCGCATACGGCGCCGGCGGCCTGATGCACCTGCCGGGACGGCTGCGAATCAGCTGGCAGGACGAGCGCACGCTCGTCGTGGAAGCCGACGCCGGAACGCAGACCCGGGTGCTGCACTTCGGCGGCGCCGCGCCCGCGACGGAGGCGCCGTCGTGGCAGGGCTATTCGGCGGCGGCGTGGGAGATGGACGGCGCCGCCGGCGGCCGCCGCGGCCGTCCGATGAACGTGAAGCCGGTCCACGGATCGCTCAGGACGGTGACGACGCATCTTCGGCCGGGATATTTCCGCCGCAACGGCGTGCCGTACGGCGCGAACGCGGTCCTCACGGAGTACTGGACGACGCTCGCCGACGAAGGCGTCGAGTATCTCGTGGTCACCAACGTGCTCGAGGATCCGCAGTACCTCGCGCAGCCGTACGTCCGCAGCGTGCAGTTCAGGAAGCAGGCGGACAACAAGGGGTGGCATCCGACCGCGTGCGGGGGGTAGCGCCATGTCCATCTACGAACGAGGTCCGGTCCGCATACATTACGAGGAAGCCGGTTCGGGCTTCCCGCTGCTGCTCATTGCCGGCGGAGGCTTGAACTCGACGATCGCGGGCCTGAAGCGCGGCGATCCGTTCAACCCGATCGACGAGTTCAAGGCGGAGTACCGCTGCATCGCGTCGGACCTGCGCAACGCCAACGGCGGCGAGTCCTCCGGCCCGCTCGAGATCGAGCGGCCGTGGGACGCGTACACCGACGACCACCTCGGTCTGATGGATCACCTGCGCATCGACAAGTTCATGGTGATGGGCTTCTGCATCGGCGGCCCGTTCATCTGGAACCTGTTGAAGCGCGCGCCCGATCGCGTCGTCGCGGCGGTGCTCGCGCAGCCGAGCGGCTCGCGTCCCGAGGCGCGCGATCTGTTCTACGAGACCAACATCAAGGGATGGGGTCCGGACCTCGTCAAGCGCCGGCATGAGATCACGATGGAGATGGTCGACCGGTTCCTGACGAAGATGTACCGCACCAACGCCGATTTCGTGTTCACCGTGACGCGCGACTTCGTGCGCAGCTGCCGGACACCGGTGCTGATCCTGCCCGACGACATCCCCGCGCACCCGTACGCGGTCGCGATGGAGGCGGCGATGCTCGCGCCGAACGCCGAAGTCAGCATCTTCCCGTGGAAGGAGCCCAAGGAGCGAATCCCGCTGGCGGTGCGCCAGATTCATTCCTTCCTCCGCGCGCACCGGCCGGCGTAGGCGTTTACACCACGTTTTTCTTCAGGATCGCGCTGACGTCGGTCGGGTTGATCAGATCCGGCACGGTCCAGCCGTCCAGATCGTATTCCGCGAGGCACGCGTCGGCGAACCCCTTGTAGCTCGCCGCCGCGCCGGTCGCCTCCGCCACCATCAGCGTCTCGAACCGGATGCTCTCGTGGTTGCCGAAGTAATTGCGCTCGTACAGCTCGTGGCGGCCGCCGAACTCGGTGCCGATCGCGTCCCACAGCAGCTTGAACAGCTTCACGCGATCCTCGGCGGAGTAGCCGCACGATCCCCGGACGAACTGATCCAGATACGGCCGCAGCTCGGGCACCTTGAAGTCGAGCGCGCTCGACGGCAGGTAGATGAGCGCGCTCGCGAGCGTGTTCTCGACGATCTCCTTGATCTTCGGATACGCGATGCTCGACATCACGCGGTACGCGAGGCCGGCGTCGATGTTCGGCAGCACGTAGCCCGGCGTCCACGGGTTCGGGTTGCGCGCCATCGCGTCGGTGAGCGCCCAGAACAGGTTTCTCCACGCGAGCACTTCGCCGACCTGCGCCTGCACGCCGCGGAACTCCTTCACGCCGGTCGCCTCGACCGCCTTGAGCAGCAGGCCCGCGAGGAAGTCGAGCTTCACGGCGAGCCGCGTGCACCCTTGAAACATGAACCGCGGGAGGAAGCCCGATCGCGGGAAGAAGTTGTTCACCTTGTCGATGTCGCCGTACGCGAACACGTTCTCCCACGGCACGAGCACCTCGTCGAAGACGAGAATCGAGTCGTTCTCGTCCATCCGGCTCGAGAGCGGGTAGTCGAACGGCGTCCCCATCACCTCGGCGGTCATCGCGTACGAGGGGCGGCACAGGAGCTTCACGCCCGGCGCGCCGGTCGGCACGATGCAGACGAAGGCGAACGGTCTGGTCTTGATCGGCAGCGCGCCGTTGTTCGCGATGAAGTTCAGGTGCGTCAGGCTCGACGTCGTCGCCACGACTTTCGCGCCGCTGACGACGAGGCCGGCGTCGGTCTCCTTCTCGACGTGCATGTACACGTCCTTCACGTCGTCGAGCGGGCGATCGCGATCGACCGGCGGGTTCACGATCGCGTGGTTGACGAACGCGACCTGCTCCTGCACGTCGGTGTACCACCGCTTCGCGTTCGCCTCGTACGGCTCGTAGAACGGGGAGTTCGCGCCGAGCGTGGCCATGAAGGCCGCCTTGTAGTCGGGGCTGCGGCCGATCCAGCCGTACGAGACGCGCGCCCATTCGGCGATCGCGTCGCGGGCGGCGACGAGCTCGCCGGCGTCGCGCGAGCCGTGGAAGAAGCGGTGCGTGTAGCCGCCGCTGCCGGTGTCGGTCGCCGTCGTCAGGATCCGGCGGCGCTTCGGATCGTGGAGCGCGTCGTAGAGCCGCGCGATCATCCGCGCGGTGTTGCGGAAGGCCGGGTGCGCGGTGACATCCTTCACGCGCTCGCCGTAGATCCAGATCTCGCGGCCGTCGCGCAGGCTCTCGAGGTATTCCTCGCCCGTCAACGGCCGCGTCCGCGCCGGCGATGGCCCCGCCATGATCAGGTTCCCTCCACCGCTCCTTCGCCGGAGCGGCGCGGCGCGAGCACGAAGTCGAACTCCACGGTGTCGAACGGCGGCTCGATCCCGAATTGCGCCGCCGCCTCGTCGTTCGCGTCGTGCCGCGCGAAGCGACAGACGAGCGACTCCTTCACCGCGAAGACCGTGTCCGAGTCGAGGTACGGATCGCTGTCGTCGAACAGATGCGTCGTCACCGGATCGTAGCCGTCGGCCGAGACGACGAAGTGGATGTGCGCCGGGCGCCAGGGATGGCGGCCGGTGGCGCGCAGCATCCGTCCGACCGGGCCGTCGTCGGGGATCGCGTAGTGGACGGGCCGCACCGTTCGCACGAGGTAGCGGCCGCCGGCGTCGGTTCGGAATCGTCCGCGCAGGTGCAGCTCGTCGCTGCCGGCGTACTGCGAGTCGTAGCGCCCGCTCGAATCCGCCTGCCAGACGTCGAGGAGCGCGCCGGCGATCGGGCGGCCGGCGGGATCGAGCACGCGCCCGCTGACGATCATCGGCGTGCCGCGCGCGTCGCGCGGCGCGATGTTGCCGCCCGGCGGCATCTCCGGGGCGCCCTCCCGGTGAAACGGTCCGAACACGGTCGATTCCGTCGCGCCGGACGGCTTGCGGTGGTTGATCAGGTCGACGACCATCGACACGCCGAGCGTGTCGGAGAGCAGGATGAACTCCTGCCGGCGGTCCGTGCACGTGCGGCCCGTCTCGGTGAGGAACGCGATGGCGGCGAACCATTCCTGCTCTGTGAGCTGCACCTCCTTGACGAAGCCGTGGAGGTGATCGACGAGCGCGCGCATGATCTCGCGCAGCCGCGGATCGGGCGTCGCCTCGATCCGCCGCAGGACTTCGGCGGTGATGTCGTCTTCCGTCGTGCGCCGCGCGATCGTGTCGGGCATGTCTACAAACCGAAGGCGAAGATCGCGTAGCCGGCCGCGATCGCGACGTACTCCTTTCCGTCGACGCCGAACGCGATCGGGTTCGCCTTCACGGCGCCGCCGATCTGCAGGTCCCACAGCGGCGTCCCGTTCTCCGCGTCGAGCGCGAAGAAGTTGCCTTCCTCCGTGCCGCCGAAGACGAGGCCGCCGGCGGTCGAGAGCAGGCCGCTCCACGGCGGCGACAGCAGCGTGAACTCCCATTTCATCCGGCCCGTCGCCGCGTCGATCGCGCGAACCGCGCCCCACGCCTCGTCGCCGTTCACGGCGCGCCCGCCGCCCGCGACGAACGGCTCGCCGGCCTTGTACTTCGACTCGCCCTTGTAGTAGTACGTGCCCATCTCGCGCGCCGGCTGGTAGAAGAGCTTTGTCGCCGGGCTGTAGGAGGGGCTCGGCCAGTTCGACGCGCCCTGGATGTTCGGGAACACCAGCGTCCCCTCGACGCTCGGATCGAGGCCCGGCTTCACGCGCGGACGTCCTTTCGCGTCGAGCCCGTCGGCCCACGTCTGCTTCGCGTACGGCGTGCCGCTCAGGAACTCGCCGGTCTCGCGATCGAGCACGTAGTAGAACGCGTTGCGGTTCGCCATCGCCACGAGCTTGCGCGCGCGGCCGTTGACGGTCGCGTCGAACAGGATGGGGATCTCGTTCGAGTCCCAGTCGTGCGTGTCGTGCGGCGTGAACTGAAAGTGCCACTTGATCCGGCCGTCGGCCGGACTCAACGCCAGCAGCGAGCACGTGTAGAGGTTGTCGCCCGGCCGCACGTCGCCGTTCCAGTCCGGGCCGGGATTGCCGGTGCCCCAGTAGACGAGATTGAGCGCCGGATCGTACGAGCCGGTGAGCCACGACGATCCGCCGCCGTTCTTCCAGCTCTCGCCGCCCCACGTGTCCGCGCCCGGCTCGCCCGGCGCCGGCACGGTGTAGGTGCGCCATACGCGCCTGCCGCTCTTCGGATCGTACGCGTCGAGGAAGCCGCGAATGCCCGCCTCGGCGCCCGACACCCCGACGATGATCCGATCGGCGAGCGCGAGCGGCGCGTTCGTGAGGTAGTGCCCGAGCTTGTTGTCGTCGACGACCGTGTCCCAGCGCACGGCGCCCGATTTCGCGTCGAGCGCGATGAGATGGCCGTGGACCGTGCCGAAGAACACCGTGTCGCCGAGGATCGCGACGCCGCGATTCACCGGCGGCGATCCGATCACGATGACGTCGGTCGGGATCGCCGGCGTATAGGTCCACAGCGGACGCCCGGTGCGCGCGTCGAGCGCCGTCACCGTGCTCGGCGGCTCGGTGAGGTACATCACGCCGTCGGCGACGATCGGCGACGTCTCCACGATGCCGGTGCGGCGGACCTGATAGACCCACGCCGGCTTCAGCCGCGCGACGTTCGCGCGCGTGATCTCGGCGAGCGGCGAGAAGCGATGCGCCTGGTAGTTGCCCGAGTAGGTCAGCCAGTTCGCCGGCTCGCGCTCCGCGTTGGCGATCCGTTCGTAGGTGACCTGTGCGGACGGCTGCGCCGCCGCCGCAAGCGCGGCGAACGCGGCCGCCGCGAGGAAATGCCGCCTCATTTCACACCTCGCAGCGTCGAGAGATACGCCACCAGATCGTCGAGCTCGGCGTCGGTGACGCGCCCGCGGAACCCGGGCATCACGCTCTTGCCGAACTCCTTGTCCATCTGCTTCAGCTCGCTCTTGCGGTACGAGTGGAACTGGTTGTTCATGTCGCGAAGCTGGATCGTGAACGGATCCTCGTTGATGCGCACGCCGCGGATCGTGCGGCCGTCGCTCGTGACGACTTGCACCGGCAGGTATTCCGCGAAGCCGCGGCCGGGAACCTGCGAGAGCCCGCGTGGCAGCATCTCGGCCGGCCCGATCACCGACTGCTTCAAGTAGCCGGCGCCGCGCTGGACGCCGATCTCCGTGAGATCCGGGCCGAAGCTGCTGCCCTGGCCTGCGACGATGTGGCAGGACGCGCAGCCGAGGCGCGCGTAGAGGGCTTTGCCGCGTTCGGCATCGCCGCGCGCCGGCGCTGCGCCGGTCCGGCCGAGCGATCGCACGTAGGCGACGAGCTGCGCCAGCTCGCCGTCGCTGAGGCGGCGCACGCGCGGCATGCCGCGCTCCGGGATGCCGTCGCGAATCACGTCCCGCAGCGCATCGTCGCTGCCGGCGCGCGCGAGGGTCGCGCGATTGAGCGCCGGCCCTTCGTCGCCGGTGCCGTCGATGCCGTGGCACCGCGCGCACATCCCGTCGAAGAGCTTCTTGCCTTCCTGCACGTCGCGCGCCGACGCAGGCGCGCTCTGCATCGCCAACGCGAGCACGAGAGGCAGGATCATGGCGTCTGGTCTCCCTTCATCCCCACACCTCGCGCGAAATCTCGACGATCAATTCGAGCTTCGCTTTCTCCTGATCGATCGTCAGCGCGTTGCCTTCGGCGTTGCTCGCGAAGCCGCACTGCGGGCTCAGCGCGAGCTGCTCGATCGGCACGAACTTCGACGCTTCCTCGATCCGCCGCTTCACGTCGTCCTTCTTCTCGAGCGCGCCCTTCTTCGTTGTCACGAGGCCGAGCACGATCGTCTTGCCCTTCGGCACGAAGCGCAGCGGGCTGAAGTCGCCGGCGCGCGAGCTGTCGTACTCCAGGAAGTAGCCGTGGACGTCGAACTCGTTGAAGAGCACCTCGGCGACCGGCTCGTAGCCGCCGTCGGCCACCCAGTGGCTGCGCGCGTTGCCGCGGCACAGGTGCAGGCAGACCGTCATCTCCTCGTGCCGCGCGGCGGTGGCCTCGTTCACGAGCGTCGCGTAGGTGTGCGGCAGCCGGTCCGGATCCTCGCCCAGGCTGCGCGCGAAGTCGCGCAGGTTCGGATCGCAGAGAAACGCCATGTTCACTTCGTCCACCTGGAGGTAGCGGCAGCCGGCGTCCACGAGATCGCGGATCTCCTCGCGGTAGACGCGCGCGAGATCGGCGTAGAAGCCGTCCATGTCGGGATACGCCGTCGTGTCGATCGCCCTGCGGCCGCCGCGGAAGTGCAGCACGCTCGGCGAGGGAATCGTGATCTTCGGCGTTCCCTTCGTGATCGACTTCAGGAACGTGAAGTCGTCGACGAAGATCGGATGCGGCCGCGACAGCCTGCCCGTGATCTTCACGCCGGGCGGCGCCCACTCGATCTCGCCCTCCTCGGAGTGAAACTTGATCGGGATGCCGGGCGCCTGCTCGACGTTCGCGAAGTCGCAGACGAAGTCCATGTGCCAGAGGCCGCGCCGGTACTCGCCGTCGGTGATCGACTGCATTCCGAGCTGCTCCTGCATCGCGACGACGTCGCGAATCGCGGCGTCCTCGATGCGGCGCAGCTCCGCGGCGGTCAGCTCGCCGCGCTTCCGTTTCGCGCGCGCCTCGAGCAGGTGCGCCGGCCGCAGCAGGCTGCCGACCTGATCGGCTTTGAACGGCGGCGTCATCGTCAGGGTCGCCATCGGATCTCCGCGGGCCGCGCCGCCGCTAATCGCGCTGCTCCCGCCACAGCCCCAGCGACTTCTGCGCCGGCCGATCGGAGAAGCTGAAGAGGACCGCCTCGTCGTGCGCGCTGTGCGTCACCGGCGTCCACGACGGGACGACGAAGACGTCGCGCGGTCCCCACGCGAACGTCTCGCCGCCGACGCGGCTCGTGCCGCGGCCTTCGGCGGCGCAGAAGACCGTCGCGTCGGTCGATCGGTACGCCCGCGTCTCGAAGCCTTTCGGCAGCAGCTGCAGGAACGCCGCGATCGTCGGCATCGGATAGCCGCCGGTCGCCGGGTTGACGTACTGCATCTTGATGCCGTGCACGGGATCCACGGGCCCGTTGCGCTGCAGGCGATCGAGCGCCTCGCGGCTGCGGGAGTACGGGTACGAGAGCAGCGGCGAGCGCCGTTCCGGCGCGAACTCCACCGGCAACAGCGCCGCGCCGTAGCGCGAGAGCGCGTCGCCTTCCGGCCGCATCACCGGCTGGATCTCGTCGGGATGATGCTCGGCGAAGCTCGCGCTGAACAGGTTCACCATCGGCAGGTCGAGGCCGTCGAGCCAGATCGCCGGCTTGTCGCTCGGGTTGCCGTGATCGTGGTACGTCCACGACGGCGTCAGGATGAAATCGCCCGCGCGCATCGTCGTCCGCTCGCCGTCGACGGCGGTGTAAGCGCCCTCGCCGCTCTCGAGGACGAAGCGCAGCGCCGACGCCGAGTGGCGATGCGTCGGCGCCGTCTCGCCCGGCATCACCAGCTGAATCCCGGCGAAGAGCGTCGACGTGATCTGCGGCAGGCCGCGGACGCTCGGGTTCTGCAGCGCGAGGACGCGGCGCTCGGCGTCCTGCGCCGAGATCAGCGCGCCCGCCTCCATCAAGAGCGCGCGCACGTCGTCGTAGCGCCACATCGCGGCCGCGCAGCCGGCCTTCGGCTGCGGCGTGACGAGCTCGCCGAGCACTTCCCAGAGCGGCGCGGTGTGCTTCGCCGAGAGGCGCTGGTAGAGCGCCTTGAGCTCCGCCGACGCCTCGGGTCGTTCGTGAAATGCAGTGGTGGTGTTCATGCGGCCCGCACCTTCACTTCCATCGTGCCGATGTGTTCGATGCACGCGGTGATCACGTCGCCCGGCTGGATCGGGCTGACGCCCTCGGGCGTGCCGGTGATGATGATGTCGCCCGGGTTGAGCGTGTAGAACGCCGACGCGTACTCGATCAGCTGCGGGACGCCGAGAATCAGGTACCGCGTGTTCGAGCTCTGGCGCTGCTCGCCGTTCACGGCGATCCGCAGATCGAGGCTGCCCGGATTGGGGATCTCGTCGGCCGTGACGAGCCACGGCCCGAGGACGGCGTAGCTGTCCGGCGATTTCCGCAGGCTGCGCTCCTCGGGACCGCGGATCGTGATGTCGAGGCCGATCGCGTAGCCGGCGACATAGCGGTAGCCGTCGGCGGCGGAGACGTTGTTCGCCTGTCTGCCGATGATCACGGCGAGCTCCACCTCGTGATCGTTGCGGCGGTCGATCTTCCGGAGCGCGATGCCCTGCCCCGGCCCGACGAGCGCGCTCGTCGCTTTCAGGAACAGCCCCGCCGTCTGGATCGGCGCCATCGTCATCGACACGTTGTGGTGGAGCGACGCGTCGTCGCGCACCTCGTCGAGGTGCTTCTGGTAGTTGACCGGCGCGCAGACGATCTTGCCCGGATTCGCGACGGGGCTGAGGAGCGACACCGATCGGACCGGAACCGGCGCGGCGTCGGCCGCCACGCTCCGCGCGCGCGAGACGACGGCGTCGAGGTTGGCGATCAACGGATCGAACGACGGCAGCGGATAGCGGTACGCGGGCAGCGCGTCGAGCGCCGCGGTGACGTCGCGGATCGCGTCGCCGTCGACGACGCCCAGGCGGCCTTCATTGAAGCGGCAGAGTTTCATAGCGACCGTGCTGTTATATCAGTTGGCAGCCTGAAAGGCATTGGCCTTCTGCGGCAGCGCGCTCGCGAGCACGATCGCCGCCGCCGCGCAGATCGCCGGCGCCATCCCCGCCATGAATATCCGGTCGGGCGTCCACTGCAGTGAGAGCAGCAGCCCGCCGACCGACGGCCCGACGATCGATCCCACGCGGCCGACGCCGAGCGCCCACCCGATGCCGGTGGCGCGGATCGTGGTGGGGTAGAACATCGCCGCGAGCGCATTGAGCCCCGCCTGCGCGCCCTGCACGCAGATGCCGAGCACGAAGATGATCGCCAGCATCAGCGGGAGCGACGCCGCGGCCGACGCGAGCGACGGGATCAGAAGAATGCACAACGCGAACTCGACGACCAGCGACGCCCGCGTGCCGGCGGCGCGCATGACGTGCCCCTGCGTCAGCGTGCCGACGATGCCGCCGAGGCTGAACGCGGCGACCGCCTGAACGCCCGCCGCGATCGACAGCCCCGACTGCCGCAAGAGCGACGGCAGCCAGCTGAGGACGAAGTAGAGAATCAGCAGGTTCATGAAGAACGGAATCCACAGCAACAGCGTGCCGGGTGCGCGTCCGTCGGTGAACAGGTCGCGCACCGGCGCGGCGCGGCGCGACGCGGCGCGGCCGCGCGCGCGCGAGTCGATCCACTCGATTGATTCCGGCAGCCGCGCGACGAGCACCGCCGCGAGCGCGAGCGGCAGCGCACCGCCGAGGACGAACACCGATCGCCAGCCCCATCGCGGGATCATGAACGCCGCCGCCTGGCTCGCGACGACGGCGCCGGCCGGCATGCCGGTGAAAATCGCGCCGATGACGATCGCCTGCAGCCGCTTCGGCGTGTACTCGGACGTGAGCGCGACCGCGTTCGGCATCGCGCCGCCGAGGCCGAGGCCCGTCAGGAACCGGAAGACGACGAGCGCCTCGAGCGTCGCCGCGCGCGCGGTGAGCAGCGCGAAGACCGCGAACACGACGACCGACGCGATCACCACCCAGCGCCGGCCCCAGCGGTCCGCGATCGGTCCGCTCGCCATCGCCGCCACCATCAGGCCGACGAGCGCCGCCGACAGCACGGGACCGAACGACGCCAGCGGAATGCGCAGGTTCTCGGCAATCACCGGCACGAGGAACCCCATGCACTGCGTGTCGAAGCCGTCGAGGATGACGACGGCGGCGCACAAGGCGATCGTCCGGCGCTGTTGTGGTGACATGTCAGCTTGGCGAACGCAAGCGGGCCAAGTATACTCGGCCCACTTTCGGCCATGGCCCGGACACCCGTCGGCATGTGGGCCGCGCTCGCCGGCGCGCTGACCATTCCGCTGTCGCCTTCGTTCTCGGCGGATCAGGACCGTGCGCCTGCGGCGGGTCAAGCGTCGCCGTCGCTCGTCGAGTACGACGACGGCGTGCAGAAATCGACGCCGAACGGCGTCGACTTCACGGGCGAGTGGGCGCCGCGCTTTCACGAGGACGAGCCCGAGCGCGTGCCCGGCCCCGAGCTCGGCGACTATCTCGGCATCCCGATCAACGACGCGGCGCGCATGCGCGCGGAGACGTGGGAAGCGTCGATCCAGACGCTGCCCGAGTGGCAGTGCCGCCCGCACTCGGCCGACTACATCTGGCGCGGCCCGTCGCCGCTGCGGATCTGGAAGGACGTCGATCCGGTGTCGCGGCAGGTCGTCGCGTGGCACGCCGAGTGGCTGCGCTCCGTGGACCGATCGATCTACATGGACGGCCGCCCGCACCCGTCGCCGAACGCGCCGCACACGTGGGCCGGATTCTCGACCGGCACATGGGACGGCGACGTCCTCACGATCAAGACGACGCACCTGAAGGAAGGCTACGTGCGCCGCAACGGGCTGCCGCGCAGCGATCGCGCGACGCTCACCGAGCACTGGATGCTGCACGGCGACGTGCTCACGGTGGCCGCGATCACCACCGATCCCGTGTATCTCACCGAGCCGTTCATCCGCACCACCGACTACGAGCTCGATCCGCACCAGTGGGTGCCGCCGTATCCGTGTCAGGTCGTCGAGGAAGTGGATCGGAAACCCGGTATCGTGCCGCACAGCCTGCCGGGCGCGAGCGACGCGACGTCCGAGTTCGCCGCGCGCTGCGGCCTGCCGGTCGCGGCGACGCGCGGCGGCGCGGAGACGATGTACCCCGACTTCCGCGACAAGATCGGGTTCATCACGTCGAAATGCATCGCGGCGCAGCGATGAGACGCGGCGCGCTTCTCTTCACCGGCGTCGCCCTGGTGTCTCTTGGCGTCTCGTTACGCAGCCAACCGCCTTCGCCTTCGGCGCGTCGAGAGCGCGGCGCGCAGCCGCCGCAGAGCCCGCGCGCGATCGCGCCGTCGGATTTCACCGGCTACTGGGTGTCGGTCGTCACCGAAGACTGGCGCTGGCGGATGGTGACGCCGGCGAAAGGGGACTACGACAGCGTGCCGCTGAACCCCGCCGGCCGCCGCGAGGCGGACACGTGGGATCCGCAGCGCGACGAGGCCGCCGGCGAAGCGTGCCGCGCGTATGCGGCGCCGGCGATCATGCGCGTGCCCGGCCGCATCCATGTCACGTGGGAGAACGACGCGGCGCTGCGCATCGACGCCGAGGCCGGCACGCAGACGCGCGTCTTCCGCTTCGGCGCGCCCCCCGATCGCGGCGCACCGGCGCCGACGTGGCAGGGCGAATCGATCGCATCCTGGGAGCTCAGCGGACGCGGCGGCGGCATGTTCGGCGGCCGGCCGCCGCGGCCGAGCGGCGCGCTGAAGGTCGTCACGACGCGCATCCGACCCGGCTATCTGCGGAAGAACGGCGTCCCGTTCAGCGCGAGCGCCGTGCTCACCGAGTACTTCAACGTCCTCGGACCGGAGGACAACGGCGACGTCTGGCTCGTCGTCACGACGATCGTGCAGGACCCGCAGTATCTGGCGACGCGCTTCTTCACGAGCACGCACTTCAAGAAGCTTCCCGATGGGTCGAGCTGGCATCCGACGGCGTGCCGCGCCTCGTGATCAGGTTCCGGCCGTCGCCGGCGCGCCAGCGGTCCTGACGACGATCGTCGCCGTGCTCGCGCTCGCGGCCTGCTCGCGTGGACCCGATCTGCAGCCGATTGCGACCGTCGAGCAGATCATGGAGACGACCGTCGAGCCGGTGTCCAACGCCGTGTTCGACGCCGCGGTCTGGGAGAACGGCGTCCAGGTGGGCGGACCGAAGACCGCCGACGACTGGAAGCGGGTGCAGGCGAACGCGCTGATGCTCGCCGAGACGGCGAACCTGCTGCTGATGAACGGGCGCGCGAAAGATCAAGTGGGCTGGACGATCCGCACCGTTGCGATGAAGGACGCGGCGCTCGAGGCGGCGCGCGCCGCCGACGCGCGCAACACGCAGGCGATCTTCGACGCCGGCACGCACATTTACCAATCGTGCACCGGATGCCATCTGCAGTACATCCCGAACCTGAACGCGCCGCCGAAGCCCGCCGAATAGGAGAACGCTGCCATGCGAGTTCTGCTCAGCGTCGCGCTCGTCATCGCGTCGGCGGCGCGCGCCGCCGGCGCCACGTGTGAAAGCCTCGCGTCGCTGGCGCTGCCGCAGGCGGCGATCACGTCGGCGCAGACGGTCGCGCCCGGAGGGTTCGTGCCGCCCGCGGCGGGCGGCCGCGGCGCGAACGCGTTCAAGGCGCTGCCGTCGTTCTGCCGCGTGACGGCGACGCTCACGCCGACGAGCGACTCGGACATCAAGATCGAAGTGTGGCTGCCGGCCTCGGGCTGGAACGGCAAGTTTCAGGCGGTCGGCAACGGCGGCTGGGCCGGCGTCGTGAGCTACGCCGCGATGGCCGAGGCGATCAAGCGCGGCTACGCCACGACGTCCACCGACACGGGCCACACCACGCCGGGCGGAGCGTTCGCGCTCGGCCATCCCGAGAAGTTCATCGACTTCGCGTATCGATCCGAGCACGAGATGACGCTGAAGGCGAAAGCGATCATCGCGGCGTTCTACGGCAGCGCGCCGAAGTTCTCCTACTGGAACGGCTGCTCGACCGGCGGGCGCCAGGGGCTCGCCGAAGTGCAGCGCTATCCCGACGACTTCGACGGCGTCGTCGCCGGCGCGCAGGCGAATCCGCGCACGCATCTCAACGCGTGGCAGTTGACGATCGGCAAGGCGGCGCTCGGCGACCCGGCCTCGTTCATTCCGCCGGACAAATACCCGCTGATTCACAAGGCGGTGCTCGAGCAGTGCGACGCGCTCGACGGCTTGAAGGACGGCCTCGTCTCCGATCCGGTGAAGTGCCGTTTCGATCCGTCGCGCCTCGACTTCCTGACCGCGCGGCAGATCGAGACCGTGCGGGCCGTCCTGAGCCCGACGAAGACGAAGAAGGGCGAGGTCGTCTTTCCCGGCTATGTCCCCGGCGCGGAGCTCGGATGGGCCGGCCTCATCGGCGGCCCCGAACCGACGTCGACGGCGATCGATCAATACAAGTTCGTCGTCTTCAAGGATCCGAACTGGGACTGGCGCACGTTCGATCTGGATCGCGACCTCGCGATCGCCGACAAGGTGGACAACGGCACGATCAACGCGATCAACCCGCACATCGAGCCGTTCGTGAAGCGCGGCGGGAAGCTGCTGATGTATCACGGCTGGGCCGATCCGCTCGTCGGCCCGCTGACGAGCGTCAACTACTTCGACAGCCTCTCGAAGGACGCGCGGTCGTCGGTGCGCCTGTTCATGGTGCCCGGCATGGGCCACTGCGGCGGCGGCGAAGGGCCGAACACGTTCGACATGATGAGCGCGCTCGAGCAGTGGGTGGAGCAGGGGAGCGCGCCCGCGCGCATCGTCGCGTCGCACGCGGCCAACGGCGTCGTCGATCGCACGCGGCCGCTGTGCCCGTATCCGCAGGCCGCCGTCTACACCGGCAGCGGGAGCATCGACGAGGCCGCGAACTTCGTCTGCCGATGATGCCGCTGCTCGCGTCGATCGAGAACACGGCCTTCGCCGCGTGGGTGCGCGAGTCGAGCTCGCTTTGGGCCTACCCGACGATTCTGTTCATGCACACGGTCGGCCTCGGGTTCCTCGTCGGCCTGAACGTCGCGATCGATCTGCGCATCCTCGGCGTCGCGGAGAAGCTGCCGCTCGCGCCGTTCGAGAAGTTCTACCGCGTGATGTGGGCGGCGTTCTGGATCAACGCGCTGTCGGGTACCGCGCTGCTCGTCGCGGACGCGTCGACGAAGCTGACCAACCGCGTCTTCTACATCAAGATGACGTGCATCCTCTTCGCCGTGATCAGCATGGTGTTGATCCGGCGGCGCGTCTTCGGCGCCGCGGCCGATCGCGCGGGGCTCGCCGCGCCCGCGCGCGCGCTGGCGGCGGCGTCGATCGTGCTGTGGGCCGGCGCGATCACGGCGGGGCGGCTGATGGCGTACTTCGGGCCCGTCTCCGGCGCGCCCGGCCTGCAGAACCGGCTGCCGTGATGCTGCAGGCGCTCTCGACATGGCTGCACGGCACGAAGCTCTCATGGGCCGTGGCCGGCGGCGTCCCCTGGATCTGGCCGCTGTGCGAGACGCTGCACTTCATGGGCCTCGCGCTCCTGGTCGGCATCGTCGGCGTCTTCGACCTGCGAATCCTCGGGATGGCGAAGGGGCTGCCGGTCGGGCCGATTCAGCGGCTGATGCCGTGGGCGATCCTCGGGTTCGTGATCAACCTGATCACGGGATCGCTGTTCTTCACGGGCGATCCGTTCCAGTACATCCACAACGTCGCGTTCGGCTTCAAGCTGCTCTTCATCGCGCTCGCCGGCGTCAACGTGATCGTCTTCTACGTGACCGGCCTCTACCGCCACGTGGACGGCATCGGTCCGGGCCACGACGCGCCGCTCGCCGCCAAGCTCGTCGCCGCGGCGTCGCTCTTCCTGTGGATTGGCGTGATGTACTGGGGGCGGATGCTGCCGTTTATCGGCAACTCGTTCTGACGCTGAAATTAGGAATTTGGAATTTGGAATTTGTCTCACGAATTCTTACTTCCAAATTCCAAATTCTTAATTGCGCGCATTTCTTACTGAAAGTCCCCGCTCCACTTGAAGCCGTCCTTCGGGCGAAGGATGCTGCGCATGCGGATGCGGTGATCCTCCGCCGTGCGGCCCGGATTGCCGGTGATGATCACGTGATCGCCCGGCTTCAGCGTGTCGCGCGAGATGCCGGTCAGCTGCCCGGCTGCCGCCCACTCGACCGCCCAGCGCTGCACGTCGCCCTTCGCGTCCGGCGCCTGCACGTGCACGAACGAGTGCGGGTTCCGGAACATGAACTGCACCAGGTCGCCTTCGATCTTGATTTCCTTGTCGACGATGTAGGTGGCGGCGAACGAATGGTGGGCGTAGACGGTCGCGCCGCAGAGCATCGCGGCACCGGCGAACCCGAGCACGAGCCGTTTCACGTGGACCTCCTCCGATAGACGCGCCGTCAGCGCTCGCGCGGCTGCGGCTCCGCGGTCTTCGCGCCGCGCAGATCGCGCGAGTCGACCGTGATGCGCGCCTGCGGCGCGTACATCTCGTCCCAGCTCTGCTCGGACCAGAACACTTCCTTGTCCGGCGCGGGGTTGTACTTGTTCTTCGCCGAGTTGTCGAACAGCGTGACGACCGTCACCTTGCTGCCCGCCGGAATCCGCCGCGGCGACGCGAGCTCGTAATAGAGCTGCCAGTTGAAGTCGTACTTCGGCACGTCGAGCAGCACGTCCTCGCGGCCGTCGGGGAGCGTCAGCGTGTAGCGCATGCTCTTGCCGCGCAGGTGCAGGTGCGGCGTCAACCCGTACAGCGTGATCGGCTCGCGAACGGTGTGAATGCTGACGACCTTCCAGTTCTCGGCGTACGGCGGAATGTTCGGCAGGTTCACGCCGCCTTCGACGCTGTTCGGATCGCCGCGCTGCTGCCGCTGCGGCGCGTACGGCTGTCCCTCGACGATGTAGGTCGTCGGTCCCGCGGCGCTGAACGAGTGGTAGATCTGATGGCCGACGTCCTGCCCGGCCTTCGCGAGATACAGCCCGAGCCTCGTGCGATCCTTCTGCGGCGTGCCCGACGGCGTGTAGTGCATGTAGAAGTCGATGTACGAGCCCGCCTTGATCAACTGCCCCGCGTCGCCCTGATACGATTCGTAGCCGCGTCCCGGCACGAACGACAGCAGCTTCTGAATCTCCTCCGTGCTCGTGCCGCCGTTCGCGCGCGCCACCTGGTTGCGCGACATCGCCTTGCCGCTCGCGTCCACGATGCGGCCGTCGACGAGCGACGCGCCGTCGGGCAGCCGCTCGATCACGTACAGGCCGGCGTGGTGCACGACGCCGGCGGTGCCCGGCCGCACCTCGAGCGCCTTCACGAACACGTCCTCGGTGAACGGCGACTTCGTGAAGAAGTCGATCACCGGCACTTCGCCTTCGGCGGGAATCGGGAACTCCACCGGCATCTCGATGACGACGTCGGGCTCGCCGTGGGACCAGCCGGCGGAGAGCGCCGGCACTGGCGGCAGATCGGCGTCGCGCCCGCGCGGCGCGCCGGCGTCGACCCACGCGGCGATCGTCGCAATCTGCGCGTCGGTAAGGCTCTGATCGTCCTTGAAGCGCCCGAAGCGCGGATCGGCGCCCCACGGCGGCATCTCGCGGCTCGTCACTTTCCGTTTGATCGACTTCGCCCACGGCCGCGCCTCGTCGTAGGTGACGAGCGACATCGGCGCGACCTCGCCCGCGCGGTGGCAGCCGACGCAGCGCGCGTAGAGAATCGGCGCGACGTCCCGCGCAAACGTCACCGTGTCGGCGCTCGCGGCCGGGCCGCCGGCCGCGTGGCCGGTGAGCGTCGCTAGGCCAAGAAGCGCGAGCGTAAGCGGAACCGCCGCGACAACGGGCCGAACAGCGTGTCTCATGGCCCCTCTTTCGTGAAGCGACGCACGCGTCGATCGCGACATTCTAGGCGTCGGTTCCACCGACCGTCAAGAAACCACGCGGCCCTCTTACAATCTGACCCTCATGCCGAAAACGCTGCTGGCGGTGCTCGCCCACCCCGACGACGAGTCGCTCGGCTTCGGCGGGACGCTGGCGAAGTACGCGTCGGAAGGCGTCGACGTGTCTCTGCTGACGGCGACGCGCGGCGACGGCGGCCGCCCACCGTGGACGGCGTGCAGTGGCAGGCGACCGCGCTGTGGGGCTCGCAGTCGTTCTACCGCGCGTGCAGCATGGTGAGCGGCGGGCGCGCGCGCGAAACCGATCTCTTCGAGGGCATCAGCCTCTGATGCGGGACAAGGAGCACGCCGTGGAGGGCAACGAGAAACGGCGCGCGCCGCTCGCGATGGACACGGCGGAGTTCCGCGCGCTCGGGCATCAGCTCGTGGATCAGGTGGCGGCGTTCCTCGAGTCGATCCCGCGGCGTCGGGTGACGCCGGACGAATCGCCGTCGGCGGTGCGCGACGCGCTCGGCCTCAATGGGTCGCTGCCGGAAGCCGGCGCCGCGCCCGGGCCACTGCTCGAGCAGACGGCGCAGCTGCTGTTCGATCACTCGCTCTTCAACGCCCACCCGCGCTTCTTCGGCTACATCACGGCGCCGCCGGCGCCGATCGGCGTGCTCGCGGAGCTCCTCGCCGCGGCCCTGAACCCCAACGTCGGCGCGTGGACGCTGTCGCCCGCCGCGACGGAGATCGAAGCGCAGACGGTGCGATGGGTTGCGGCGCTCATCGGCTTTCCGATCGATTGCGGCGGCCTCCTCGTCAGCGGCGGCAACGTGGCCAACCTCGTGTGCTTCCTTGCCGCGCGCACGGCGAAGGCGGGATGGACCGTTCGCGAGCACGGCCTCGGCGGCCGCCCCGCGCTGCGCGTGTACACGTCCCTCGAGACGCACACGTGGATTCAGAAGGCGGCGGATCTGTCCGGCCTCGGCACGGCGTCGATTCGATGGATCCCGACCGATGCGCGGCTTCGCATGGACGTCGCCGCGCTGTGGCGCCGGATGGACGACGACGTCGCCGCGGGCGATGTGCCGTGCATGGTCGTCGGCACCGCCGGATCGGTGAGCACCGGCGCGATCGATCCGCTGCCCGAGATCGCGGCGTTGTGCCGCGAGCGCGGCGTCTGGTTCCACGTCGACGGCGCGTACGGCGGCTTCGCCGCGGCGGCGCCCGAGGCGCCCGACGATCTTCGCGCGCTGAGCGTCGCCGATTCCGTCGCCGTCGATCCGCACAAATGGCTGTATGCGCCGCTCGAGGCCGGCTGCGCGCTCGTGCGCGATCCGGAGGCGCTGCGCGAGGCGTTCGCCTACCATCCACCGTACTACCACTGGAAGGAGCGCGCGACGAACTACGTGGATTACGGCCCGCAGAACTCGCGCGGCTTTCGCGCGCTGAAGGTCTGGCTCGCGCTGCGCCACGCCGGCGCGGCGGCGTATCGCGACATGATCGGCGACGACATCCGCCTCGCGCGCGCGATGGCCGCGGCCGTCGAGGCGCACGACGAGCTCGAGCTCGCGACGCAGGAGCTGAGCATCACGACGTTCCGCTACGTCCCGCGCGATCTGCGATCGAAGGCCGCCGAGGCCTCCGTCGAGGCGCACCTCGACGCGCTCAACCGCGAGCTGCTCGATCGGCTGCAGCGCGGCGGCGAGCTCTTCGTGTCGAACGCCGTCGTCGGCGGCCGCTACCTGCTGCGCGCCTGCATCGTCAACTTTCACACCACGCGGGCCGACGTCGAGGCGGTGCCGGAAATCGTCGCGCGGACCGGGCGCGCGATCGACGCGGAGATGCGTCCGGCCGTATGAGATCGCGGGCCTCCTCGCGCGCGCTGCTGCTGCTCGTGCTCGCCGTCGGCGCCGCGCTGCGCGTGTGGGGCCTGCAGTTCGGCTTCCCGCATCCGGCCGCGCGCCCGGACGAAGAGGTGCTCGTCGACGCGGCGCTCGGCGTCCTCCGCGACGGGAACCCACGCTTCTTCGACTGGCCGAGCGCCTTCATCTACACGACGGCCGGATCGTACGCGGCGCTCTTCGCCTTGGAGCGCGCTGTCGGCGGCGCAATCCGGCACGCGGCGATCGCGAAAGCGGCGTTCCAGCCGGTGCTGCATCTCATCCCGCGCGCGCTGTCGGCGGCGGCGGGCGTGCTGACGATCGCGGCGCTGTACGGAGCCGCGCGCGAGCTCTTCTCGCGGCGCATCGCGCTCCTTGCCGCCGTATTCCTGTCGGTGGCGTTCCTGCACGTGCGCGATTCGCATTTCGGCGTCACCGACGTGCCGGCGACGTTTCTGACGGTCTGCGCGTTCTGGGCGGCGCTGCGGTGCGCGACGCGCGGCCCGACCGACGCGCGCGTGGCGCTCGCGGGCGCGCTGTGCGGCCTCGGCGCGTCGACGAAATACAACGCGGCGCTGGTGCTGCTGCCGGCGATTGCGGCGATCGCGCAGCCGGCCGAGGGACGTCCGGCGCCGCCGCCCGCCTCGGCGGCTCGATCGATCGCGCTGCTCGCGGCGTGCGCGGCGGCGGCTTTTCTCCTCGGGACGCCGTTCGCCGTGCTCGATCACCGGACGTTTCTCACCTCGGTCGCCGCGGTTCGCAGCCATCTGGCGGGCGGGCACGTGATCATGACGCGCGGCTGGCCGTACCACGCCGCGTTCACGCTGCGGTACGGCCTCGGCATTCCGCTGGTCGCGGCCGCGTGCGCCGGCGCCGTGTGGCTCGCCGTCGAGCGGCCGCGCGCAGCGCTCCTCGTGCTGGCCTTTCCGATCCCGTATTACGTCTACCTGGGCTCCGGACAGACGGTGTTCGTCCGGTATCTCGTGCCGATGGTGCCGTTCGTGTGCCTCGCGGCGGCGTACTTCGTCGATCGCGCCGGCGCGTTCGCGGCGCCGCGGTTCCATGCGGCCATCGCGCGCGACGTCGTGATCGCCGGGCTCGCGGTGATCGTCTGCGCGCCGACGCTCCGGGCGTCCGTGCTGTTCGATCGGCTGATGGCGGCAGAGGACACGCGCGTCGCCGGCGCGAACTGGATCGCATCGCGGTTCCCGATGGGCGCGTCGATGTACCAGAGCGGGTTCGGCGCGGGCCATCTGCAGCCGGCGCCGCTCGGCTTCTATCCGCAGTACGGGTTCAACGAGCGCGCGGGTGGGTTCGAGATCGACCATCACCCGGCGGATGCGCCGCCGGACGTGATCGTTCTCCTCGAGTCGCCGCTCGGCCCCTACAGCATCGTCCCTCCGCGCATCGCGTCGATCGTCGCCGACGACTACGTGCTCGCGGCCGCCATCGACAGCGTGCCGGCGGATCGGGCGGCCGAGGCCCTTTACGATCGCGAGGACGCGTTCTTCGCCCCCTTCGCCGGCATCGAGCACGCGGTGCGTCCGGGCCCGAACGTGAGGATTTTCGTGCGGCGCTCGGCAAGCAGCGGCACGCCGTCACGCTGAATTGTGATTTTCGCCGTCACGCTGCATCGCGGTGCGTGTACCGAAACAAGAAGCTCTGCGTGCTCCGCGGTTGCTTTTCCGTCGCGCTGGTCGTGACTTTTGACGCCGCCCGCGGAGACGATCCAAGCTGACCGCCATGTTCGTCATCGAGTTGATCTACAAGGCGCCGCTCCCCGACATCGACGCGAGCATGGCGGCGCACGTCAGGTTCCTCGAGAAGTACTACGCGTCGGGCCACTTCCTCGTCTCCGGACGCAAGATCCCGCGCGACGGCGGCATCATCGTCGCCGTGGGCGGCAGCCGCGAGGAGATCGAGGCCATCGCCGCGGAGGATCCGTTCTGCAAGAGCGGTCTCGCCGAGGTGCGCGTCATCGAGTTCCGCGCGAGCCAGCGCGCCGAGGACATCGACTGCCGCCTGGAGGGCGAGCGGCGGCGTTAGGAACGGGAACGAGGGCGTGGGAAAGCAACCGCAGAGACCGCAGAGATCGCAGAGCCTTCTTTGACGTCAGGACATCGTGACAGCGAAAACCATACTGCAGCGTGACAGCGAAGATCACGATTCAGCGTGACGGCAAAGGCGCAATACAGCGTGACATCGGAAAGGAAGCTCTGCGTGCTCTGTGTGCTCTGCGGTTGCTTTTCTGCGATCGGAGTATCATCGGGCCGCCCACACGCGGGAGGACAGATGCGCCGCACAATCGGGCTCGCTCTTGTGGTGTTGACCGCTCTCGCGGACGCCGCGCTCACGGCGCAGGCGTCCCACGGCGCGTCCGGCTGGACGCCGCCGAAAACGCCCGATGGCCAGCCCAGCCTGCAGGGCGTCTGGACCAACGCGACGATCACGCCCTTCGAGCGGCCGGCCGCGCTGGCCGCCAAGGCGTTTCTCACCGAGGCCGAAGCGGCGCAGGTCGAGCGGCAGGCGGCCGCCACGCGCGACGAGGAGGCGCCGCCGCGCGCCGGCGACGTCGGCAACTACAACCAGTTCTGGTTCGACTCGGGCGACCGCGTCGTCTCGACGCGCCGCACCTCGCTGGTCGTCGACCCGCCGAGCGGCCGCGTGCCGCTGCGGCCCGAAGCGGAGGCGAGCCGCGATTACGCGAGCGCGCACCAGGGCGACTCGTTCGAGTTCATGAGCGTGTGGGATCGCTGCATCACGCGCGGCGTCCCCGGCGGCATGTTTCCCGCCGGCTACAACAACGCGTACGAGATCGTGCAGGCGCCGGGCTACGTGATGATCCTCTACGAGATGATTCACGAGGCGCGGATCATCCCGCTCGATGGACGGCCCCACCTGCCGCCGTCCGTGCGGTCGTGGAACGGCGATTCGCGCGGCCGCTGGGAGGGCAGCACGCTCGTCGTCGACACGATGAACTACAACGACAAGGGGTGGATCGCGACGTCGGCCGCCGCGGGGCGGATCAAGGGCGTGCGCCAGACCGAATCGCTGCACGTCGTCGAGCGCTTCACGCGCGTGGACGCGAACACGATCGACTACCAGGCGACGATCGAGGACCCGAAGATGTTCACGTCGCCGTGGACCGTCGCGATTCCGCTGCACCGCAACCCGGCCTACCGCATCTACGAGTATGCCTGCCACGAAGGGAACCGCGCCGTCGAGGGCGTGCTGCGCGGCGCGCGCGCGCAGGAGCCGCAGAAGTAGCCGGCAGGCGGACGCGCGGCGCCCGCGATCAGGCGACGGCGAGCGGACGCGCGCCGGAGACGAGGCGGGTCGCGTCGTCGGCCGGCATCGGGCGCGAGAAGTAGTAGCCCTGGCCGAAGCCGCAGTCGAGCGACTGCAGGAACGCGACCTGCGCGGCCGTCTCCGCGCCTTCCGCGATCACCTCGAGATCCAGCGTCCGCGCGAGATTGAGGATCGTCCGAATGATCTCGCGGCAGTCGATCTGGTCGGCGCGCGCGACGAACGAGCGATCGATCTTCAGCGTGTCGACCGGGAACCGCTGCAGGTAGCTCAGCGACGAGAAGCCGGTCCCGAAGTCGTCCAGGCTCGAGCGGACGCCGAGCGCCTTGAGGTCCTCGAGGATGCCGCGCGCCCGCTCCGGATCCGCCATCGCCGCGCTCTCGGTGATCTCCAGGCGCAGGCTGTGCGCGTCGAGGCCGGTATCGTCGAGCGTGTCGATCACCTCGCGCACGAGATCCGCCTGCGCGAAAGTGCGCGCGGAAATGTTGACGCTGACGCTCAGCGGCGCGCGATCGGCCGCGCGCAGGCGCCACTCGCGGGCCGCGCGGCAGGCGGCGCGCAGCACCCAGCGATCGACGTAGGTGACGAGGCCCGTGTCCTCCGCGACGTGCATGAAGGCGGACGGCGCGAGGCACCCCTGCTCGGGATGCTGCCAGCGCACGAGCGCCTCGAAGCCGGTGAGCCGCGCGTCGCGCAGCCGCACGATCGGCTGAAAGTACACGGCGAACTCGTCGCGCTCGATCGCGCGGCGCAGCGCCGTCTCGAGCCGCAGGCGATCGACGGCGCCGCGGTGCATCGTCGCGTCGAAAACGGCGTAGCGGTTGCCGCCGCCCGCCTTCGCGCGGTACATCGCCGTGTCGGCGTCGCGCACGAGGTCGTCCGCCGATCCGTGTCCGGAGGCGCTCACCGCAATCCCGATGCTCGCCGTCGTGAAGATGTCGGCGCCGTCGAGCCGTACGGGAACCGCGACGGCGTCGAGAAGGCGCGCGGCGACGCGAACCGCGTCGCTCGCGTCGCGGATGTTGTCGAGGAGCACCGTGAACTCGTCGCCGCCGAGGCGCGCCAGCGTCGGGTCCGGCGCGTCCGCCGCCGTCGCGACGCGCGCCGCCGCGCCGTCGCGCATCGCGAGGCGCAGCCGACCCGCGACCTCGAGGAGCAGGCGGTCGCCCACGGCATGTCCGAGGCTGTCGTTGACCGTCTTGAAGCGATCGAGATCGACGAAGAGGACCGCGAACGGCTGCTGCCGGCGCGCCGCGCTGCCGGCGGCGCGCGTCACGCGGTCCATGAAGAGCGCGCGATTCGGGAGCGCCGTCAGATGGTCGTGCAGCGCGTCATGCAGCAGCCGCTCCTGCGCCGCGCGCAGGCTCGACGTCATCTCGTTGAACGCCACCGCCATCGTCGTCGCCTCGGCGCTGCCGCGGATCGGCACCTGGTGATGCCAGTTGCCGGCGGCGATCTCCTCCGCCGCCGCGGCGATGTTGCGCAGCGGCAGGTGCACCGCGCGGCTGAAGAGCAGCCCGCCGAACATCGCGACCGCGAAGATGCCGGCGCCGGCGGCGAGAATCTGCGTCGTGATGGCGGCGATGAACTGCTCGCTCGGCTGCCACGGCTTCAGCAGGACGAGCCGATCGGGCGCCGCGGCATCCTGGCCATCGAGCAGCGCAAAGCTGCCGCGGATGAAGCGCTCGTCGGCGAGACGCACCTCCGACAGCCGCGCGGCATCGGGTGGTTCCTCGAGCATGCGCGCGAGCGCCGCGCGCTGCGGCGGCGGCAGGCTGCTGCCGGAGATGCGCGAGCTCGACACGAGATTGACCTGGCAATGCGTGAGCTGCGCGAGCTCGCGCGCCACGTCGTCGTCGAGCGCGAAGCCGACCGTCATCGTCCCGAGCACTTCGTCGGCGAAGCGCGCCGGCTCGGAGACGACGAGGTACAGGCGATCGCCGACCGACAACACGGCGCGATCGCTCGTGCCGCGGCTCGCGGCAGCGATGCTCGCGCCGAGCGCCGGCGGCCGGGCATCGGCGGTCCACCCCGGGCTGCCCAGCCACGCGCCGCGCGCGTCGGTGACGATCGCAAACTGCGCCTTCAGCTGTCGGCGATAGCCGTCGGCCATCGCCCGGATCTCCTCCGGATCGCGGGCGAGCCGCGCGTCCGACATGTGCGCGCGAAACACCGGCAGCTCGGTGATGACCCGCGTCACCTCCGACGCCGACTCCGCGCGCGCGTCGACGAGGCGGTAGAACGCCGACTGCGCGACCTCGATCTCCTCCGACGCGCGGCTCAGCGACCGCGTGCGCACGACGCGCGTCGCCGCGGCGAGCACGGCGGCGAGCGAGAGGCCGACGAGCAGCGTGAGCGCCACCGCGACGCGAGCGCCGAGGCGGCGGTGCCAACGCACGGGAGCCGCCGGTCGCAGCGGTGTCACGGCTATTCGAGCCGCACCGAGTACGACACGCCCGCGTCGATCGCCGTGGCGCGCCGTTCGATGAGCGTCGCGGTGTTGTGGACGATGCCGAGGTGGGCGAAGAAGCCGCGCGGCAGACGGATGCGCGTCGCTGCCGTGTAGCGTTCGCCGGCCAGCACCGAGATGCCGGCGTCGCGGCTGGCGATCCGCTCGGCTCGGAGCGCAGCGGTGATCGGCCCCATGAACGCGCGGTGCACGATCAGATCGACGTAGCCGCCGTGCGTGCGCGCGCCGTCGAACGGGCGGCCGGAAATGTATTCACCGCGGAGCTGCACGCCGTCGCGCATCCAGCGCACGTCGATGCCGCCGAACGCCGCCGTGCCCGACGCAGGCTCGCGCTCGCCCTCGTCTTGTTCCGCGTCGATCGCCGCGTCCGCACCGAAACCGGTCGCGGACTCGAGATCCGCGTGTGGCAGGTGCGGCCTCGTCCGGATGACGCTCGCGCCGACGATGAAGGAACCGACGACGGCCTGGGCGCGCAGCACGGCGTCGACGCCGCCGGCGCGCGTGTGTTCGCCGACGTCTCCCGGCGTGCCGACGCTCGCTTCGAGCGACGCGCGCGGCGGGCCGACGACCACGTCCGCGCCATGCTCGAAGAAGGTGCTCGACAGGGCGAAGCAATCGTCGTAGCGGACGAGCGGGTTGCGCTGGAAGCCGACGTAGCCCTGATCGCTCTCGCTGGAGATGCCGAACGGCGTCCTGTAGCGGCCGACGCGCAGGCCGAACAGGCCGCCCGACGGGCGGAACGTGCGCTCGACGTAGGCGTCGAGCACGACCGGCCGATCGGTGTACGGATACGCCGCCGCGAACGCGTCCGACTCCTCGGACTGCCTGCCCCAGACTCCGGTGACGTTGAACCTGATGTCGGGCTTCACTTCGCCGAACGCGCGCAGCTTCGTGTGCGCCGCCGCGACGTCTTCGGTGGAGTAGCCGGCGCTCTGATCCACGTCGACGGCGATCGCCTGCGCGGCGGCGCTCGAGGCGCGCGCGACGAGCGCGCAGCAGAGACCGATCCGCGCCAGCTTCGTCAGCGCCATTGCAGATCGAGCTCGCCGTTGCCGTTCACCGCGGCCGAGCCCGTCAGATCCTGACGGCCAGGCCGCCACGCGTGGTACGTGTAGGCGCCCTCGGGCACCGCGGCGATCGTGAAGCGTCCCGCGCGATCGGACACCGCGAAGTACGGCGAATCGACCGCTTTCACGTACGCGGCCATGTTCGGATGGATGTTGCAGAAGACGCGGCTCAACCCCGCCGTGTCGAAGCGCACCTGCCTGCTCCTGCCCACCGGGTAGAGGCCGAGATCGAATCGCTTCCCGTCGTGGAACGAGAAAACGTTGTGGAAGACGCGGTCGTTGTTCGGCATCTCCACGGTCGTGCCGACGCGGACCGCGAGCACTCGCGGAAAGAAGCTCAGGTTGTGCTGATCGAGGACGACCGGCTTGTCGTCGCGGGGCGCGACCGCGTCCGGCGCATCGAGCCACACGACGGCGTCGGCTTCCGAACGCCCGCCGGCTCGCACGGTGCCGCGCAGATCGAACGTCTCCACGCGCGCGCTGGCGAGCGCGGCGGAGGCGATCCACAGTGCGACGATTACGATAAGCGCGCGGCGACCGGACACGGCTCCTCCCGGAATTTCCTGTTTCAGCGTGCGATGACGTCCGCGACACATCGACGCGGGCGATCGCAGGTCGAACGGGAGCAAGCTTCGCGCCGATGTCGCTGGATCGGACACTGTCCATCCGAACGCCGTGCTGTCAGCAAGTTAGAGCGCGGGCGCGCCCGCCGATCGAGGGCTGTTTCCGGCGTTCGTGTGCCGTCTCGACACGCGTGAATGCAAGCGTGACAAGAAATCGTGCGATTATCGAGGATTCCAGCGCATTCGTGAATCTGTGCCGTCGCGGAACATGATCGACAACTGAACATCCGAAGCGCGGATCGCCCCGAATCGCGACAGGTGCCACGAAATTCGCCGGTGCGCGGCCGGCGCGATCACGAGGTCGGCGTGTCGGACGGCATCGTGCCCAGGCGCGCGGCTCGCTGCGCCTCGGTCGTCTCCTCGACGCGCGTCGCGATCGTCCAGACGTGTCCCGCCGGATCCATGAGCCACGCCGTGCGATCGCCCCAGGGTTGATCGGCGGCGGCCATCAGGATCGTCGCGCCCGCCCGCGCGGCGCTCGCCGCCGTCGCGTCGACGTTCTCGACGTAGACGTACAGCACGACGGGCGAGCTGCCGTCGGGCGCCGGCGCGCGGTTCTTCACCTCGGGCCACTCGCTCTCGATCATCAGCATCGCCGGACCGATCGTCACGAGCGCGTGCGCGATCCGGCCGTCCGGTCCGGGCCGCCGCACCAGGACGCGCGCGGCAAACGCCGCGGCGCAGAAATCGAGTTCCGCCGCCGGATCGCGGCAGAACAAGCGTGGGATGAGCGCGGATGCGCCGGCGGGAACACCCTTGGCGTGTGGCTCCATACGTCCTCTCGAGCGCACTATCGCAGCATGCCAGCCGCGCGGTCTTGTAAGAATCGGCAGCTCGAGCGGCAGCGGCGCCGGCCCGCGATACACTCCCAGTATGGCGGCCGATCCGCGCGCGCCTCGCACGTTGTCGCCGGGCCTTCCCCTGTCGCAGTGGATCGAGTGCTTGTGGATCCAGGACGGCTACGTGCGTCCGCATGCGCGCGAGCGCGTGCTGCCGGCGGCGACGCTCGATCTCGTGTTCGTCCTCGACGCGAACGGCCGCGCCGCGAGCGGCGTGTCCGGACCGCGCTCCGAATATTCGCTGCTCGAGACGTCGCAGCCGTTCAGCGCGATCGGCGTGCACTTCAGGCCTGGCGGCGGACGCCGGTTCTTCGGGGTCCCCGTCGGCGAGCTGCACAACCGGAGCGTCCCGCTCGATGCCGTCTGGGGCCGCGCCGCCGGCGCCGTGAGCGATCGCCTGTGGGAGACCGACAGCATCGATCGCCGCTTCCGCGTGCTCGAAGAGGCGCTCGGCCGGCGAGCCGGCGATCGTGCGGCGCCGCCGCCGGCTGTGTCGTTCGCGCTCGATGCGATCGCGCGCGCGCACGGCGGACGATCGATCCGCGAGATCGTCGATCGCATCGGCATGTCGCCGCGGCGCTTCTCGGACGTCTTTCGCGATCACGTCGGGCTCTCGCCGAAGCTGTTCGCGCGGCTCACGAGGTTCACGGCGGCGCTCGCGCAGATGGAGCGCGCGGCCGACGTCGATCTCGCCGATGCGGCGCTGTCGTGCGGCTACTTCGACCAGGCGCATTTCAACCACGACTTCCGGGCCTTCTCCGGGCTCACGCCTTCGACCTACGTGCGCCGCCGAACGTCGCGCACGCACGTCGCCGAGACGGGTTGACGAGTTTTTCAAACGACCTGTTCGACGGGGACGTCCCGCCCGGCTTCGAGTACCGCCGCGACTTCATCACGAGCGAGGAGGAAGCGTCGCTCGCCGGCGAGATCGCGGGCGTGGCGTTCTCCGCCTTCGAGATGCGCGGCGTCGTCGCACGCCGCCGCGTAGCGTTCTTCGGCCGCTCCTACGATTCGGCCATCGCCGCGGTGCTGCCGCTGCCGGCGTTCCTGCTGCCGCTGCGCGAGCGCGTCGCGGCGTGGGCGCAGATCGATCCGGCGGCGTTCGCGATGGCGCTCGTCAACGAGTACCAGCCGGGGGCGCCGATCGGCTGGCATCGCGACGCGCCGCAGTACGACATCGTCGGCGGCGTCTCGCTGCTGTCGTCGTGCCGGATGAAGTTCCGTCCCTACGCGCGGCCGCAGCCGAGCCGCGCGGCGGCAGGAGAGCGCCGAACCGCGACGCACGAGATTCTGCTCGATCGGCGGTCGGGGTATCTGATGACCGGCGAAGCGAGAAACGCCTACGAGCACCACATTCCGGCCGTCTCCTCGCTGCGCTACTCGGTCACCTTCCGAACCCTGCGCCGCTGACGCACGTATCGCGCGCGTGACTATTTAAGTCGCTTCAAGTCGATTTGACGATTCGTTTTGGGACGAAGTACGCTCTCGCCGTCGCTGTGGCGAACGGGATGCGGCGGGTCTCGTCTGGGTGGGCGTCGGTTCGCTGGCTCCTCGCCGCGGCGGCGGTGTGCGCCGCGTCGCCCGCATTCGCTCAGGTCGCCTCGGCCCGGCTCACGGGCGCCGTCGTGGATCAGGCAGGCGCCGCGGTGCCCGGCGCCTCCGTCACGATCGTCGAGAGCGCGACGAATCGCACGCGCGTGGTGACGACGACGAGGGGCGGCATCTACTCCGCGGCCGGCCTCGCGCCGGGCGAGTACCGCGTCGAGGTCGCGCTCGAGGGCTTCAAGACGATCAGACGCAGCGGCGTCGCGATCGCGACCGGCGAGACGGCGCGGATCGACTTCGTGCTCGCGGTCGGCGACGTGCGCGAGAACGTCACGGTGGCGGCCGGCGCGCCGGCGCTGCGCGCCGAGACCGCGAGCCTTGGCGCCCTCGTCCCCCACGAGCAGGTGGTGCAGCTGCCGCTCAACGGCCGCACGTTCATCACGCTCGCGTTGCTCGCGCCGGGCGTCGCGCTGCCGGCCGGCTCCGGGCTGCCGCGGATCAACGGCGGCCGGCCGCGCACCAACGAGTACCTCTTCGACGGCATCTCGGTGCTGCAGCCCGAGCCGGGACAGGTGGCGTACTTCCCGGTCGTCGATGCGATTCAGGAATTCAGGATCGAAAGCAACAGCCCGCCGGCGGAATTCGGCCGCTTCAACGGCGGCGTGGTGAACCTGACGACGAAGAGCGGCGCGAACGTGGCGCACGGCACCGGCTTCGAGTTCCTCCGGCACGAGGCGCTCAACGCGCGCAACTTCTTCCAGTCCACGAGCGCGATCAGGCCGGAGTACCGCCGGAGCCAGTTCGGCGGCACGATCGGCGGACCGCTCGTCCGCGATCGCACCTTCTTCTTCGCCGATTATCAAGGACAGCGCCAGGCGATCGGCCGCACGGTGATTTCCACCGTGCCGACGCTCCTGCAGCGGCAGGGAATCTTCACCGAGGTGATCGCCGGCGTCGTGCCGGTCGTCTACGATCCGGCGACGACGAACGGATCGGCGCGCGCGCCGTTTCCCGGAAACACGATCCCGCTCGCCCGGATGGATCCCGTCGCCGCCGCGCTGCTGCAGCGCTATCCGCTCCCGACCGCCTCCGGCACCGCGAACAACTTCAGCCGCACGGCGCCGGAAGACGACGATCAGGATCAATGGGACGTGCGGATCGACCACCGCCTGACACGCACCGGCGATCAGATCTTCGGCCGGCTGTCGTCGTTCGCCGATCGGTTCGTGCCGGTCGCGCCGCTCCCCGACGGCAGCGGCGTCACCAGCGGCACGCTTGGCCCGCAGCGCACGCGCGCGTGGTCGTTCGCGTCGAACTTCCAGCACGCGTTCTCCGCCAACGTGCTGAACGAGCTTCGCCTCGGCGACACGCGTCGCACGGTCGCGCGCGCGGCCGCGGAGCTCTCGACGGCGGCCGGCGGCGCGCTGAGCCTTCCGGGCATTCCGTCGAGCGCGCAGTTCGCCAACACGCTGCCGACGTTCCTGATCGGCGGCTATCAGCAGCTCGGGTCGCCGCCGAACACCGCCTCGAGCTTCACCACGGGCGTCACCGAGATCGCCGACGCGCTGACGTGGGCGAAGGGGCGCCACACGTTGAAGGCGGGCCTCGACTGGCGCTGGGAGCGGCTCGACGTGATTCAGCCGCCGTCGCCGACCGGATCGTTCACCTTCAACGCCATCGGCAGCGATCTCCCGGGCGCGCCGGCGACCGGCACGCCGCTCGCCAGCTTCCTGCTCGGCCAGGTGCAGAGCTTCTCGATCGATTTGCAGCAACAGCCGATTCAGGAGCGCGCGCGCGTGCAGGAGTACTTCGTCCAGGACGACTGGAAGATCTCCGCTCGCGTGACGCTGAACGGAGGGCTGCGCTACACGCTGAACTTCCCGTCGACGGAGATCAACGGGCAGACCTCCGTCCTCAACCTGCAGACGCGGCTCCTCGAGTATCCGGGCGCGAACCCGGTGCGGCCGCTCGAGAAGGACAACCTCGGCCCGCGCGCCGGCATCGTCTACCGCGCCACCGATCGAACGATCGTCAGCTCGGGCTACGGGCTCGTCTGGATCGAGATGGCGGGCATCACGACGCCGTTCACGACGCCGGCGTTTCCGTTCCTGCAGACCGTGTCGCAGCGCGCGCTCGACACGCTCACGCCGGCGTTCGTGCTGCACGACGGTCCGAGCGTGGCGCCGATCGCGCCGACACCGACCGCCGGCCTCGGCCAAGGCGTCTTCGCCGTCGATCGGACGCTCGGATCGGGCTACGTGCAGCAGTGGAACGCGTCGGTGCAGCGCGAGCTGACGGCGAACACGACGCTCGAGATCGCCTACGTCGGATCCCTCATCACGCGCGTCGGCGTCCCCGACAGCAACCTGAATCAGCTGACGGTCGACCAGCTCGCGCTCGGCCCGGCGCTCCTGCAGCGCGTCCCGAATCCGTACTTCGGCGTCGTCCCGCGCTCCTCGTCGCTCGGCGATCCGACCGTGCCGATCGCGCAGCTCCTCAAGCCGTATCCCGAGTACACGACCGTGAGCCTGTACCGCAACAACGTCGGCACGACGCGCTACGATGGCCTCGAGCTGAGCGTGCGGCACCGGTTCGCGCGCGGCCTGTCGTACACGGCGGCGTACACGCGCTCGAAGCTGATGGACGACGCCTCGTCGGTCTTCGACGCGTCGGTTCTCACGGGGCCCGTGGCGAACTATCCGATCGCCGACAGCCACGACCGCTCGCGCGAGCGCGACTACTCGACGGGCGACATCCCGCACGTGTTCGTGTCGTCGCTCGTGTGGGACCTGCCGGCGGGCGCGGGACGCGCGCGCGTGCTGCACGGCGCCGGCGGCGCGCTCGCGAACGGCTGGACCGTGGCGCTGCTCGCGACGCTGCAGTCGGGAACGCCGGTCGCGGTGACGCAGGCGACCAACTTCAACGCGTTCGCCGGCTTCGGCGTTCAGCGGCCGAATCTCGTCGGCGATCCGACGCTCGCGGCGGCTGAGCGGACGCCGCAGCGATGGTTCGACACCGCCGCGTTCGCCGCCGCGCCGCAGTTCACGATCGGCTCGGCGTCGCGCAATCCGGTCCGCGGGCCGTCGTATCGCGACGTCGATCTCGCGCTGACGCGGCGGATCCCCGTCGGCCGCGACACGATCGAGCTGCGCGCCGAAATCTTCAACGTGCTGAACACGCCGCCGCTCGGCGCGCCGGCCGCCGTGCTGGGCGCGGCGAACTTCGGCACGATTACGACGGCGGGCGATCCGCGCGTCGTCCAGCTCGCGGCGAAGTTCGTCTTTTAGGCCGGGCGGGCCTGGCTGGCCTGGCGGGTCGGGCGGGCCTGGCGGGCCGGGCGGGCCTGGCGGGCCGGGCGGGTCGGGCGGGCCTGGCGGGCCGGGCGGGTCTGGCGGGCCGGGCGGGTCTGGCGGGCCTGGCGGGTTGGGCGGGTAAATGCCTCCGTGATCTCTGCGACCTGCGCGACCTGCGCGACCTGCCCGACCTGCGCGACCTGCCCGACCTGCCCGACCTGCCCGACCTGCCCGACCTACGGCGTCTCCTCCGGCGGGCGCAGCGATCGGAACGCGCGGAAGAGCAGCAGGTCGTACGTGATCTTCAGCAGGCCCGCGATGTAGAACGGCACGTTCATCAGCGACGGCCGCGAGAACAGCAGCCCGGCGAACAGAGGGCTCAGCGCGGCGCCCGTCGTGCGCGCGACGCCGGTGACGCCCGACGCGGCGGCACGCTCTTCGGGCGCGACGACCGCCATCGTGTACGACTGGCGCGTCGGCACGTCCATCTGGCTGATGCTGAAGCGCAGCAGCAGCATGAGCGTCGCGAGCGGCAGCGTCGGCATCAGCGGAATCAGCATCAGGAGCACGTTCGACGGCAGGTGCGTCACGACCATCGTGTTGACGAGGCCGATCCGGTTCGCCAGCCGCGACGCCGCGAGCGCCGACAGCCCCGCGACGACGTTCGCCGCGAAGAACAGCGTGCCGAGCGTCCGCGGATCGACGCCGTACCGCAGGTAGAACCAATACGCCGCGAAGCTCTGGACGACGAAGCCGCCGCCGAAGGAGTCGATCGCGAAGAGCGCGGCGAGCTTCAGCACGACGCCGCGCGACCGATCGAGGCCGGAGAGCCGCGCGACGATCGGACGATCGGCCGTCACTCGCGCCGCACTGCTGATTTCCACCTCTCGAGACGCCGACCGGAAGATCGCCGCGAGCACGACGCCGAAGCCGGCGTACGCGACGACGACCGCGCGGTAGCTCTCGACCGGCGCCCACGTCGTCTGCAGCGCGTGCGTCGCGAAGCCGGCTGCGAGCGCGCCGAGCGCCGTCGCCACCGCGCCGGTGAGCGTGTACCACGCGAAGACGTCGGTCCGCGCGCGGCCGGGCACGACCTGCGCCAGCGCCGCCTGCTCGATCGACAGGAACGGGCCGACCTCCTGGCCGCTCGGGCTGACGACGCCAATCGTGCCGGCGACGACGAGCAGCCACATTCGATCAGTGAACGCGAAGGCCACGCCGGCGGCCGCCATCAGCGCGGCGCCGACGACGAGCATCCGGCGGCGGCCGATGCGATCCGCCTGCGTCGTGAGATACAGCGAGACGAGCGTGTCGCCGAGCAGCGTCGCCGTGAGCAGGATGCCGGTGTCGGACTCCGACAGTCCGAGGCCGACCAGGTACAGCACGAGCACGACCGACAGCGCGCCGTACGCGAACAGCCGGATGAAGCGCGTCGCGAACAGCAGCCGCGCGTCGGAGGAGAGCGTCAGCGGCGTGGCTAGGCCTTGCGCCCGGCGAGCAGCGCGAGCTCGCGCCACTTCCAGTGGCAGTCGGCGTCGGCGAAGCCGATCGCGCGCAGCCACTCGAGCTGCGTCTGCACGTCGAGCAGCTTGTTCGCCGGATCTTCTTCGGCCGGCGTGAAGCCGATCGCGTGAAGGAACGCGTCGTGCAGCGCGCTTGTCGGCGACGCGACATGCTCGAGGTTGAGGAACACGCCGCCCGGCGCGAGCGCGGCGAAGACTTCTTCGTACAACGCGCGCTTGCGCGCGTGCGGCAGATGGTGAATCGCGAAGCTGGAGACGACGGCGTCGAACGACCCGAGCGGCGGGAGCGCGCGCTCGAGGTCGTGCGCGACGACGTCGACGCACGTGTCGCCGGCAAAGCGCGCGCGCAGCCGTTCCAGCATCGTCGGCGAGAAGTCGAGCGCGACGGCGTCGATGCGCGGGCGCGCGAGGCGCACGAGCGCGAGCAGCCGGCCGTCGCCGCTGCCGAGATCGAGCACGCGCGAGAGGCCGGCGGGCAATTGCTCGAGCAGGGCGGCCTCGCCCTCGGCGCGATGGGGCAGCCTATCGGCGCGCGCCAGGTACGCCAGCGCGTGGTCCGCCGATCGCCAGCAGCTCTCGGCGACGTTCGTCTGCGTCACGCGCCGATTGTCCGCGCCGCGGGACCAAAAATCAAAGTGATAATTCCGCAGACATCATAAGGGCGAATGATGGGCCGGGCAGGTCGGGCAGGTCGGGCAGGTCCGGCAGGTCGCGCAGGTCGCGCAGGTCGGGCAGGTCGGGCAGGTCGCAGAGGTCACAGAGGCTGTTACCCGCCAGGCCCGCCAGGCCCGCCCGACCCGCCAGGCCCGCCCGACCCGCCAAGCCCGCCCGGCCCGCGCATCACCTCACGATCACGGTCGCCGTGTCGCGCACCGGCACGCTCCTCCCACTCCCTCCCGTCGCCGCCTCGAGTCCGATCGTCAGCTCGTACGTTCCGGCATTGCTCGTGACGATCCCCGTCACGCTCTGGTTCGTGATCGACTCGCTCTTCTTCACCGTGACGTTCGTCTTCATGTCGTGCGATTCGGCGGCGCCCTGGAAGAAGCCGATCTGCACCGAGCCGGTGTACTTCGTCTCGGCGCCGGCGCCGTGGTAGTAGAGATACACGTGCGAGAAGACCTGCGCGTCCGCGCGGCTGACGGGGACGACGCAGGAGGCGCGCGTGTCGGACTGGCACGCGTACTCGCGATCCGGATTGTCGCGGTCGCCGTGCATGATGATCCAGGATACGTACGGCGTGCCGGGCGCGACGCCGGCGGACGTCGGAATCTTCGCGCCGCACGATGCGGCCGTGAGCGCGAGCGCGGGAATCGCCAGCTTGCGTAACGGCATGTTCGTGGGTCGTGTGGGTCAGGTGGGCCGGGCAGGCCTGGCGGGCCGGGCAGGTCGCGGAGATCACAGAGGCTGACCCCTCCGACCTGCCTGACCTGCCAGGCTTGCCCGACCCGCGCGACCCTACGGCACGGACCTCACGCTCGACACGACGAGGTTGTCGAACGCCACGCCGCACGCGTGTCCGGGCCGCACGTCGGCGCACGTCGCGATCGCGTCCTGCGTGAACTCGAACCGCAGCTGCGCGGTGCTCCCGGCCATCCCCGGCAGCCGCATCCGCACGTGCTTGAACCCCTGCGAGTCGCCCGCCCACGCGGACATGTCCTGGAAGTACGCCGCGTTGCCGCTGCGCGGCAGATGCTTCGGGTAGTGGAAGAACGCGCCGGTCGTGAAGGCGTCCTCGAACGCTTCGGCGAGCACCGATCGCAGCAAACGTCCGGGCGTTTGATCGGTGACGCGCAGCAGGAACCCGTCGTAGGCCTGCACGCGCAAGGCCGGTTCGTCCTCGGTGTCGTAGCAGACGTCCATCTCGATCGTCACGTACTCGGCGTCGCCGGGGACGACGAAGAGCGGGCTGAACAGCCGCTCGAAGCGCGTGTTCGTCGTCGCGCCCGGCCCGTCGGCGGCGTTCTGATGGAACGCGGCGTTCGACGTCGTGCCGCAGAACGTGTTGCTCGTCGTCCACGGGACGGTGTTGACGCCGCCGGCGTGCACCGCCGTCCAGCCGGCGGGCAGCGCGCCCGGCGCGGCGCCGTTGAAGTTCTCGGTCAGAAGCGTAGTCGCGTGCGGCGTGCCGGCGAACACCGACTGCAGGAGCGTCGTCTGCGCCTCGTCGTGGCCCACCTGCAGGGCGAGCTCGATCGTCGTGCCGGGCACGAACGCCGGATCGGTCCGCAGCACGAAGTCGGTGCGGTTCACCTGCGTCGCGCCAGGCCGGATGTCGTCGTACTTCGAGCGCGCGCGCACGACGGCGACGCCCGGCGTCGTCGTCGAGAGGACCGCGGACACGCCGTCGACTTTGTGCGCGTAGAGCGGGTTGGTCGCGTAGTTGCGCAGCGCGATCTTGACGGCGACCGTCTCGCCCGGATCGATGAAGCCGTTGCCGCCGCTGTCGCGCGTCACGACGTCGGCGATGTTGAGCGTCAACGCGCGCCCGCCGCCGCCGTCCTCGTCCTCGCCGTCCTCGTCTGCGCCGGCCTGGTGCACCCGGCTGAACTCCGCATCCGGCACCGTCATGCTCGCGGAGGTCGGCTGGCCGTCGGTGAAGCCGCCGGGCGGCCGCGACGCGAGCGCATAGGAGAAGAACGCGTCGCCGTTCTGCGCGACCACCTGGTTGTAGTCGCCGAGATTCGGCTGGCCGGTGTCGTTGCCCCAGCCGGCGTGGAACGGACGGCTCGTCAACGGCTGCGGCGCCCGCCAGTGCGTGCCGCCGTCGTCGGAGAAGAGGTGCGACACTTCGGTGAGATCGCCGGACGACGCGATTCCCTGATCGTAGTAGAAGACGTGAAGGCGTCCGGTCGCCGAATCGACGCTGATCGCGGGATACCACTGCGGCCGATCGTTGCCCGGCCGGCTGTCGAGGAGGATGGGCGCGGAGAAGGTCTGGCCCTCGTCGACGCTCCGCTGAAACGCGATGTCCGCGCCGTCGAGGCTGCTGTTGTTCGCGTAGACGACGTAGATGTTGCCGCGGAACCGGCTGTTCGATCGATCGACGGCCATCGACGGGAAGTTGTGCGACCGATCGTTGCCGAGCACCAGATCCATCGTCGTGAAATCGCCCGCGATGCTCACCGGCGCGCTCCACGTCGCGCCGTTGTCGGTGGATCGCGCGAACCCGATGTTGTTCTGGAAGACGGCGGGGAAGCGCGACCACGCGACGTAGGCGTTCGGCGATCCGCCGCCGGCGAAGCGCGGAATCGAGCCCTGGCCGTCGACGTCGGTGGCGGCGACGATCCGCCGCGTGGACCACGTCGGCGGCGTCGCCAGGATGTTGTCGGTGTAGGTGGTGGAGATCTCGACGCCGCCCGCGGAGACCGGCGTGAAATTCGACCAGCTCATGATCACGCGGCCCGTCTCCGGATCGACGTCCATGAACTCCTTGTCGGCCGCGTCGCGCGGCGCTCCGTTGGCGGCGACCAGCCCGTTCGGATTCGTGGCGGGCGTCACCTCGAACGGCCCCTGCCACGTGTGCCCGCAGTCGGTCGATCGATGCACCGCCATGGTTTGCACGGCGCGCGTCGCGGAGAATTTCGAGATGAGAATCGACGAGTAGATGAACGTGCAGCCGCCGACGTATTTCACGTCGGGATCGCCGAGCACCTGCGGAAGCCTCGTCGTGCCGATCGTGTCCGTGCCCGGCGACGGCAGCTGCCCGCCGTCGACGAACGTCACGCCGCCGTCGTCGGAGTACTTGAAGCCGGAGACGGACACCGGATTGGTCGCGAAGCCGCGGAAGTCGTTGAAGCCGATCACGATGTGCTGCCCGGTGCTGTCGACGGCAATCGAGGTCTCCGACTGCGTCTCGGCGGGGCCGTCGTCTGGCGGCGCGTCGTCGGCGCCCTCGCAGTCCGGCGTGTTCACGCAGTCGCCGATTTCCTCGAAGTCCTTCGTCTCGGTCGACGTGTCGCTCGAGGTCGCGCTGCCGTCGGTGCCGTTCAGCACGGCGACCTTGTGCGCGGCCGTGCGGCCCATGGCGGACATTCTGCTGTCGGAATGCTTCGAATCTTGCTTGTCACGGGATGCGCGGACGGGCTGATGCGCCGCCCACGCGGCAATAGACGCGACGACGAGCGCGAGCAGAAAACGGTGTCGGAGCACGAAGGCCTCCTCTCGGATCGGGGGTTACGCCGGCAAGCGGCGCTTGTATACCGGCCCTGGTGTAACGGTGTCAAGGAAATCGGGTCGGGAGCGCGCGTCGGGTCACGACGCGCCAGGCGAGCATCAGCGACGTCACGCTCAACGCGGTTCCGCCGAGCATGAACGAGAGGACGACGATGTCCCACGCCGGGCGGTGCGCGTAGAGCCACGGAACGTCGAGCGAGTGCAGACCGTGATAGAGCCAGCGCGTCGCCCACGCGCGCGAGCTGTACGAACCGACGATCCGCGCGGTTTTCGGATCGACGTAATACCGCGTGCGATCGGCGTCGTCGAGCGCGACGCGCAGCACGGGCAGCGGACGCGCGCCGCGGCGATCCCGGTAGTACGCGTCGTAGCGATCGATCGCGCGCACGTCCGCCGCGGCGGGCCGCGCGGCGGCGGCGATGATCTGCGCGATGCGATCGCGATCGAATTCGGCGCGAGGCCCGGCGTCGACAGGGACGACGAGCGTCGGCGCGCGATCGAGCGCCGCTATGTACACGGGACGCGTGTCGAACGTCGTCAGCTCGAGTTCCTTGATCGAGACGCCGGCAAGCTTGGCGAGCGCGGCGCGCGGCGGCTTGCGGTCGAACGCCGCGAGATCGATCGGCCCGCCGAGCGCCGCGGCGATCGCGCGTTCGCGCGCGCGCGGATCCGCGTCGTCGGCCAGCGCGGGAAACGGATCCATCGAGAGCATCCCGGAGAACGCCCACGTGGCGGCGCCGACGCCGAAGATCAAGCCGAGGATCATGTGCCAGCGCTTCTGCCCGCGGTACGGAATGGCGGTAGGCGCGCCGCCGAGCGCGTAGCGCTTCGAGGGCGAATACCGCCAGACGCCGATCGCGAGGCCGAGGATCGCCGCAATCGTGCCGATGCCCGACGACCAGACGACGACGGCGGTCCACTGCGGCGGACGGCTGCGGAGCGGCGTGAAGTACAGCCAATGCGGAATCGGGCCGAGGTACGCGCCCACGCGCGAGGCACGCGTCGTGTCCTGCACGACCTCGCCGGTCGATTGCGCGACGTAGACCTGCCGGCCGTCGGGCCACGAGTACTTCCACAGCGGCCGCAGCGTGCGCAGCGGCCCCTGGACGGTCCATTGATCGACCTCGTCGATCGGTTCGACCTCGGCGTCCGGCTCGCGCTCCCCGCTCCAGCGCGAGGCGATGCGCCGCATCAACGCGGCGGACGCCTCCGCGCGCCGCTCGCCGGTGTCCGCAAACACGACGCGTTCGGCGCCGCGCACGCGGAAGCGGTACACCGGACGGCCGTCGAACGTGCCGAGGCGCGCGTCATCGGGCGGCCCGGCGGCGTGAAGCGTCGCGAATGCCTCTACCGGCGACAGCACGACGGCCGATGCGTCGAGCGACGGCGATCGCGCGAGCCGATCGCGATCGGTGACTTCGGGGAAGTCCCAGTACATCATCCCGATGCCCGATGCGAACCAGACGAGGAACAACAAGCAGAGCGCCACGCCAAGCCACCGATGGACAAAGACAAGGACCGACATCGACCTATCGACCTTCTGTCATGCCGCCTTCGTCATTCTGCCTTCGTCATTCTGCCTTCGTCATTCTGCCTTCGTCATTCTGCCTTCGTCATTCTGCCTTCGTCATTCTGCCTTCGTCATTCTGCCTTCGTCATTCTGCCTTCGCCATTCTGCCTTCGCCATTCTGCCTTCGTCATTCTGCCTTCGCCATTCTGCCTTCGTCATTCCGCCTTCGTCATTCTGCCTTCCGGCCTCCCTGCCTTGAATTCCTGCCCTCCTGCCTCCTGCCTTCCTGCCTTGCCGATCGTGAAGAACAGTCCGCCTTCGCCGCCGAGCGTGCGCATCCAGCCGATCTGGGCGAGCCATTCTTCCAGCGCCCAGTCGTCCTCGGCCGGCGCGAGGAGATCGGCCGGCTCGTCCTCGAGGAGCGACGTCGGATACGTCCGCACGAACTCGACGGCGTTGTCGGCGAACCACCGGCGAACTTCCGCGACCGTATGCCGGTGCTCCTCGGGATGCTGATACTGATCGCGCAGCCATGCCTCGCGCCTGGCCGGCTCGTGCCGGCGGTCGCGCAGCACCGGATCGAACGGCACGACGCGGAATCGCGACAGCCGCGCCGCCGCGCGGCGCGCGCGCAGGGGCAGCCGCGCGAACGCGTTGTAGACGCCGAGCATCACGATGCCGCCCGGGCGCGCGAGGCGCACGAGGCGCGCGAACGACGCGCGCGGGTCCGGCGTGTGGTGCAGCGCGCCCGACGAGAAGACCACGTCGAAGGAGCCGGCGCGAAGCCCCGGCTGCCGCAGATCGGTTTCGACGAACTGCACGCGATCGACGCCGTAGCGCCGTGCGGCCGCGGCGCCGAGCCCGAGCGACGCGCGCGCGAGATCGGCGCCGACCACGAGGCGATCGCCGCGCGCGAGATACAGGCACATCTGGCCGGTCCCGCAGCCGACCTCCGCGATGCGGGCGTCGCCGGGGACGGCGCGATCGAGCAGCCGCGCGAAGACGCTGCGCTCCGCGCGCGCGTGCAGCGCGGCGAGCGTGTCGCGCGGCGGGTAGCCGGGGAACGGCGCGCCTTCGTAGAAGCACCGCACCGCGTCGGTGCGCGCGTCGCCGGGCAGCCGAAGATTCGGGATGCCGTCCGGCGCGTCGAATCGCGCGCCGCAGCCGCCGCACACCCACTCGGCCGAGAGGCCGCCCCCGCAGACCGGACAGGCCACTAGCGAGGAGAACACCGGAGTCAGTCGGCAGTCGGCAGTCACTGTCGGCAGTCGGCAGTCAGTCGGCAGTCGGCGGTTTCAGAATTACGGTAGCGCAGCCTTTCAGGGCTGCGGCGGCCGTTTGGCAGGCCTGAAGGCCTGCGCTACCGGAGGCCCGCGTGTTTTTTGAAACGCACCCTTAGAAGATCGCGTAGATGAACGGCGCGAGCGCCTCGACGGTCGTGGCGAGAATCAGCACGAGGCCGAAGACGCAGAGAAAGACCGCGAGCGGAACGAGCCAGCGCTTGCCCGACTCGCTCGTCCACTGCCCCCGCGCGAGATCGACGATCGATCCGCCGGCGCTCGCGAGGATGATCAGACGCCGCCGGATTCCGCTACGCTTTCTGACCACCATCCGACGCTCTCCTTCGTCGTCTCGGCCGGCGCGACTGCGCGCTTGGCGACGACGGTCGATCCGGCGACCAGCAGATCGATCCCGCCGCGCCGGAACGTCGAGTACCCTTCGAGCGCGCGCGCGACGATCGGCTCGCCCGCCACGTTGAACGACGTGTTGAGCAGCACGGGGATCCCGGTTCGCCGTCCGTAGGCGTCGAGGAGCGCATGCAGCCGCGGCGCCATCTCGCGCTCGAGCACCTGGACGCGCGCCGACCCGTCCACGTGGGTGACCGCCGCGAGCCGCGATCGCCACTCGGGCCGCACCGGAAACACGCCGGACATGAACCGCGCGAGCCGCGCGCCGCCCGGCGGCAGATCGAAATAGCGATCCGCCGCCTCGATCGGAACGACCGGCGCGAACGGCCGGAACTCTTCACGGAACTTGATGTCGCGGTTCAGCCGATCGCGCGTCTCGCGCGCGTGCGGCGCCGCCAGGATGCTGCGGTGCCCGAGCGCGCGCGGCCCGAACTCGCACGCGCCTTCCATCCAGCCGACGATGCGCCCGGCCGCGAGCGCCGCGGCGACGGATTCGACGAGCGTGTCGTCGTCGAGGAGCTCGTCCACCGGCAGCCCGTCCTCGCGCGCGGCGCGCGCGAGCTCGTCGCCGCTCGCCGGCGGTCCCCAGAACGGATGATCGGGGAATTCGCGGTCCGGATTGTGGAAGTAGATGCGATCGGCGTACAGCGCCGCGCCGAGCGCACAGCCGGCGTCCCCTGGCGCCGGCGGCACGAACACCCGCTCGAAGCCCGACTCGGCGAGCACGCGCGCGTTCGCGACGCCGTTGAGCGCGACGCCGCCGCCGAAGCAGAGATCGCGCAGCCCCGTCTCGCGGCCGAGCGCGCGCGCGATGTCGACGAGGACGTCCTCGAGCGCCCGCTGCACGCTCGCGGCGCAGTCGGCGAAGCGGCGCCCCTCGGCCGACTCGAGATCGATTGGATCGTGCGGATCGCGCGGCGGGCCGAACAGATCGACGAACTTCGACGAATACGATCGGGTCGCCGTCGTCTGGAACTCGAAGTACTCGGGCGCGAGCGCGAACGCGCCGTCCGCGGTCCGCCGCAACAGCTTCCCGACCCGATCGACCATCGTCGGCCGGCCGTAGGCGGCGAGCCCCATCACCTTGTATTCGCCCTCGTTCACCGCGAACCCGAGGTACGCCGTGAACGTGGAGTAGAGCATGCCGAGCGAATGCGGATAGCGGATTTCGCGCGCGAGCGCGATCGCGGTGCCGCCGTCGGCGCGCCGGACGCCCTGGCCGGTCGTCAGCGTGGCCCACTCGCCGACGCCGTCGGCCGTGAGAATCGCGGCGCGCTCGGTCGGCGCCGCGAGAAACGCCGCGGCCGCGTGCGACGCGTGATGATCGGTGAAGAGAATCTTCTCGCGCGGCACGCCGAGGTACGACGCGATGATCCCGCGCACCCAGACTTTCTCGCCCAGCGTGTTCTTGATCGCCGCCGGAAACGACCGCCAGGATCGCGGAAACGTGCGCAGCGCGCTCGTGAGAATGCGCTCGAACTTGAGCATGCTGCGTTCGTAGAAGACGACCGCGTCGAGATCGCCGGGGCCGAGGTTCCCACGCTCGAGGCACCAGTCGATCGCCGCCGCCGGAAACGACGCGTCGTGCTTCCGCCGCGAGAGCCGCTCCTCCTGCACCGCGCAGATCGGCACGCCGTCGACGACGAGCGCGGCGGCCGAATCGTGGTAGTGGGCCGAGATGCCGAGAATCTTCACGTCAGTACTGGCTGCGCGGCGGCGCGACGCCGGCGCGCGCCGACCAGCCGGGCGCCTCGCGCCGCTCCGCGCGCTTCGCGAGCCACGCGAACGGCGGCAGCACGAGGAAATAGATCGCGGACAGCACGGCCGAGCCGAAGATCCCGGCAATCGCCGCGGCGATCCGCAGATAGCGGTTCCAGAACCGCTTCCCGCGCGCGTACCAGATGTGGCGGCGGTAGCGCTGCGGCGCGATCCGCGTGAGCTGCGTGTAGGTGTAGTTCATGTGGAATACTTCGTCGCGGAGGATGTGCTCGAAAATCGCGCGCGTCTCCGGATCGTCGTCCACCAGCTCGCGGTAGATCGTGAAGCGGCTCGCGGCGGCTTTCTCGGCGACGTGCAGGAACGCGAGCAGACGATGATCCGGTTCGCCGTCGATGCGCAGATCGTCGAGGCCGTGGCCGCCGGGCAGCGGGTTGCCGGCGAGCCGGCCCGCGCCGCGCGTGGCGCGCGCGCGCAGGAGCGCCGCGCCGCGCGCGCGAAACAAATCGCCATGCCGCAGCTCGTCGATCGCGTGCTCCAGATACAGGCGCCGGAGCAGCGGATCGGGCGTCACCTCGGCGGCGCGGACGATGTCGCGGCCGCCGTCGGTTTCGACCTCCGCGAACGCGAGCAGCTTGCGCAGGCGCCGATCCGCGTCGGCCCACACCCATCCGTGAATCGGGCGCATGAGCCGATCGAGCGGGGCGCCGCGCGTCGCAGCCATGACGCGGAGACTAGCACACCGTGAGCATCGTGGATCCGCCCCCGCTGCCCGTCGATCGCGATCCTCGGACAGCGCGGCGCTCGACGAGCCGCGCTGTCGTCGAGGCGATGACGGCGATCGCCGGAGTGGCGTTGATCGCGCTCGCGATAGCGACGACCCAGCGCCGGCTCGACAGCCACTTCCTGCCGTCGTTCTTCCTGCCGCGCGCGTGGTACGTCCGGATCGAGACAGCCGTGCGCGTCGCGATCGGCGGCGCTGGACTGCTGCTGGCCGTCGGCGCGCGATCGCGCCTCGCCGCCGTCGTCTGGCGGGCGCCGCGCCTCGTCGTGAGCGGCGCGATCGCCGCCGCCCTCGCGCTCGCGGCGGGCGAAGCCGTGCTGGAGCGCGTGCATCTGCGCCCGACCGGCTGGCTCGTCGCCGACGAAGAGCCGCGGCGCCAGCCGGATGCACGGCTCGGCTGGGTGCTCGCGCCGTCGCGCATCGGCCGCGCCGCCGTCGGCGGACGGACGATCGAGTATGCGATCGATGCGGCCGGTGACCGCGTCCGAAGCGGCGGTGAAGCCGTGGATCCCGAACGGCCGACAGTCGTCTTCGCGGGGGAGTCGGTGATGTTCGGCGAAGGGCTCGAGTGGGACGAAACCATTCCTGCGCAGGCGGGCGCGATGCTCGGCGTCCAGAGCGCGAATCTCGCGGTGCACGGCTACAGCACCGATCAGGCGTATGCGCGCCTGGCGCAGGAGCTGCCGCGCTTTCGCAGGCCGACGGCGGTCGTGCTGCTCTTCATGACGGCGCTCTTTGGCCGCAACCTCGACGACGACCGGCCGCACCTCGATCCGGATCTCGGATGGCATCCGGCTGCCGAATCGCCGCGGCTGATGGCGCTCGCGTCGCTGCTCGTGCCGTATCGGACGACGCAAACCGTCGAGCTCGGCGTCCGGACGACGCGCGCGGTGCTCGGCGCGACCGTCGAGCTCGCGCGCGCGCGCGCGGCCGAGCCCCTCGTCGTCATTCCCCAATTCGGAGCCGAAGACGACGCGGAGCGGCTGCTCCGGCGCCGAATCGTGGACGATCAGATCCCGCAGGTGGTCGTCACGCTCGACGCCGGCTGGCGGCTGCCGTGGGATCGCCATCCCAACGCGCGCGCCGCGCACGAGATCGCCGCCGCCGTCGCGGCGCGCCTGCAGCACCCCGAAGCGCGGCGGTAGCAAGGTCACGTTTTTGCTGGCGTGTTTGCTGAAATGCAGACACTACGCATCGGAGTCACATCGCTGCGCGCAATGCTGCTCAGCTCGTCGCTGCTGCTGCTGATCGCCGCGCAAGTCTCCAGAGCCGAACCGGTGACGGTGCGCCACGCCGAAGGCCTCGTCCACGGGTTCCTCACGCTGCGCGACCTCAATGGCGCGTTGCTCGCCGACGGCGACCTGTTTCAGAACGCGCGCGGCGCACGCGTCACCAGCCGCCTGGTCTTTCATTTCAAGGACGGATCGCTGCACGACGAGACGGCCGTCTTCGCGGAGCGGCAGTCGTTCCGTCTGCTGAGCGATCACCTGGTGCAGAAGGGGCCGTCGTTTCCGCAGCCGCTCGACATGACGATCGACGCCCTGAAGGGGCAGGTGACGGTGCACTACACCAACGACCACGGCGAGCAGAAAGTCGAGAGCGCGCATCTCGATCTGCCGGTCGATCTCGCCAACGGCCTGGTCCTCACGCTGCTGAAGAACGCGCGGCCCGACGCGCCGCCCAAGAGCTTTGGCTTCGTCGCGGCGACGCCGAAGCCGACGCTCGTGAAGCTCGAGATCTCCGCGGCGGGCGAGGAATCGTTCACGACCGGAGCGGCCGCGCGCAAGGCGATGCACTACATCGTGCACGTCAACGCCGGCGGGCTGAAGGGCGTCATCGCTCCGCTCGTCGGGAAACAGCCGCCCGACTCGCATGTGTGGATTCTCGGCGGCGAGGCGCCGGCGTTCGTGAAGTCGGAGCAGCCGCTGTTCAACGGCGGCCCGGTCTGGCGGATCGAGTTGACGAGCCCTGTCTGGCCGCGCGGGAAATAAGCGCGCGTTTCTACGCGCTCCTCGGCACGAGACGGCAGCGCACGACCGACGTCGTCACCTCGCGCAGCGGCAGGCGTGCGAGCCACTCGACTCTCCGAATCGGCACGGCCTCGAACGACGCGAACGTCAGCGGGCTTCGCTCGACGATCTTCCTGAACCGCCGCACCGTCATCTTGTTCAGGCCGGCCTCGCGCAGCGATCGCGTCGGCAGCTTGTCCGGCAGGTGCGAGCGCCAGGTGACCATCGCGTACTCCGAGAACACGCAGCGCGCCCACGGGAAGACCGAGAAGAGGTGCCCGCCGTACGGGTGATACCAGGTCGGGCCGAACGCGCACAGCACGCAGCCGCCGGGGCGGAGCATCGCGTGCATGAGGCGAAGCATCTCCGCCGGATCGTCGAAGTGCTCGAACGAGTCGAGCGACACGATCACGTCGGCCGATCCGGCGCGCGTCCAGCGGCGCACGAACGTGCACCGATCGGTGACGCGCCGCGCGGCGGCGAGCGCCGCGGCATGATCGAGCCACAGCGCCCTCGGGTCGATCCCGATCACGTGCTTCGCGCCGTGCTCGGCGAGCTCGACGACCTCGCGCCCTTCGCCGCAGCCGAAGTCGACGACGATCCTGCCGCGGATGTCGTCCCAGACCTGCGCGCCGAACAGCTGCGTCAGCTTGCTCGCGTGGCGGTAGGCGGGCGGCACGCCGTCGGGCAGGCCGCCGCGGCCGTCCGGGCTCAACCGCTGGAGAATTCGCACGCCGTAGCCGCCGCCAATCATCCCCATGTCGTGGCTCCTCGTCCCGTTGCAGGATGAGTCGGCAAATCGCGTGCCTCGTGGATCGCCGCGCCAGGCGACCGTCCGCGGCGCGCGTATATCCGCGATGCGTGGCGGCGTCTCGCCGAACGGATACAGCGCACGCGGCATGGATGCGCGCGCCGCGCGGATGCGCCCGAAATCGGCCGAATCGCCGCCAGCGTCCGCGGCGTCCTACCGATCGTGGGGCCATCGAAGGACGACGAGGACGGGTACCCGGCGGAGCTGGAATCGCAACTGACCCTCGAGGGCGGGCGGCGCGTGCGCATCCGCGCGCTGCACACCTGCGAGGCCGAGCCGATTCGCGCGCTGCATCGCGGTCTGAGCGAGAGGAGCCGCTACCTGCGGTTCCTCTCGCCGATGCCCGCGTTGCCCGACGCCGTGCTGCGCGCGCTCGCCTGCGTCGATCATCGGCGCAGCGTCGCGATTCTTGCCGAGCAGTCGAACGGCGCCGCCATCGGCCTGGCAGGCTTCAGCGCAGTGGACAGCGTGACGGCGGAAGTGGCCGTTGTCGTGCAGGACGCCTGGCAGCGGCGCGGCGTCGGCGACGCGCTCGTCGCGACGCTGCTCGCGGCCGCCGAGGCGCGCGGCTTCCACCGCTTCGTCGCGAGCATCGCGGCCGACAACACGCCGATGCGCCGGCTGCTCGCGCGCTACGGGCGCGTGATCACGAGCGAGATGCGCTCGGGCGTCTCCGAGATCGCGTTCGAGCCCCGGCGCCCGCAAGCCGCCAGAACTGCGCCTCGTCCAGCAACGTGATCCGATGGCCCTTCTCGCGCAGCCGCTTGATCTCCATCAGCTTCAGCCCGCCCTCGCGCCCCGCCGCCTGTAGCGGATTCGGGCGGCCGCGCACGACGACCGACGTGAGCATCGACGGCGCGTGGTGGACGATCGCGCCGGCGCGGCGCGCGGCGCGGATCGCCTCGCGCCGCCGCCGGCTGAGGATGCCGGTGAACGCCAGGTGCACGCCGTCGAGCGTGCGCAGCACGCCGGCCTTGAGCGAGGGCGGCGGCGTGCGCAGCGCGGCGATCATCTCGTCGGCGCTCTCGTAGCGCTTGCGCCGCTCGCCGATGCAGCGGTGGACGATCTCCTTCAGGTGATCGCTGCACGCCAGGACGCGGACGTCCTGCGTGCGGATGCGCGTGCGCGTGTCGCCGCGGATCAGCATGCCGAGCAGCTGGCCCACCTGATACACGTCGTCGCGCGCCTGCCATTTCGGCGCGGCGCGCGCGAGGATGTCGCTCGGCGCCGTCAGCGCGTTCATCGTCCGGGCCGTGATGCCGCGGCGATCGCTCTGCTGCCGCACGATCCCGAAGTCGCCGAGCTTGAGGCAGTACCCCTCGCAGACGAAGACGTTCATCGGCGTGAGATCGCGGTGCAGCGCGTGGCCGCGGTGCAGCTTCGCGAGCACCTCGAGGACGCCCGCGATCTCGCGGCGCACCGTCGTCTCGGTCCAGCGCCGGCTCGAGCGCGCGAGGAAGGCGTCGAGATCGCCGTGCCGCGCGTACTCGAGCGCGAGGCAGTAGAGCGCCTGGCCGCCGCGCATCAGCGGGAAGCGATCGAACACGCGAATCGCGCGCGCGTGGCCGTCGAGCAGCAGGCCGAAGTACGCCTCGCGCAGCCAGCCGTCGATGTGGCCGCTGACCTTGATGCAGACCGTCTCCGGCACGATCGACGAGCGTCCGAGGCGCGTCGCGAGGAAGACCTGCCCGAAGCCGCCTTCGCCGAGCAGGCGCTCGATGCGGTACTGCAGCTTCGTGTCGGCGCTCAGGATCACCTGCGCCGGCGCGAGCAGCGGCTGCGCGCGGCTCGGTGCGAAGGTGGCCGTTCGCTGGCGTGTGGTTGCGGATGTCGCGAACGTCACGACAGCCGCAACGATAGCAAAGCGCGCCGAGCGCGCAAAGACGGCTGACTCGCCAGACGCGCCCGACCTGCCAACCTGCCAGACCCGCCCGGCCTGCCAGACCCGCCTGACCTGCGAGACCCGCCCGGCCTACTGCTGATTCACGACGAGCCGCGGAATCAGCGTGCCGCTCGTGATGCCGGAGAACTGCACCGTCGCGTCCACGAAGAGCGATCGCGGCGCGCCGGTCGTGTTCGGCGCCACGGTGAACGGCACGGCGAGGCTGCCGGCCGGCACGCTGCCAAGCGTGATGCCGGGCGACGCCGTCCTCGACGTGATCGAGAACATGCCGCACATGGCCGGGTTGACGCCGACCGCCATCTTGACGAACGCGGCGATGGTGCCGCTCGTGCCGCTCGCGGGGACGGAGATCGTGCTCTGCCCATTGGGATCGACGAGCACCATCTGGCAGAAGTCGGGCGGCGTGCCCTGAATCACGGTGACCTGCGCGCGGCCGCCGGTCCACGTGATCGTGATCGTCGCCGTGCGCGTGCTGAACCCGCCATTCGGGCCGGCGGTGAACACGAGCGTGGCGCCGCCGCTGCCCGCGCTCGGCGAGAGCGTGAGCCACGCCGCGTCGCTCGTCGCCTGCCAGCCGCAGGTGCCGGCCGTCTGCGCGATCGTGACGTTGCCCTGGCCGCCGGTGAACGGCACGCCGAGGATCGACGTCGGCGTCGCCGCGTACGCGCACGGCCCCGCCGGCGGCGGCGTCGGCGTTCGGCGGAGCTGCATGTCGGCGCGGGAGATCACCGGCACCGTGACGTTCTGCTCGCCCGCGTCGAAGCCGTTCGCCGACGCGCGCATCCGGAAGCCGTCTTCGGCGAGATTCGTCAACCGGTACGCGCCCGTCGCATCCGTCGTCGTCGCCTTGCCCGCGTTCGCGCCGTTCAGCGCCTCCACGCGCGCGCCGGCGATGCCGGCGCCGCTCGACTGATCGGTGATCATCCCGGTGAGCGTGAACTGCGCCGCGGCCGCGCCGCTCGGCGCCGGAACGTCGGTCGACGCGGAGGCCGACGACGGCGCGTCGCTTGCGTCGCTGAAGGCGACGCGCGCGGTGACGCTCGCCGCGTACGCGTGCGCGGCGTTCGCGTCCGTCGTCACCAGCTCGCGCGTGGCGGCGGTCGCACGCGCCGCGAGCGCGGTGCCGCTCGCGAGCGGCTGATCGTGGCGCGACGTCGCGAGCGTCTCGCCGGCTCTCGTGAAGGTGAGCTCCACGGCGTCCACGCGCGCGGCGACGCCGGCCGTCTCGCGCAGCTCGAGGACGAGCCGGTACGTGTAGCCGCCGCCCGCGGCGCGTTCGCCGGACACCGAAATAGAAGTGATGTCGATCGCCGCGCGCGCGGGGGACGGCGTTTGCGGGGTCGGCGCCGGCGCGGCCGGAGCGCCGGCGCTGCCGCCGCACGCGGCGGCGACGAGCGTTGCCAGAACGACGATCGAAACGGAGCGGTTCGTGCCGGGGACCATGGGCGCCCCCTGAAATCAGGCCGGCTTACGTGAACCGATGGCGGAACGATATCACTTCTTTATGAAGTTTCCGAGCGCCTTCAGGGCTGCCGCTCCTCTTTACTCCGCGCGCAGTGCGGTGACCGGGTCGACGCGAATCGCGCGCCGCGCCGGCAGCCACACGCGGACGAGCGCGACCGTCGTCAGCACGAGCGGGACGGCGACGAAGACCAGCGGATCGCGCGCCGTGACGCCGTAGAGGAGGTTCGAGATGATGCGCGCGAGGCCGTACGCCGACGCGACGCCGATGATCACGCCGGCGATCGCCAGCCGCATGCCCTGCACGACGATCATCCGCCGGACATCGGACGAGGCCGCGCCGAGCGCGAGGCGGATGCCGATCTCCTGGGTCCGCTGCTCGACCGAATACGCCATCAGCCCGTAGATGCCGATCGCGGCGAGCAGCAGCGCCGACGCGCCGAAGACGGTCATCAGCAGCATGTTGAACCGCTGACGCGAGATCGACCGCGACACGACGTCCTCCATCGAGCGCACGTCGGACACCGGCAGGCTCGTCACCTGCCGCAGCTGCTCCTGGATCGCCGCGCTGACGACGTAAGGCGACATGCGCGTCCGCACGACCCACGCGATCGGCGTCAGACGGACGTTCAGCATGTTGGCGGCGTCGGGAAGCTGCGCCTGCGGAAGATACATCGCCGGGTTCGGCGCGTTGTTCAGCCCGCCGTCGCGGACGTCGGCGGCGACGCCGATGATCTGCCGCGGCTGCTCGCTCGCGAACTCGCGCATGACGCCCTTGCCGATGATCAGCCGCTCGTTCAGCGGGTCCTCGTCCTTGAAGTACTGCCGCGCGAACGTCTCGTTGATGACGACGACCGGCGGTCCCTGCGCATCGTCCCGCTCGGTGAACGATCGGCCGCGCTTCATCGCGATCCTGAAGACCTCGAAGTAGCCCGGCGACACGGTGAGGAATCCGCCGCCGCCGTGCGACGGCGCGTCCTTGAGCGGGCGCCCCGCGATGACGAACGGCAGACCGTAGCCGCCCTCGAGCGGGACGCAGCAGGTCGCGCTCGCGACCTCGACGCCCGGCACCGTCCGGAGCCGCTCGACGCCCGTCCGCACGAGGCGCTCGACCGCGTCGGCCTTGAAGAACTCCGGGCTCGACACCGACATCCGCATCGTCAGGACGCGCGACGCGTCGAAGCCGGGATCGACCGCGCCGAGCGCGAGCGACGTGCGGATCAACAGCGCGGCGCCGACGAGCAGGACGAGCGCGAGCGCCATCTCGGTCACGACGAGCACCGATCGCATCTTGTTCTGGCGGAAACCCGTTCCCGATCGCCCCGCGCTCTCCTTCAGCGTGCTGCTCAAATCGGCGCGCGACGCGTGGAGCGCCGGAATCAGTCCGAAGACGACGCCGGTCGCAAGCGAGACGGCGGCGGCGAACAGCGCCACGCGCCAGTCGATCGCGACGAGCGTGCCCTCGCGCCCGATCCGCGGGATGCCGGCGGTGTTGATCGACAACAGCGCGCGGATGCCCGCCACGCCGAGCGCGAGGCCGAGCGCGCCGCCCGCGAGCGACAGGACGACGCGCTCCGTGAGCAGCTGCCGCACGATGCGGCCGCGGCCGGCGCCGATGGCGGCGCGCACCGCGATCTCGCGGCGCCGGCCCGTCGCGCGGACGAGCAGCAGGTTCGCGACGTTCGCGCACGCGATCAGCAGCACGAATCCGACGGCGCCGAGGAGCACGAGCAGCGTCGTCCGCACGTTGCGCACGAGGACGTCCTGCATGCGCTCGACCGAGAAGTACGTGTCCTTGTTGAGACTCGTCGGAAATCGCGATCGGAAGTCGTCGGTCGACAGCTTGAGCCGCGCCTTCGCCTGCTCGAGCGTGACGCCGGGCACGAGCCGCGCGGCCGACCGGAAGTAGTTGCCCTGATCGGTCGAATCCGGATCGAGCTGGAAGGGCATCCAGATCTCCGGCGGCGGGCCGCCCCACCAGTCCTCGACGTCGAAGTCGCGTCCCAGAATCCCGACCACGGTGTACGGCTCGCCGCCGAGCGTGATTGCGCGGCCGACGACGTCGGGGTCGCTGCCGAACCGCCGCGTCCAGAGACCGTAGCTGAGCACCGCGGCCTTCTCCCCGTTCGGCCGATCCTCGTCGGCCGAGAAGGTTCTCCCGCGATACAGCGGCGCGCCGAAGAGCGTGAAGAAGTCGGACGACACGCGTCCGCCGCGGAACTGCTCGACGAGGCCCGCGCCGCTGTAGTTGACGATGTTGTTGTTGAAGGCCGACGCCTGTTCGACGACGGCGGTCTGCTGCCGCCAGTGCGCGAACTTCGCCGGCGACGCGGCCGGACCTGATCCCTGCGGCGAGGCGTTCATGAAGAAGACGACGCGGCCCGGATCGGGCGCCGACAGGGGCTTGAGCAGCACAGCGTTCACGACGGAGAAAATCGCCGTGTTCGCGCCGATGCCGAGCGTCAGCGCGGCGATGGCCGCCAGCGTGAACGCCGGCGCCTTGGCGAGCGTGCGGATCGTGTACCGGATGTCGTAAACAAATGTCTCCATCACGCCTCCTGCACGTCGCCTGTCGACGTCATAGAGGCATTAGACGGTGACGAAAGCTGGCGAGCGGACGATCCTCGAAGAGATACTCGTTGATTGTTCTCGGGCTGCCGTGGACGAGCAGGATGCGGCGCGTGCCCATCTCGACGCGGATCTCGAACGGCAGCGCGCGCAGGAACGCTTTGTTCTCGGCGGTCACGTGCGCGCGCGTCCAGCGCAGCGACTCGCCGCCGAGGCGCCGCTGCGCGTCGTCGCGGGCGCACCCGCAGTCGTCGCGATCGTGGGCCGACGAGATCGCCCAGGCAGTACACCTCGCCGACGCGACGGGCGCGGATGTCTGCGAGCACGGCGTCGAGCGCCGGCAGGTTGCCGTGAACGTCGCTGATGATTGCCGCGCGCATGTGGTCTCGCGACGAAATCGACAACGTGTCTGGCGATCAGGCGCAGCACTCGGGCCCGCAGCAGCGCGCCGCCTCGGGCTTCCGCGCGCGGATGAACGCGCTCGCGAATTTGTTCTCGACCTGCGGCGCCATGCGGTCGACGTCGATTCCCGTTCCGGCGAGGTACGCGCGCGCGTCGTCGATCTTGTAGACGCGCCACGGCTCGATCTCGACCTCGGCGAAGCCCGCCGCGCGCAGCTTGCCGGCGTACTCGCGCTCCTCGAGCGCGCCGGCGATGCACCCGACCCACAGCTCCATGCTGCGGCGGACGTCGGCCGGCACGTCGCCGCGGACGACGACGTCGGAGACGGCGAAGCGGCCGCCGGGCTTGAGGACGCGGAACGCCTCGCGCAGCACGGCGTCCTTGTCGCTCGAGAGGTTGATCACGCAGTTCGAGATCACGACGTCCACGGAGTCGTCGGGCAGCGGGATCGCTTCGATCGTGCCTTTCAGGAACTCGACGTTCGTCGCGCCGGCCTTGCGCTGGTTCTCGCGCGCGAGCGCGAGCATCTCGTCCGTCATGTCGAGGCCGTACGCCTTGCCGGTCGGGCCGACGCGCCTCGCGGAGAGCAGGACGTCGATGCCGCCGCCGGATCCGAGATCGAGCACCGTCTGGCCCGGCTCGAGCGCGAGCGCCGCCGTCGGGTTGCCGCAGCCGAGCGAGGCGGCCACCGCCTCGGCGGGCAGCGCGCCGGTCTCGGCGTCGGAATAGAGGTTCGACGTGATCGGATCGCCGCAGCGGGCCGCCGGCCCGCAGCAGCCGCCGCTCGTCCCGCCGCGCGCGACGGATTCGGCGATCGCGCCGTATTTCCCCCGCACTATCTCCCGGATGTCGCTCATCGATCTCACCCCTTTTATGCGGCCAGGCGAATATACATACGATAGGGACCGATGATATATTTGTCAAGACGAATATATGACGAGGGCCATCGACGCCATGGAAACGCTCTTCAAGGCGCTCGGCGACGCGACGCGCCTGCGCATCCTCGGCCTGCTGCTGTCGGGCGAGGTCTGCGTCTGCGACATCCACGAGAGCCTGAGGATCCCGCAGTCGAAAACGTCGCGCCACCTCGCGTACCTCCGCCGCGCGGGCCTCGTCGCGACGCGGCGCGAGGGGCTGTGGATCCACTATCGCCTCGGCACGCTCGCCGATCCGGTGATGGCGGCCATCGTCGGCGCCGCGCGACACGCGCTCACGCACGTCGACGTCGTTCGACGCGACGCCGAGCGGCTCCAGAAGCGGACCGGCTGCTGCGCGCCGATGCCGGACGCCGTGGCGCGCGACTCGTGCTGCGCGCCCGGCGCCGCGGCGAGAAGCTCGGCTCGATGACGCGCCTCGCGGCGGCCCTGGTCGCGGCGGCGATCGCACTTGTGGCCGTCGGATGCGGCGCGAAGACGGCAACGGGATCGGCCGCGTCGCTCGACGCGAGCGCCAGGTCGTACGCCGCGCTCGTGCTCGCGCTCGGCGAGCGCGACGCCGACTCGCTCGACGGCTTTCACGGGCCCGCCGTCTGGCAGGCAGAGGCGCACGCGCAGCACGCGACGCTCGCCGACGTCGGCGCGCGCGCACGCGCGCTCGCCGATTCGCTCATCGCCCGGACGCCCGACGGCCGAGACGACGACGCGGAGCGGCGCGCGTTTCTGGTGCGGCAGCTCCGGGCCGTCGCTGCGCGCGTCGACATCCTCCTGGGCGCGCGGCCCGCGTTCGACGACGAGGCGCGGCTGCTGTTCGGCCTGGAGCCGGGCGGCGAGGCGCCGCGCGTTGCGGACGAGATCCGCGAGGAGCTCGATCGCCTGCTGCCGGGGCGCGGCGATCTCGCGCTGCGCTACGCCGCGTTCGATCGGCAGTTCCTCGTCGCGCCCGATCGCCTCGACGCCGTACTGTCGCGCGCCATCGACGGCTGCCGCGCGGCAACGCGCGCGCACGTCACGCTGCCCGCGGAGACGGTGCGCGTCGAGCTCGTGCGCGATCTGCCGTGGAGCGCGTTCACGCGCTACGAGGGCGGGTTCGCCAGCCGCGTGCAGGTGAACGCGGCGCTTCCGCTGACCGTCGATCGCGCGCTCGATCTCGCGTGCCACGAGGCGTACCCGGGCCATCACACGATCAACGTGCTCCTCGACGAGCGCTTCGGCGGCCGGCGGCCGGAGTTCCTCGTCCAGCCGCTCTTCAGCCCGCAGTCGCTGCTGCACGAAGCGGCCGCGTCGCTCGCGCCGTCGCTCGCGTTCTCCGACGCCGATCGGACGGCGTTCGAGCGCGACGCGCTCTTTCCGATCGCGCGTCTCGACCCCTCGCGCGCGGAGCGCTACGTCGCCGTCGCGCGCCTCGTCGATCGCCTGCACCCGATCGTCGGCGAGATTGCGCGGCAGTATCTGGACGGCGTGCTCGATTTTCCGCGCGCGTCCGGCGCGCTCGAGCGCGACGCGCTGATGCCGTCCGCCGACGCCGCGCTGAAGTTCGTGAACCAGTTCCGCACCTACGCCGCCACCTACACGATCGGCCGCGACCGCCTCGCGCCGGCCGTCGCCGGCGACTGGGCCGCCTACGTCCGCGTCCTCGCCGATCCGGCGCAGCGGCTGCCGGTGCGGCACGGCGGAACGTAATCGTTTGTCATCAGGGGCTCGCGGCACGAAACGCCGCGCTCGGATTTTTCGCAGCGACCTGCTAGAGTTTGCACTCACGCCTTCGAAGAGTAAGGAGCTCACTATGCGCGGCTGGCTCGCCCTTCTCGCTCTCTCGGTGATGTGCATCGGCTGCTCGCGCGGGCCCTCGACGTCCGCCGCCGCGGCGCCCGCGCCCGCCGCCCCGAAGCTCGGCATCCGGCCGGCGGGCGACACCGAGATCCAACCCGACCTGAGCAAGATTCAGTCGGAGGATCTCAAGAAAGTGTTCTCCTACATCGACGAGCACATCGACGAGCACGTCGTGAACCTGCAGAAGTGGATTCGCCAGCCGAGCATCTCGAACAGCGGCGAAGGCATTCCCGAGAGCGCGGAAATGGTGAAGGGCTTCTTCGAGCAGCTCGGGTGCCAGGAGTCGCGCGTCTACGACGTCGGCATCACCGAGTGGGGCGCGCCGGGCAACCCGGTCGTCTACGCGCGCTGCGACGAAGGCGCGCCGAAGACGGTCGCCATCTACTGGCAGTACGACACGATGCCGATCACGCAGCCCGACGTCTGGAAGGCGCCGCCCTTCGAGGCGCGCATCGTCGAGCAGCCGCCGTTCAAGAAGGTGCTGATCGGCCGCGGCGCGACCAACTCGAAGGGGCCGGAGATGGCGCAGCTCAACGCGCTGATGGCGATCAAGG